>JAAIGF010036481.1_pt1 | contig 21212 bp, 18 predicted proteins | sample 6487441 | NCBI WGS metagenome assembly JAAIGF01 (sample SAMN13974129, study PRJNA590717) | phyllosphere metagenome | biome: pepper field; feature: multiple bacterial spot infested pepper fields; material: pepper leaves; isolation source: leaves from pepper fields | host: Capsicum annuum ... | reverse complement strand
TGATGGTTCAGACCTCGAAGTGGATGTTTCGCCTACGTCCGATCGTTTGCAATTGCTCGAACCTTTTGCTGCGTGGGAAGGAACGGATTTAACAGGTTTGAAACTGTTGATCAAAGCTAAAGGAAAGTGTACAACAGATCATATTTCTATGGCTGGTCCTTGGTTGAAATACCGTGGACACCTGGACAATATTTCTAATAATATGTTGATTGGCGCGGTTAATTACTTTAACGATCAGACCGACTCTGTCAAAAATCAGCTGACAGGCGAATACGAGGCGGTGCCAGCTACCCAACGTGCCTACAAAGCAGAGGGCATAGGGTCAATCGTGGTTGGCGATGAAAACTACGGCGAAGGTTCTTCGCGTGAGCATGCAGCCATGGAACCACGCCACTTGGGCGTGCGCGCGGTACTGGTTAAATCATTTGCGCGTATTCACGAAACGAATTTGAAAAAACAAGGGATGCTAGCATTGACTTTTGTCGATAAGGATGATTACGATAAAATCCAAGAGGATGATATCGTGGATATCCTGGGCTTGACCGAATTTGCGCCAAATAAATCGTTGACCTTGGTTCTTCACCATGCAGACGGTTCGCAGGATGAAATTTCGGTAAACCATACCTACAATGCGCAACAAATCGAGTGGTTTAAGGCTGGTGGTGCATTGAATATTATTCGTAAAAAACAAGCTGCAAAGCAAGAAAATAATTAATTGAATTTCTATCCAATCAAAATAAAATCCCCTGTTTCATCGACAGGGGATTTTTTATTTTTGTCGTTCACGAGCGAAGCACTCGCGCTAGCAATACAGGATTACTTAACGTAAAAACGCACTATTTGGCCAGCTCCTGATCAATCGCCGATTGCAATGCTGCGCTAACAGGCACAAGTGGCAAACGGACGTTGTCTGTCTGAATGATGCCCAATTTTTTCATAATGTATTTGATGCCGCATGGATTACTTTCTACAAAACAGAGTTCCGTGCGTTTAAGTAGACCATTGTGGATACTGCGCGCTTCTTCATAGCGACCTGCAGCACAGTAGGCTGCTAATTTACTGACGAGACCAGGGTAAGCGTTGCCGATAACGGAAATAATACCCACAGCGCCCAAAGCCATCATGGGAAGTGTAATCGGGTCGTCGCCGGAGATAAGTAGGAAATCAGCTGGCTTGTCGCGCATAATTTCACTGAATTGCGCGAAGCTGCCCGACGCTTCCTTCGTCGCAACGATTTGTTTAAACTCATTGGCCAAACGTACCGTCGTTGCCGGAGAGAGATTGCTACCGGTTCTGCCCGGCACGTTGTACAGGATAACTGGCAGTTTGGACGCTTCAGCTATAGCTTTATAATGTTGATAGATTCCTTCTTGCGTTGGTTTATTATAATACGGCGATACCGACAACAACGCACAGTAGCCTGCAAAGTTAAAAGCAGCGATTTCTTCTACAGTCGCAGCGGTGTTATTGCCACCAATGCCAGCTACCAACGGCACACGCCCATTAACACGGGTTGAAGTGTATTCCCAAACTTGCTTTCGTTCTGATGCAGTTAAAGTTGCTGTTTCCCCGGTCGTTCCTAAAGACACCAGGTAATTCATTCCTTCGTCGATCTGAAAGTCAATTAGTCTGCCTAGCGACTCAAAGTCTATCGATCCGTCTGCATTAAAAGGCGTAACCAATGCTACACCTGCTCCTTGAAGCTCCTTCATTGTGTGTTATCTAATGTTTGTTATTGATTAATCATCTGTAAAATATCCCGATCAGAAATAATCGGCACCTGTAACTTTTCGGCTTTAGCGAGCTTTGACGGCCCCATTTTATCGCCAGCTACCAAATAGTTTAATTTTGCGGATATACTGGATACCATTTTTCCGCCGTGCGACTCAATCAGTTGCGCAAGTTCTTCGCGCGAGAAATCGGCAAAAACGCCGGATATCAAAAATGTTTTGCCACTCAGGCTATTGCCTGCCAATTGAACTTCCTGCTCGATAATTTCGAATTGAAGACCGGCTTCGCGTAGGCGGCCAATCTCCATCAAATGTTGTGGATCGTGCAGGTAATTGTATACGCTGTCCGCGATTCTACCGCCAATGTCTTGCACAGCGGCCATCTCTTCGGCGCTTGCAGCAATTAGCTGGTCAATATATTTAAAGTGCTGGGCTAATTTTTTTGCGATAGTTTCACCGACGTGGCGAATGCCCAAGGCAAAAAGAACTTTTTCGAAAGGCTTTTCTTTAGAAAGCTCAATACCCGTAAGCATATTGTCGATGGATTTTTCGCCAAACCGTGCCAGTCCTTTCAGTTCTTCCTGATGGTCTTTTAAGGAGTAGATATCGGCAATCTTGCGCAATAAACCGAGTTTAAAAAAGGTTTCCATCGTTTCATCGCCCATGCCCTGAATATCCATCATTTTACGCCCGATAAAATGTTGCAATTTGCCAACGATCTGTGGTCGGCATCCGGCTTCATTCGGACAGTAATGTACCGCTTCGCCTTCTTGGCGCACGAGCTGCGTTCCACATTCGGGACAAACACTCGGATAGACAATCGGGGCAGTGTGCGTAACACGTTTTTCGTTATTAACGCCAATAATCTTTGGAATGATTTCGCCACCTTTTTCCACGTAAACGGTATCACCTTCGTGCAGATCTAAACGCGCAATCTCGTTGGCATTGTGCAGCGAAGCGCGCTTTACCGTAGTGCCCGCCAATAAAACAGGCGCTAGGTTGGCCACCGGCGTTACTGCGCCGGTACGCCCCACTTGGTAGGAGACACTGTTTAATGTCGTTTCTACGCGCTCGGCTTTGTATTTGTAGGAAATGGCCCAGCGAGGTGATTTTGCTGTAAAACCCAGTTCCTCTTGCTGCGCATAATCGTTTACTTTAATGACGATACCATCGATATCGTAGGACAATTTATGACGTTCGCTATCCCAATGGTTCACAAAGTCGATAATCTCGTCGATTGTTACGCATAATGCGGTATGCTCGCAGATTTGAAATCCCCAGCTTTTTACGGCCTGTATACTTTCCCAATGGCTATCAAAGCGTTTGTTCCGGTTTTCCGCATAAAGAAAATATAAAAAGCAATCCAGCGGGCGTTTAGCCACTTCTTTGGGGTCTTGCAGTTTGATTGTTCCAGAAGCAAAGTTGCGCGGATTGGCATATGTTTGCACGCCTTCATCTTCACGCTGTTTATTCAGGCGCTCGAAAGCGGCCCGGTGCATGAAAATCTCACCACGTATTTCAAACTCGTCGGGATAGTCACCTTTCTTCAAGCGATGAGGTACACTACGTATCGTCTTCACATTGTTTGTGACCTCATCACCCTGTGTGCCATCTCCACGCGTTACGGCACGTTGCAAAACGCCTTGCTCGTAAGTAAGTGAGATCGAGAGGCCGTCGAATTTTAATTCGCAAACATACGTTACCTCATCGCCAACGACTTTGCGCACCCGCTCATCAAACTCGCGCAGCTCTTGTTCGTTGTACGTATTGCCCAACGATAACATAGGCCAGCGATGACGAACCGTGTTAAACTTTTGCGTAATGTCGCCACCTACCTTTGCGGTTGGCGAGTTGGGATCTTTGAATTGTGGATACGCCGCTTCCAAGGCCTCCAGTTCTTTTAATTTTTGATCAAAATCGTAATCGGAAACAACGGAATTGGCCAATACATAATACTGATAATTGTAAGCATTAAGCTCGGTAGTAAGATGGGCAATTCGCTCCTGAATGTCTGCTAACATAGTCAGCAAATTTAGTAAAAATAGGCGTAAATTAATCAAAAAGCAGCCGCTAATGCTAAGAGATAGCCTATTAACGGCCGTTCGCTAAGATAACGTGCATTTATTCGATAGCCATTTGCTTATTGGAAATTATCACCGTCAAGTTTGTTGAAATGCTGGATTTTATTCAGGTAAAAATCCAGCACTATGCTGTTTTTGTAGCGTCCCGTTTGGTTTTCTCGGGCGGCAAACTGCTTTCTTTTCTTCGCATGGCGAAAGAAATACAGAAAGAAATGCTGATGTGCACGGCTCACGGCCCAGGCATCCTTCAACTTGCCTTCACTTATAAATTTTAACAAAGCCAATAAATCTAGCCAAAGGCGAGCAAAAATAACCCAACAAGCTTGGAAAAAGGGAAGATTTTTCTGCAGCATAGTCAAATTGTTTCGAAAGTTCAGGTACGTTTTTTTGGGGTTGCTGGTGTTTAACGTGCCGCCGCCAACGTGGTAAACTGTCGATTCGGCCACATAACCAATGCTGTAGCCCATGCGCTTAAGTCGCCAGCAAAGATCGATCTCTTCCATATGCGCAAAAAAATCAGCATCAAAGCCTTCTGCATTTTTCCAGGCTGTTGCACGAATAAATAATGATGCACCAGTAGCCCAAAATACTTCCCGGTTATCGTTGTATTGCTGTTCATCGGCCTCGACAATGTTAAAAATTCTGCCACGACAAAAAGGATAACCGAAAGCGTCGATATAACCGCCTGCCGCTCCGGCATGTTCAAAAAGCATTTTATCGTGATACGCTTTAATTTTAGGTTGCGCAGCGGCCATCGCCGGGTGAGCTTCCAAAAAATCGATCACCGGTTCGATCCAGGAAGGCGTGACTTCGACGTCGGAGTTAAGCAATACATAATAATCGGCTTCGACTTGTGCAAGAATGGCGTTGTAACCACCCGCAAAACCCAGATTCTCCTTGTTTTTTACGATCCGAATCGATGGATAGGATTGTTCAACAAACGTAACGGAGTCATCAGTCGATGCGTTGTCGCCGATAACAAATTCAATATTGGGGTAGGTGCTGTTGTACACCGATGGTAAAAATTTCTCCAGGAAAAAACGTCCGTTCCAATTCAGGATGACAACAGCTACTCGAGGATAATCTTTCATGATCTGCGTTTTCTTTTCCATCTTCTATGTGACCAAAGCCAGTAGGCCGGGTCTTCTTGAATCATTTTTTCTGTAAAACGATTATGAATTTCGGTGATTTCATGCGGCGCATAATCGTCTGGATTCTCCACCAGTGTGGTGAATTTACAGAAATAATGACCGCGCCTGGCCTTACGACCGATATGACAATATACAATCGGATTTTTTGTGAGCTTGGCAATCCGCTCCGTACCGGTATACACCAACGTGTCTTGCTGCAAAAATTGCATAAAATAATCGGAATCCTGATAAGTTGGCGTTTGATCGGCAACAAACATGCTGATATGTGGTTGGTTTTTAAGCCTGACGATGTGCCGTAAAATCTGTTTCATGGGCACCATTGTCGCACCAAACCGACAACGCAGGGCGTTATATACTTCGTTGAAATCGGGATCATTCAGCGGCTTGTAGATTACTAATCTCGGAAAATCAGTCATCAGCGATAGGCGGTGTATGCCCAACTCCCAATTGCAATAATGGGCAGTGACACCAATTACGCCTTTGCCTTTTTCGAAATGCTGCCATACTTCTTCGGTATTAAGCAGCTCAATGCGCTTCATTACTTGTTTTTTCGTTATCGTACGCATTTTAACGGCTTCGACAAGCAGGTCGGGCAAAAATCGGTAAAAGCGTTTCGCTATTTTTAGACGTTCCGACTCTTCTTTTTCCGGAAAGGCATTTTTGAGATTTTCCAGGACGACTTTTTTACGATACCCTACAACATAAAACAGCAAGAAATAGAGTCCATCCGAAAAGCGGTAAAGCAGCCAGAAGGGCAGTAACGATACCATATAAAGTAATGCAGCTATGCTTTTTTTTCTCATGAATACGGTCAAATTCCTGGGATTCCCTGCAAATATCCTGAAATAAGTTTACTTTTGCCTAAATTAGTTAAAATCGATGGAATCACAGTTGCTTTTACCCGCTTTTTATTTGCCACCAATATCTTACTTTCACGCTATTAAACAGCAGGAAGGTGCCTTGGTATTGGAACGATTCGAGCATTATCCTAAACAAAGCTACCGAACACGTGCAAAAATAGCGACAGCAAATGGTGTTTTGGATTTGATCGTGCCCATCGTGCATGGCCGTAAGGAGCGTGTAGCGATGAAGGATATTCGTATAAATTATGAGCACGATTGGCAGCGGCTACATTGGCTTAGCTTGCAAACAGCCTACCGTAGCTCTGCGTACTTCGAATATTATGAAGATGATTTTTACCAGTTTTACGACCGCCAGCATGACTTTTTGTTTGACTTCAACGTAGCACAACTGGAGCTCTTGTTAAAATGTTTCAAGATAAATCGTGCAATAACCCTTAGCGAGGGCTATGAGTCATCGATAGCGCCGGTTGACTTTCGCACCGAGATACATCCTAAAAAAGGTAATTTCTGGGCAGAGCAACCGAACTATTACCAAGTATTTGAAGAGCGGCATGGCTTTTTATCGGATTTAAGCGCGATTGATTTGTTATTTAACCAAGGACCACAGAGCAAGAATTTCTTATAGTGCACTTCGAAAGTTAAAAACTTTTAAAGCGATGGGTTGTTTTGAAATAATAGCATTGTCGTATCATGAAAAAGTTAGTTTTTTTTCTTTCGTTACATCTCCTTTCTTTGCATGTATTTGCTCAAATAGAACGAGATACCATTCATTACCATAAAATTTATTACATGGGCGGCACCGGTTTGTCGCTGCCGATTGGAAAAGCTAGCGAAGTCTTTACGACGAAGCTCTTTTCGGCCAGTATGGGCTTGGATATCGCCTTAAAAGATTCCCGTTATTTTCTAACACCAACGCTGTATTTACTGACTTACGGCTATAATCAGCAAGTGCCCGACCCGAAATACAATTATATGATCGAGAATGGGCGGGCCAATTTCTACATGTTAAGCATGGCGGCCGGTCGGCGCAGACAGTTTAAACGCCTAAATACTTTCGTATATCTCGGGCCTGCACTTGGACTCGTCAATGAGCCGCGTGGCGATCTAGTCGGGCAAAAGTTGCGTATGGATAGTAAATATTCGCTTTCTGTTGCTGGTAAGCTGGGTACGGGTGTAGATTATAAGTTTCCAGGATTTTTCATCGGGGCAGAATTGGGTTATTTACAACATTTTAGGAAAATTGAAGGAAATCCCGTCCAATTTTTGACGATCATGGTCGGATTAAAATCGGATATTACCAGTTTGAGCAGTAAGGTAACGCATGCTATAGGTATTGATCCTTACGATAATCGTTAAACTATGTATGGTATCTACAAAATAAAACGTGTAGGGCAGATACTTCGTATCTTGTCTAAGCATGGATTCGAAGAAATTATTTCCAGATCCAATATCGATCGTATCATTCCCGATAGCGTATTGCTATGGAATACCCATACGCGGCGCATTTTTCAAGAGGATTTTAACGTAAGGGTTCGTTTAGCAATTGAGGAGCTTGGCCCTACCTTTATAAAACTGGGACAGTTACTGAGCAGTCGGGCAGATATTATCCCGAGCGATTTAAGACAGGAATTGGTGAAACTGCAGGACGATGTGCCGGCAGAACCGATCAATCTTGCCGAGAAAATAGCGCAATCGCTTGAAATCGATATCTCGGAGCATTTTGCCTCCATTGCCCAACAGCCGATGGCAGCAGCATCTATTGCGCAGGTATATAAAGCGACCTTGATAGATGGCAAAGAAGTAATACTAAAAGTGAAGCGGGAGGGAATTAATCCCACTATTCATGCCGATCTTGATTTTATCCTCGACTTGGTGAAGCTGCTACGAAGCAAATACGAGATCATCCAAAAAATTAACCTCTATGAAATTGTCCAGTCGTTTGCCAACTCACTACGTGGCGAGCTGTCTTTTACAAACGAGCTAAACAACATGGAGCGTTTTCGGCGCAATTTTCGGGGGAATAATCAAGTCTACGTTCCAAAGACGTATCGCAATTACTCGAATGACGAAATTTTGTGCATGGAGTTTATCGAAGGGGTCAAGCTTAACGATCTTGACGGGCTCGCCGGATATAAACTAACGCCGAAATCTATTTTACAAAATTGTCTAGATCTCTACCTGGAGCAGGTGCTGCAGCATGGTTTTTTTCATGCCGACCCGCATCCAGGCAATGTATTGGTGAATCGCCGCGGACAAATTGTATTTATCGATTTTGGCTCTATGGGCTTTATGATTCCGCACGACCGCGATATTATCGAAGCGATGGTAATCAATTTTTTGATGAACGATGCTAAAGATCTGATCCGAAACATCAAGAAGCTCGCTGTCCTGCACGATATTGAAGATGAGCGACAACTGGAGCGCGATGCGTACGAAATCTTTCAAATGATCGAAGAAAATGCATTAGAGGATATCGATATAGCGATTATGCTATATAAGCTCAACAAGATATTACAGTACAACAGTATTTTGCTTCCAGATTTTGTATACCTCTTGCTCCGTGGCGTCTCCATCTTGGAAGGCACGGGCAGACAATTGGATGCTGCGCTGAATATCCCGGAAAGTATAGGGCCTTTTGCAAAAAAGATTGCCGAGCAAAAAATGTCGGCCGCGTATATCAAAAAGCAATTGCTGGAAAAAAGCAAGTTTATCAAAGAGATTTTGACCGAAGTGCCACAAGACCTGATCACATTACTCGAGAAAACAAAATCTGATAAGCTCACGCTGAATCATAAAATACAGGAATTTGACGATATGCAATTGATTTTTCATCGCATCGGTAACAAATTTTTACTGTCGATATTGGCCATGACCTTCGGCGTCGGCGCAAGTATTTTGGCGCACGGTCGCGTAGGCTACCTGCTCTGGGGAATGCCCATTCTTTCCTGGCTCGGCTTTATTGTTAGCTTTATACTTTCGGGAACGTTGCTTATCTATCTGATTCGTAGTAAGTAATAGGTATTTTTATCAAGTTATTTATCATGCTTTACAAGCCTCTTAATTAAATCTCATCATATGGCGTCGCCGTAGCGGCATGTTGTCCTGTCGTCTCGTTTCGCTCATCCGCATGGGCAGGTAAAGATAGATGCCATCGGCGGGCAATCAACGAGAGACTTCCGCAGCGTGAAGCGCAGAAATCGCTATTATCCAGCTTTCAGTTTGTATTCGCTAACCATTTTTCCTATTTTACCCTACAAACGGAAAAACATGAGAGTTATAATTTTATTTATTACAGCGTTGGGAAGCATAGTCTCGCTGTATGCACAGGAAAACGCCTACAAAACTTTAGAAAACATAGCCTATGTCTCGGCGCCGGAATCAGACTATCAGCGTGATCAATGTAAAATGGATATCCATTACCCAAGTGCTGGCGGAAAAAAGCCGATTATTTTATGGTTTCATGGCGGCGGATTGACGGGCGGACGCAAAGAGATACCAAGCTTTTTGAAAGAAAAAGGATTTGTGATTGTGGGGGTAGGTTATCGGTTTGCACCACAGGTAAAAGTTGATGATATCATCAAAGATGCAGCAAAAGCGGTGTCTTTTATCGTGAAAAATGCCGACAAATACCATGGCGATAATCAACAGATTTTCGTTTCCGGGCATTCCGCCGGAGGCTACCTTGCGCTGATGATTGCTCTAAATAAGCAGTATCTTCAACAGGAAAACTATGATGCCGATAAACTGGCGGGTATTATTTCGTTTAGCGGGCAAGCTGTGACGCATTTTACCGCGCGAAAAGAAAAAGGGATCGATGAGAAACAGCCCACGATTGATGAATTTGCGCCACTGTATTGGGTACGGAAAGATGCACCGCCCATCGTCTTATTGTCTGGAGATCGGGAACTTGAATTACTGGGGAGATACGAAGAAAATGCTTACCTAAAACGCATGTTGGATATCGTGGGGCATCCGTATGTTAAGCTGGTAGAATTAGGTGGCTACAATCATGACATGGTGTATCCGGGTTTACCCGTTATGCTGAATGAAGTCCAGCATTTATTAAAAGCCAAGAAATAATCATTATGCTAGGTATCGCCAACGCGCGATATCTAGCATAATTAGCTTTCTAATCTGCCGCTTCGGGCATGCGCTCGTCTTTGTAATAGTATAACTTATCGTTTTCAGTAATGTTCCGGATGACGCGACAGGGGTTACCTACGGCAACGACATTTTCGGGAATGTCTTTGGTGACCACAGAGCCAGCTCCAATAACGGTATTTTTACCAATCGTGACACCAGGATTAACGACAGTATTACCGCCGATCCATACGTTGTCCTCGATCGTGATAGGCTTGGCATATTCCCAACCGGCCGTGCGCGGTTCGTGATGAATAGGATGCCCGGCTGTAAATAGCGATACATTTGGCCCAATCATCACATTATCACCAATTTTCACAGGTGCACAATCTAGAATAGTCAGGTTAAAATTAGCGTAAAAATTATCGCCTAAGAAGATGTTGTATCCATAATCACAGCGAAATGGCGGCTCAATAAAAAACAGATTGGTACTGGCACCAAATAGTTTTTTTAACAACTGGTTGCGCTGTTTGATTTTGGATGGCTCCAAATTGTTGTATGTATATAATTGCTCTTTGGCATATTGTCGCTCCTCGAAAAGCTCTTTGCCCATTGCTTGGTACACCTCGCCAGCAATCATTTTCTCTTTGGATGATTTCATGATTTGAATTTAACCCGAAATATACATAAAAATATGGGTATCGTATTTTTGTAAAAACAAAAAGGCTGTTTTATCGATTCTCCTAGCAGAGGAGACTTACCATGAAAATAGCTTATATCAGTACCTATACACCACGCCTGTGCGGGATCGCGACGTTTACTAAAGATTTACTTGCCGCAATGGAATACAACGACAATCAGCAGGTGCTCGAGCAGCACGTATTTGCTGTTTCGGATAGCGTCAACGTTTACGATTATCCGATGGAAGTGGTGTTTGAAATTGCGCAGCAGCGGCATGCTGACTATGTAGGCGCTGCAAAAATCATGAATAGCGGTGGCTATGATCTTTGTGTGCTTGAGCATGAGTATGGCATTTACGGTGGAAATAGCGGGGTGTATATTTTGTCTTTACTGCATAAGTTAACTATTCCGGTAGTCGTCAATCTGCATACCGTGTTGGATAATCCGTCGGCTGATGAACGCGAAATTCTAAAGTCGATTGCCGCAAAAGCCGACAAACTCGTCGTGATGTCTGCCTATGCGGTAGATATTTTGCAAGAGGTATACCATATTCCGTTAGCGAAGATCGTGGTCATACCGCATGGTGTGCCTCATTTTCCTAACGATCAACAAACGGCTAAAGCATTATTGGGCTTAGCTGATAAGAAAATCTTGCTCACCTTCGGCTTTCTTGGTCACAGCAAAGGTATAGATTTGGTTTTACGCGCACTTCCATCCGTACTGGCTGCGGCGCCGGATTTAGTCTATTTAATCGTTGGAAAAACGCATCCATCGATCGTACAGCAAGAGGGTGAGGTGTATCGGCAGCAATTAGAAAATCTGGTGGATGAACTAGGAATCGCGGCGCAGGTGCAGTTTGTAGATCAATTTGTAGACGAGGAGGGCTTGACAAATTACCTTTCGGCCTGCGATGCATATATCACGCCTTATCGTAATGAAGCACAGATGACGAGTGGAACCTTAGCCTACGCTGTTGGCGCGGGAGCTGCTGTGGTGTCGACACCGTATTGGCATGCCAAGGAATTGTTGAAAGATGGGCGTGGACTGTTTGTCGATTTTGAAGATACGAAGAGCATTGCGGCAACCTTGCAACGCTTGTTTACTGACGCTGCGTATCTTAAAGAGGTAAGACAGCGCGTGGCGCACGAGAAGCATCGCTTATCCTGGAAAAAACTTGCGTCCAACTATCGCGAAACTTTTATGCAGGTAAGACAGGATTACCTGTTTTCCGACGATAGTTTAGCTGCCGAGCGGTACACCATGCCGCCAATGGATATGCAGCATATCCGCAGGTTAACCAATCAGGTCGGAATTGTGCAACACGCGACTTATGCTACGCCAAATTATCATCATGGCTATTGCCTGGATGACAATGCGCGCGCTTTGATCCTGGCACTCATGCTAGGGAAGGAGCAATGGACGACTGAACTGGACGAGTTGGTATCAACTTACATTAGCTATATTTATTACGCCCAGCGTGAAGACGGATTGTTTAAGAATTTTATGAGCTTTGATAACCGCTTTTTAGAAGAAATCGGTTCTGAAGATGCTTTCGGTCGTGCGATATGGGCCTTAGGCTACCTCGTCGCTTCGAGAAGTAAGGAAAGTTATAAACAGATCGGCAAAGAGATGTTTATGCGCGCTGTGCCACACTTTAAGACCTTTCGCTCCCTGCGCGCAGTGGCTTACGTGGTACTCGGCTTGACGCATTACCTGGAAGAGCAGCCGCAAAACAAGGAACTCCGTGCGGAGCTGCAAACCTTGGTGTCGTTTATGATGGCAGAATACCGAAGTAACAGCGATACCAATTGGCATTGGTTTGAAAAAATAGTATCCTACGATAACGCGATTCTTCCGTTAGCGATGTTTCGCGCGCATCGATTCTTGCAGGATGAATCGCTTGCGGAAGTGGCATTGGCTACCGCAGGTTTTCTAGACCATATTTTGTTTCGTGATGGCAATTTGTCACTGATAGGCAACGAAGGATGGTATCAGGAAGCGGGCATTTTTGCACAATTCGGACAGCAACCTATCGAAGTATATTCGACTATGTTGCTGTATGAAGCGTGGTATAGCTTTACCGATAATACACATTATCTAGACCGTATAAAAACCACTTACGAATGGTTTTTGGGTAACAACGACTTACACTTATCGCTTTACGATGCCGAATCGGGCGGATGTTGCGACGGGCTCGAGGCTTATGGAGTAAACAGAAATCAGGGAGCCGAAAGCAGTATCACGTTTTGGTTAGCGAGCGCGCATATGCAGCGCGCTCTGGCAGCTTACCCGGCGTTACAAAGCTCGTTTAACAAATCGTTGAGATTGACCGTTGCGTAGGTCGACGCATAGTCAGACAATGCATACGGAATGATCAAATGGCCATTGTGCACCATCTGTCCGCAAGAGTATACCACATTTGGTACATAGCCTTCGCGCTCTGCTGCGTTGGGCGAGAGGATAGGGTGCTTCAAGCGGCCAATGATTTTTGTCGGATCCTCCAGATCTAACAGCGTAGCGCTGAGCGTGTACATGCGCATCGGGCCTACGCTGTGCGTAATCATCAACCAACCTTTTTCTGTTTCGATTGGCGATCCACAATTACCCAATTGTATAAATTCCCACGGTTCTTGTGGTTCGCTAAGCAATATAATATCTTCATGCCAATTGGTAATGTTGTCTGAAAACGATATATAGTTGTTCTCTCCATCTACCCGGCATAACATGGCATATTTACCGTTTATTTTGCGCGGGAAGAGTGCTGCTCCTTTATTGGCTATCTTGCCATTGATAGGTTGCACTTTAAAATTGATAAAATCTTTGGTAGAAAGCAGTTTGGGTAAAATAGAAAACCCATCATAAGCGGTGTAGGTGGCGTAATAGGTGATTCGTCCTTTTTCATCGGTAAATTTCACAAACCGGGCGTCTTCGATTCCGCGTATTTCGGTTTCTGCAATAGGGAAGATAACGCGTTCAGAAATTGCCGTATCAAGCGAATAGCTCATTTCGTAGTGTGATGAGGCTAACCATTGCATTTGATTGGCCAGCGTGTCGCTGTCTACGCTGAGCGTGTTTTCCTCTTTTATTTCTTTGATAAATTTACGAAGCTCCTCATACGTAAAGTTTTCGGCCAACTTTTTCTCAATGATAGCCAGCATCTCTTCTTCCGGGGCGTGCAATGCAGATAGTTTTGCGATAAAATCGCTCTTTTCGTATTGATGGCTCTTGATTTGTTTTGGTTTTTCCAAAAGCCGGCCCACTTCATCCAGTTGGATATCCAGGTTTTTATCGATAATGCCTGAACGGAAAACAATCGACGAGACGTGGCCTTCACCGGTAGCACGGAAACTCAGGATAATGCGTTTTTCGCCTTCGCGAAGTTGCGACTGGTCTACATCTTCCACGATAGAAGGGTTGAAGAAAGCGGCGGCTTCTATAGAATATTCCATGGTAAAATAGGCACCGATAATCAAGCGTTCTTTATAGGTGATTTCCTGATCGCTAAGGTGTAATTTTTTAATCATCGGCGCCACGCGCTTAAAGTTTTTTTCCAAGATGGAAACCACGCTACGATGTCTTTTAGAAAAATTCCGTAAAATTTGATGAAGCAACTCGGTTTGGCGGTGCCGTGGCAGACCAATAATACGGTTGATGATTTTTATGGATCGTTCTTCACTTAATTGGAAGAATCGGGCTAATACTCTTTTAGAATCGGGACTAAAAATGATCGGTTTTCGCTCTACTTGTACAGACATATCGATTTTTTCTATATATAAGCGTTGCCAGGCTAAAATTGTTTTGAAAGAAGTTGTAACAAGCTGTTTGTCTCGGAGAATGCTTATTTTTGGCTGGAACAAAAACGAAACACTATGTTAGAGGAATTAGAACCGAAGGCGGTTTGGACGCATTTTGAGGCGTTAAATGCGGTTCCGCGGGCTTCAAAAAACGAAGAGCGTGTTATCCAGTTTATGCTAGATTTTGGTGCCGGACTAGGGCTGGAAGCGGTGCGTGACGCAGTCGGAAACGTGATTATCCGTAAGCCGGCGACTGCTGGAATGGAGAATCGGAAAACGGTTGTGCTGCAGTCGCACCTGGATATGGTACATCAAAAAAATAATGATACGCAATTTGACTTTGATACACAGGGTATTGCAATGTATATCGATTCCGACTGGGTTCATGCTGCGGGCACTACGCTGGGCGCAGATAACGGGATAGGTGTGGCCGCCATTATGGGTTTGCTCGCCTCATCCAGCATTCCGCATCCGACCATCGAAGCTTTGTTTACCATTGATGAAGAAACGGGAATGACTGGTGCAAAAGGTTTGCAGGGCGGTCTCCTCGATGGCGAGATCTTATTAAATTTGGATACCGAAGAAGATACCGAGATTGATATCGGTTGTGCTGGCGGCGTAGATGTTACCGCACGTTTGTCGTACCAAGCGGAAGAAGCTGCTGCGGATGCCATCTTTTACCGTTTAACGGTCAAGGGATTGCAAGGCGGACACTCTGGAATGGAAATTCATAAAGGTTTAGGAAATGCCAACAAAATCTTAACGCGACTACTTCATCGCTTGGAGCCCTTGGGCTTACGCCTGGCAGCGATTGATGGTGGTGGCTTACGAAATGCGATTCCGCGCGAAGCGGTAGCAATTGTCGCTTTTGCACATACAAACGAAGCCGGATTGCAAACAACCGTCGCTAGCGAGGTAACAGCCATACAGAAAGAGTTAGCAACGGTAGATCCCGGTCTTGTTATCCAACTGGAAGAAACCTCGCAACATCCATCAACCGTATTGCCTTTGGTTACGCAAAGCCGACTCATCCGGGCGTTATATGCTGTACCAAATGGTGTTTATCGCATGAGTGCTGATTTCGCGGGGCTTGTGGAGACATCAAACAACGTTGCTCGGGTTTCGGTAAACGATGGTGAGATCGTCATCAAATGTTTGACGCGCTCGTCAGTAGAATCGTCTAAGGTGGATTTGGCGACAGCGATAAAAAGCTGCTTTGAGTTGATGGATGCTGAGGTAACGTTTTCTGGTGAATATCCAGGTTGGACACCTAACCCACAGTCAGAAATTTTAGCGGTATTGAAAGATACGTATACGCAATTGTTTGGCGAGGAGCCAGCTGTAGAGGCTTGCCATGCAGGTTTAGAGTGTGGTATCCTCGGTACCAACTATCCGGCGATGGATATGATCTCTTTCGGACCGACCATCAAAGGTGCGCATTCGCCGCAAGAGCGCGTGTCCATCTCTTCGGTACAAAAATTTTGGAAGTTTTTACTGGCTGTGCTGAACAGTACGCCAAGCCGCTAATACAAAAAATCAAAATTGGATAAAAAAAGGGACTTCCATTGCTGGAACGTCCCTTTTCGCTTTATTTCAATATATTGTTTAGTGTATTGTATTGTCTAGCTAAGATTAAGCACAAAATCTTCTTTTGCGAAGCGTACTTTTTTAAGGTTGACCAACCAATCGTTGTCGTTGTCACGGTAGCCTAAAGCCAATATGGTAACTGATTTTAAACCGACACTGGCTAAGTCCAACAATTGATCTAACGCTGCGCTATCAAAACCTTCCATTGGTGTGGCATCTACTTTCTGTTCGGCTGCAGCAGCTATCGCTAAACCAAAACCAATGTAGGCCTGGCGGGCAGCATGTTCGAAATGTTGCTGCGTCGTTTGTTGTTGGAACTTGCTAAAAAGTTGGTTTTTATAATCATCCGCAAATCCTTTAGGCAAACCACGCTCATTTTCCTGTTGTTCAAAAACAGTATCAACACGTTCTTTAGTGTATTCATCGTATGCAGCAAAAACTAACAAATGCGACGCATCCACGATTTGACTTTGATTATAAGCTATTGGCTGTATTTTAGCTTTTAAAGCCGGATCCGTAATCTCAATCACTCTAAAGGGGTGCAAGCCCGATGAAGTTGGCGCCAGGCGTGCGGCCTCGGTGATGTAATCTACTTTTGTTTGTTCTACGGCTACGCCATTCATCTTTTTTGTAGCATAACGCCACTGTAAATCTTCTAATAAGCTCATTTTTATTTTTTATTAATTAAAGTAAACATAAAACTCTCTATGGCATCCATAAACATGGGCGTGGGTTCTTCCGGAATCACATTATTGGATAACAGTTCTATCGAAATAAAACCATGAAGTGTCGACCAAAACGTTTTAAGCTTCAGATAGATATCAATATGTTGATGATCATGATCGTTAGCCAAATCTTCAATTGCACTGCGCATGATATCTGACATCCGCTTCATCTCCGCGACACTGTTTACCGTTTCACAATGTGGTATGCCTAAACTATACATAATGCGGTAATGCGCGGTTTTGCTGGCTGCAAATCGCCAGTAACTAGCAGCAATGGCGCGAATGCGCTCCTCATGCGGCACTGTTAAGCCTGCAGGCGCTTCCAGGTCTTGCGTGAGTTTGTTAAAACCGTCTTTGATAAAATATTCCTGAATAGCTTCCTTGTTTTCAAAATGCTTGTAGATTACGGGCACACTATATTCGATTGCGTCGGCTATTCGACGAATGGAAAGCGCATGCCAACCCTCCTGATCGATGATCTGCCAGGATGCGGCAATAATTTGTTGCCGTATCGCTTCCTGTTGCCTTAATCTACGTTCGCTGATGCCCATTCTTGTTTAAACATTTTGTTAACAGTGTTAGCAAAAGTAACTATATTATTTTTACGTGTTATAACGAATAAAAAAATCGACGAAAATCTGACATTTAGTGCTTCCGAATATTTGGTTATCTTTAGGCATGCAAATCGTTCGAGATCAACGAAAGGTATCTTTGGTACTGGGCAGCGGTGGGGCCCGCGGCATTACGCATATCGGCGTTATTCAATATCTTGTCGAACATGGATACGTGATTGATGAAATTGTAGGATGTTCCATCGGAGCGCTGGTGGGCGCTGCATATGCCTGCGATCGCGTAGGGGAGCTAGGCGAATGGATGCGGACATTGACGAAAGCGCAAGTATTTCGATTGATGGATTTTTCCAATCCGCGCTACGGCTTGCTAAAAGGCGCCCGAATCTTGACGACATTGCATCAGGTTTTTGATGACGTGAATATTGAGGATCTTCCGCTGAAGTATACGGCAGTAGCGACAGATTTGGAGAAAGAAGAAGAGGTCTTGTTCATTTCCGGTAGTATATATGATGCTATTCGCGCTTCTATTGCCATTCCTGGCGTATTTACGGGTGTGCATTATGCCGATCGTTTTCTGGTAGACGGAGGCGTGCTAAATCCGGTGCCGGTAAACCACGTTTCTAAAAAGGATAATATCGTCATCGCCGTCAATTTGGATGGTGTGCCTATGAAAGAAATAGGGATGACGGCGAAATTAAATCCCGTCGGCTTGTTGCAGGAATCGTACTACGCGATGCGCAGAAGATTAAGCACACTGAGTTTAGCTTGCTATCCACCGGATTATACCATCACTGTTCCGCATGATTCGGCTGGGATTTGGGATTTTCATCGATCTAACGAACTGATCGATATGGGCTACAATTTGGCGCAGCAAGCCTTAAAAGCGTAACCCACGTGTGCTCGATATTTTTCGTGCGCTTATTTGCTTATTCGGGCGAGTGCTAAAAACGGTTTTGCGCTCCCATGTTTTCGACTCTTGCCGCTAAGGTTTGTGAGGTAGCATTACAGCTCCTCAACAAACGCTAGAAGTAACCTGTTAAATTGTATTGGATCGTCCAAATTGGGCAAATGACCAGCATGTTCGATCTCTACAAAGTTGTTTGATGGAATCGCATCGGCCATATCTTGCATGTCCTGTTTTGCCGTAATCTTATCTTGTGCACCGCGTATTAGCAAGACGGGCACTGTTATCTGGTAAAGCGATTCGCTGGTATCGGTACGCGAGGCGAGCGCAAGTAAGGTAGCGCAAATCGTGCTAATACTGTTTCTTCGAATACTTCTTTTTATCAGTTCGACTGTTTCTGGTTTGCCCTCCAAAGTTTGCGGCGCAAAAACATTTTCTACGAAACCGATCGCGAAAGGACGACGGCCATGGTTGAGCACTGCCTGTATGCTGTCAAAACGCTTCTGTTTAGCGGCATTGCTATCGGCTTTGCTGTGCGTGTCACAAAGTACCAAGCCTACAATTTTTTCGGGAAACAATTCATAGGCGCGCAAGGCGATGTAGCCGCCCATGGATATACCGCACAGAATCGCTTGATCGATCTCCAGTTTATCTAATAACACGCGTAAATCTTTCGCAAACACATCGATGGAAAAATAACCATGGCCAGCTGTGCTATTACCGTGACCACGAATGTCTACAGCAACACCGGTAACGTCGTCTGGCAGCGCATCGAGTTGCTCGCGCCACATATTTTTATTGAAGGGAAACCCGTGAAGAAATATGATCGTTTTTGATGCTGTTGCCTTGCCTTTTTTAATATAGTACGAAATACTGATATCACCGATTCGAATTTTGTTGCTTTTTACTAAGCGTTCCGCCATGTCATTAAAATTTATTCTAAATGTAATTATTTTTTAATCAACAATATATGTACCATAGATACTTTATTTAGTGGTTTTTTCGAAAAATAGTTTGGAAAAAAAGAAAAAGTACCGATATTTGCATCACCGAAATCAACAAGCACGTTGTTGATGACTTAAAAAGACTGCGCTCATAGCTTAATTGGATAGAGCACCTGACTACGGATCAGGAGGTTAGGGGTTCGACTCCCTTTGAGCGCACTTTTTCTTTTATTTCTCCTTATTTTTCATCGCTATCTCTTCAATAACACCCAATTTTTTTAAAAATTGGTAGTTTTTTATTTTTAGCGCAAGCTGGAAACTGTTTTTGAAGTAGGTATCTTCCTTTTTTCGTTGCTATTTGTATTGGCGGGTCTACCTGTTTTCATATTCTCTTTCCCAGTTCTCCAAAAGCCTTAAGATAGGCAGCAGTGCAAGACCTTTTTCGGTAAGCTTATATTCAACCCGTGGCGGCATCTCTTTAAATTCTTCGCGTATCAGCAACGCATCTTCTTCCATTTCCCGTAATTGATCGGTGAGTACTTTGCGCGAGATAATGGAAATCTGCAATGCAATTTCCCCAAACCGAAGACAACGATCGGCTAATACCATGACGATAACAGGTTTCCATTTATTGCCGAGTGTAGACATCGCTTTGCCCAATGGGCAGCGATGGGTATCTTTTTTGTGCTTGTCCATAGCCGTGTCTCCTGTTTTAGTGCGTGCTGAAATGTCAAAGTTAACACATTTTTTATTGTTATAGGAACAAAAGGGAACTATTATTAGTTACTTTGTGTAACATTTGTTAAAACACATTTAAAATAAGATTATATGAACGTAGACGTATTATTTAATCCGTTTTCTTACAAAAAATTACTGTTGAAAAACAGAATTGTTATGGCGCCCATGACCCGTGCACAATCTGCTGCGGGCATACCTACCGACGAAATTGCCCAATATTACGCAAGAAGAGCCGGTGCCGATGTGGGTTTGATTTTATCGGAAGGTACGGTAATAGACCGGCCGGCTTCTAAAAATATGCTAAATATACCTGACTTTTATGGTACGGAGGCATTGCAGGGCTGGAAGACAGTGATCGATGGCGTGCATGAACAAGGTGGAAAGATGGCGCCACAAATATGGCACGTTGGTGATACGCGAAGTTCGGAAGAATATCCTACGGTGCCTATGGAAGCCGCTGCTACCATGCGTCTGGAAGATATCCAGGATACCATTGCGAAGTTTGCTGCCTCGGCCAAAGCTGCGCGAGATTTGGGTTTCGACGCATTAGAGATTCACGGCGCACATGGTTATCTTATCGATCAGTTTTTCTGGGAAGTGACCAATACGCGTTCTGACGAATATGGTGGGAAAACGATAAAAGAGCGTAGCCGTTTTGCGATTGATGTGGTCAAGGCCATTCGCAAGGCTGTAGGCGAAGATTTTACGATCATCATGCGTTTATCACAGTGGAAACAACAGGACTACACAAGTCGCTTAGCTGGCTCGCCGACAGAAATGGAAGATTGGCTTTTCCCGTTGAAAGAAGCAGGAGTTGATATTTTTCATTGTTCGCAACGTCGATTTTGGGAACCAGAGTTTGATGGGTCTGACTTAAATTTTGCAGGCTGGGCAAAGAAAATCACCGGACAGCCGACAATCACCGTTGGCTCAGTCGGTTTACAGGCTGATTTTATGAGTTCGTTTGCAGGGCAGGGCAGTGTGAAAACTGATTTAAACGAGTTAATTCGTCGATTAGAGCGCGAAGATTTTGACTTGGTTGCTGTAGGCAGAGCGTTATTAAGCGACTATGCTTGGGTTACGAAAGTGAAAGAAGGGCGCACGGCGGAGATTGCGGACTTTTCGGCCGACAGTTTAGCTGTATTATACTAAAAGCCGTACAGGATGCTTGGCTGTTTTTCTTTTGTAGATTGACAATCGGTAATCGCGTTTTAGAAGAATGGCGAGCGTCGGTATAACGCCGATGTCCGCCATTGTTTTCACTCCCCGGGTATCATAAGCAAATGATATAACTAAATCTAACGATATAGATAGATTTAAAACTTGTCATATGACAAGTTTAAATAAATAGGTATTTTGAAC
>JAAIGF010369226.1_pt1 | contig 21228 bp, 15 predicted proteins | sample 6487441 | NCBI WGS metagenome assembly JAAIGF01 (sample SAMN13974129, study PRJNA590717) | phyllosphere metagenome | biome: pepper field; feature: multiple bacterial spot infested pepper fields; material: pepper leaves; isolation source: leaves from pepper fields | host: Capsicum annuum ... | reverse complement strand
CCGGTCATAATCGTCCTGCTCTACCGCATTTAGTAGCTGAGAAATAACGCCCTTGAAAGCATCCCAAGGCAGGTGCTCCTCACTGGCACGCATGATCATCGGATGCCCGGTCGGGCTCACATTGTCACCGATCAGCAACTCCTCATAGAGCTTCTCGCCTGGGCGCAACCCCGTGTACTCGATGCAGATATCCCCCTTGGGATTGGCATCGGAGCAGACACTCAGGCCCGTGAGATGAATCATCTTCTCAGCCAACTCAGCGATCTTCACCGGCTGCCCCATATCCAGCACGAACACATCCCCACCCTCGCCCATGGAGCCGGCTTGAATCACCAACTGAGCAGCCTCGGGAATGGTCATGAAGTAGCGCGTGATGTTTGGATGGGTAACCGTCACCGGGCCTCCCTTGCGAATCTGCTCGTAGAACCGCGGGATTACCGATCCGGAAGAACCGAGCACATTGCCGAAACGCACCATGGTGAAACGGGTCTTGTTGACCTGATGCACGCCTTCCTTGTCGCCGAACAGCACAGGTGTAGTTTCGCGGCTCAAGGCCTGCAGCACCATCTCGGCCAGGCGCTTGGTACTGCCCATAACATTGGTAGGCCGCACGGCCTTGTCGGTAGAGATCAGTACGAAGTTCTCGACACCCGCTTTCAACGCGGCCTGCGCTGTATAAAGCGACCCCAACACGTTATTCAGCACGCCCTCGGCAATGTTGTGTTCCACCATGGGCACGTGCTTATAGGCGGCGGCGTGATAAATGGTATTCACATCCCAGGCACGCAACAGCTCGACCTGGCGCTGCTGGTTACGCACGGAACCCAAGATCGGCACCAGGCGAACCGCTAACGATTCACGGCGAATCCGCTGCTCCAGTTCACTATGGATAGCGTATAGGTTGAACTCGCTGTGCTCGAACAGCAGCAGCGTCTTGGGGCCAGAGCCGAGAATCTGCCGGCACAACTCGGACCCGATGGAGCCGCCGGCCCCCGTGACCATTACCACTTGGCCACGAATGCAGCGTTCGAACAATTCACGCTGAGGCGGTACCGCATCACGCCCGAGCAAGTCGGCAATGTCCACTTCTTGAACATCCTCCACCTTGACCCGGCCACTGGCCAGATCCATGAAGCCGGGAACAGTGCGCACATGCAGTGGGTACTGTTCGAGGGCTTCGAGGATTTCACGGCGACGCACGCGTGAGGCAGACGGAAGCGCCATCAGGATCTCCGCCGCCCCCGTATCCTCGATCATCTGCTGGATATGCCGCGGCGAATACACCCGCAGCCCTGCAATAATTCGATTGGCAATATTGGGGTCGTCATCGATAAACGCTACTGGGCGCATCATACGGCCCATGCGCAATGCCGCGGCCAGCTGGTTACCTGCAGAACCAGCACCGTAGATGGCCACGGCAGGCAAGCCAGCCTCACGGCTATTAAGTTTGTAGGGCTGCTCGGCAGAGAACCAGTCACCCATGAAATACTGACGCATGATCAAGCGCAGACCGCCAATAAGCATGGTGCTCAGCCACCAATAATTGAGCACCATAGATCTTGGAATAAGTGCTGGGGCGTCCTGGTACAGATAAACAGCCAAAGCCAAAATCAAGGTCGAAAGAGTAACGGCCTTGGCGATAGCGATTAGCGCGTCGTTACCGAAATAGCGCATCACCGCTCTGTACATGCCAAAACGGACGAAAAGTGGAATGGATATCAAAGGCGCCAGTGCGAAAAGCCAGAAATGCCCTTCCAATGGCGATACACCATCGGTATCGCCCAGACGCACTACGAACGCCAACCATAATGATGCCCAAACAAGCACCACATCCATGGCTACTTGTATCAACCGCTTCTGGCTGCGCGGCAAACTAACCAAACGCGCCCGCAATTGATCAGCAAACTTCAGCACAACAACACCTCATATGCCAATGGGTGAAAATACCCGACTGACCCTATAGACCCCTTCGAAATAAGGCGCTGAATTAGCAGGCTTCATGCATAACACGTTGGAGAACTTCACAGGTGCTAGCAACTTCATCCTTTGTGAGTGTGGGATGTACCAAAAACATCAGGCTGGTTTCACCAAGCTCACGCGCTGAAGGCAGGGATTTTTGAGGACGCCACCCTGTACCATCGAACGCCCTTTCCAGGTAAACCTCGGAGCAAGAGCCCGAAAAACAAGGAACGCCCAGAGACGAAATCTCGTTCAGAATTCGATCACGTGTCCATCCCTGTTTAAGCTTTTCAACCTCAACGAACACATAACATTTGTAGGCAGCATGCGTGATATGGGGGGGAATATCCGGCACTCGCAAGCCAGACAAATCTCGTGCACAGGCCCAAATCTCTTGAGCATTACCCAAACGACTGGACTGCCAATCATTCATTCGGCGCAGCTGTATCCGTCCAATTACAGCTTGCACCTCAAGCATCCGCCAGTTAGTACCAAAACTCTCATGCACCCACCTGAAGCCGGGCGCATGCTGACGCTCATAGACCGCTTCCCAACACTTGCCATGATCCTTATACGACCACATGCGAGACCAAAGCTCGCGATCATTCGTAGTCACCATTCCACCCTCCCCACCGGTGGTCATGATCTTGTCCTGACAGAACGACCAGGCGCCCACATGCCCGATGGAGCCGACAGGGCGGCCCCTATACTGAGCGCCATGAGCTTGCGCGCAATCCTCGATCACCTTGAGGCCGTGCTGAGTAGCCAGGGCCATGATTGGGTCCATATCGCACGGCCAGCCTGCCAGATGCACACAAATAACGGCCTTGGTACGTGCAGTCAGTACCGTGGCAATGGTCTCGGCCGTAATGTTTTGCGAATCGCAGTCAACATCAGCGAATATCGGAACAGCGCCGGCATTTACGATTGAGGATACTGAAGCCAGGAACGTACGCGAGGTAACGATGACCTCGTCCCCCTCACCAACGTCGAGCGCCTTAAGTGCAACATCCAGGGCGACCGTGCCGTTGGCCAGAGCAACGGCGTACTCCGTACCGGCCCATGCTGCGAATTCCTTCTCGAACTCGCGGCATTCCAGCCCCGTCCAGTAATTGACCTTGTTCGAAAGAATGACAGCACGTACTGCATCGGCCTCTTCCTCAGAAAAGAAGGGCCAAGGAGAAAATGAAGTGTTCAGCACAGAAAGGACTCTTCAGTATTTAGGCCGACAGGGCAGGATTGACGAAACAAACCACAGACTCAGGCCGTAAAAACGTAACCGTAGCGATAAATACGCTAACCAACCAAATTTACCTGTTGCTCTTTTCGGGCAGAACCCTGGCAGGAACCCCTACGACGGTGAGCGAATCACCTATATCAGAAACAACAGCAGAACCAGCCCCGATCGTCACCTGCCGGCCGATCTGAACAAGCTGGCGAACACTAGCACCGATACCTACCCAGCTCAAATCGCCAACCCTGACGCCACCCGCCAGGCGAACCCCCGGACTGATATGCACGGCAGCGCCCAGCACACAGTCATGATCAACACTGCAACCCGTGTTGAGAATAGCGCCCAAACCGATCCGAGCATCGGCATTGACGACAACGCCAGCAAAGACCACGGATCCCGCCTCAAGCACTGCATACCGGCTGACCGTCGCAGCTGGATCAATTAGCGTGCAGAGCCGCGCACCCGCCTGCTCCAGATCCAGCAACTTGCGGTGGCGAATATGGTTGTTGCCAATAGCGACCAACACACCGTCATAGGTATGCAACGCGTCTGTCAGCGACGCGGTATCACCAATCACATTCCAAACGCCATTATGCGTAGTTTGCGGCCATGCATCGTCAAAGAACTCGATGATTTGCCAGCCACATCGCTCGGCCGTATCGGCTGCCACCTTGCCATGCCCGCTGGCACCAAGAATCGCCAGCCTATTCACGACTTGTTACCAGTGAATTTGGTCATCGTCGCCTCGCCATCTGCACTGATGCCGTCCCGCACCAGAACCTTCTTCACCGTCAGGAAAAGGATCTTGCAATCCAGCCGGAACGACTTGTTGTCCACGTACCAGACGTCGAGTTTGAATTTATCGTCCCAGCTCAAGGCATTACGGCCATTGATCTGCGCCCAGCCAGTAACGCCTGGGCGCACCTCATGGCGACGATGCTGCTCAGGACTATAGAGCGGCAGGTACTCCATCAACAGTGGCCGAGGCCCAACCAAGCTCATGTCCCCCTTGAGCACATTCCAGAGTTCGGGCAACTCGTCAAGGCTGGTAGAGCGCAATAACCTGCCAAATGGCGTCATTCGTTGCGAATCTGGCAACGAATTACCCTCGACATCGAAAGCATCGAGCATAGTACGAAACTTGATCATTTCGAACGGCTTGCCGTGCATGCCTGGACGCATCTGCGAAAAGATCACGGGCGAGCCTAACTTGCGACGGATGCACACCGCCACAATACCTATCATGGGCAATAGGACGATCAGCCCTAATGAAGCGAGCACTATGTCCATAAACCGTTTCATCGGCTGTTGCTCGGAAAAAGAATATCCAGATAATCGCCGGCCAGCTTTGAATAGCTGCGATTTTGAAGCAACCACGCTCGTCCTTGCGCACCCATTTGCTCGAGCGTATCCCGCTCTTTTGACTTCATTTCAAGAATCGCCGCCACTAGCGCATCAGTATCATTGGCAGGAATAAATATGCCGCAACCCGACTCGTCGATCATCGAAGGATAGCCATTATAAGAAGCCACTATCGGCTTGGCTGCAAGCATATAGTCGATGACTTTGTTCAACGACTGGCCATAATCCCAAACTCTGGAATCATGAACGGAGAAATAAAGCAGATCACCTTTTTCCAGCACGCTCTGGACCATATCTCGCGAAACCTTCGGTGCAAAAACAAGGTTGGGCAAGTCACCATACTGGTTCTGATAGCTTTGCTTCAAAGCACCATCGCCGACGATTATGAATTCAACGTCAGTCTGCTCGCGCATGGCCCGCGCGGCGTTGAAGAACACATCCAATGCATTGGTAATTCCGATGGTGCCGGCATGCACAACCTTGAACTTGCTGCTTGACAGGTAACGCTCGGCGTAATCTGCAGGAACGTCGACCACATCGTTCAGATGCCCCTGACTCACCCCCATTGGCACACAGAAAACCGGCCGTTCGACGCCAAGCTCTTGGCGCACATGCGCAGCGAGATTAGGCATCGTACCGACAATGGCGTCGGACTTTCTGTAAGCCAGTCGCTCCAGCCAAGCCAGGCCTCTGACGAAAAGATTACCGTTGCTGAAGCCGCCCTCTTCCACGATGGTGAGCGGCCAAATATCGCGTACTTCGAATACCAGCCTTGACTTGTATTTGAAGCGCATCAACAGGCCGTTGATGATGGTCAGCAACGATAGGCTGGAAATAATGACCACGTCAGGCCGCGGCAGCTGGCTCTTGTTGAGGCAGAACAAATTCCACTCAAAATGAAACCAACTCAAAATCCTGTGCACGGACTTGGCTACCGAGTACTTCATCGTTTTCAGCCAGACGATCTTTACGCCGTCCGCGTCCTGCAGCGTTACACGCTTGTTCAAAACCGGCAGATCTACCAGATTGTTGGAGTCCGAGCTGATCACAATGACTTGGTAACCGGCACGCCGCATCTCGTCCATGAGAAACCAGCCCCGTCCACCGGGGCTGTTGGCAGTCTTGGGTGAGAAGTACTTTGTGACGTACCAGATCGTTTTACTCATTGCGTGCTAATCGGTCCGTCAGTCTTTATACAAGCGTGGAATCGAGTTGACGACCTTGATCACCTCGGTGAAATCCATTCCGAGTGCATCAAGATACCAGCGAATATTCTGATAGCGCGGGCGGTTTTCCTCACGCGCCAGTTCCAGAGCACGCTCGCGGGTGATTTCCCCTTCACGAACCTGATTACTGCGGAACGTGTCATGTTCGGAGAAGCCGGCAACAAGGTAGTAAATGTAGTTATACAGCCCCGCCGTGCCATCACCGATACGCCATGTGGTGCTTGTGTCTACCGCCAGCTCCCAATCATATTCATTGATCAGAGTGTCATCGATGGCCTTTTCGTCCCAGCGCCAGTAATCGAAGATGTGGTAGTAATCCTTCTTCTCAGTGAAACTCCGGTAGTACTCACCAGACAGCGTGTCCCACAAGGAACTATTGAAGTATCCGGGACTTTGAAGCATGGCTTTGAAACGAAGCTTTTGATACTCCATTTGCTTTTGCCAGCCGTGCATATAGACTCGTTTTTCTTCGAAATCCGGCGGCACGCCAAGAAAGCCAGCCTTGAAATGCGTGACCTCGAGCGGGTTGACTCCCCAGAGATTCAAGCTAACGCCAGTTTGGCGCTTCACCGTCTCGATATGACGGAAGAAATGCTTGTCGCCTGCAGTCAGGATGCTGATCATGCCTAGGTGCGGCGCTTTCAGCCACGCTTTGAGGTTAACGGCAATATTCCTACGCTTCTTGGCAATATCGTCGGCAACGATGATGTTTTCCACCCCTAGAGCCGCACTCATCCGGCTGATATTGCGTCGGCCAAGATCCGTCACCATCCCCCAGTCATAGGTATAGGTGACCGGGTTCATCTTCAGTTCCTTGACGATCAGATGCAGCCCGTAGCAGCTATCACGGCCGCCGGAAAACGGCACGATACAATCAGTTACCCCCGCACGCCGATACCCTTCAACCAGATTGAAAAGTTCTTCTTTGGGCTTAGGCACATTACGTGGCGTATAGGCATGACAATAGTTACAGACGCCCTCCGAATCGAACTCAATGTACGGCATTGTTTCAGGAAGGATGCAGCGGGTGCAGCGGCGCAGACTAGGCTGCGGATAAAGCAGTTGCTGCTCTTCAGACGAGATGAATTGAAATGGCGGAATCAGATTGTGAACACGCTGGTTGTTGTCCGTAACGTTGATATTCTTTGCAATAGCTAGGTCCAGCACGACAGCGTCCTGTCGTACTTGTTGAATATCCGAGCAGCCTACCTGCGTGAGCGGGAACATTTCAGAGGAAAAGCAAACACCTTCCTCGGCGTTACCAACATACAGGCTGCCGTTATTGGAGAAGATCAACGCCTTGCCGAGCCGGGGAATGACAATGGCACAGGCAATGACACCGACGCACAACTCCAATATTTTCTTCGACAGCCCCTCAAGATCGTCACCGGACTCCTCCAGGTGCTGCTCAGCGATGGCGGCAATGACCTCACTGTCGATTTCCAGAGCGCGAGTAGGCTTGATGTGGCTCCAAACCTCGGCGTCGTTAACGATGATACCGTTATGAATGACGCAAACATCACCACGCACGACCGGCTGATTGTCAGCGAGCCCATTTGTAATCAGACGGCTGTGGCCCAATACGAAAGCGGAATCGAAAGGTTTGACCTGAGAAATCAGCTTCTTGATGTCATAATCTGCACGCTTGACCTGGTAACCAGAAGCATCTGCATAAATCAATCCACTGGAGTCACGCCCCCGCTGCCTGGCATGCAGCGCCAGCGTCATCAGGCTTTCCTTGTTAACTTTTTCCCTGGCGATAAAGCCAAAAATTCCACACATATCACAGCCCGTATCAATTGGTTATCCCGCTGCTGACACAGCGGGTTGTAGTCTGGGCGTAACAGCAAACCCGCAAACGGGAGTCACTGCATACCGCCAATTCCATTGCCTCACGGCGCCAGCTCTTCCCCAAAGCGGCAAAGATCTGCCTGGGCATCTCTCGCAATTTGCGCGCCCAACAGGAATCTCAGTGTTTGATCGCCGAAAGGCCTTGCCGGTAAAGCGTCACCAACTTCTGCTCCTGCGCCTGCCAACTCAAAGGCGTCAGGTTTGCAAACTGGAACGTCGAAGGTGAGCGCTCCAGCCTCAGAATGGCGTCACGGATGTCATCGGCGCGCAGTTTACAGCATTCACCCACGCCGTATTGGGTAAGCAGAGCGCGAATATCAGGAAAGTCTGACGCAAGAACCGGAACACCAGCGAAGCAGTACTCGAACAGTTTGTTCGGCAGGCAGTAGTAGTCGCTGAGCGAAACTTCCTGAACCAGGCACAGCCCGAAGTCTGCGGACTGGGCGATGGGAACCACTTGCGAATGGGGCACGGCGTCGTGCACGTGGACGTTAGGGTGCTCTGCGGCCAGTCGCTTGAGGTCTTCGCTCAACTCACCATAGCCAAGGAAAACTACATGCGAGGAAACCCGCGGGTCCTTGAAGGCCTCGGTGAGCAGGTCGATGCCGCGACCATGGCCGAGGATACCGACATAGATGAACACCTTGCTCTTGGCCGGGATGGCGAACTTGTTTCGCAGGTAATCCTCATCCTGATGCTGCCCTTCGTGAAAAAGCGGGGAGTTGAGGATGACCGTGGAAGGCTTTGGCCCGACGTTCTCATGGTACCAACGCTCGATGGACGGACTGACCACGATCAGCGCATCGACGAAACGCCACAGGAGCTTTTCCACCCGTAGCGTCAATGCACCCTGAAGCCGGGTCAGGCCGTTACGGTCGGACTCCAGCTCATGGGCATCGTAGATCAGCTTGGCGCCGGTCAACCACTTGACGATGCAACCCAGCGGAAGCACCAGGGTGTCGTGGCAGTGAATGACATCCGGGCGCTCGCGAACGGCTCGCGGGAGCATCTTGCCGACCAGTTCGAAGAGTGTCACAACATGCCGCAGGGTACGTGGCAGGAAGGTCAACTTGCGCGAACGCAGGTTGATTGCAGTGATATCGGCCTTGAACGAAACAGCAGTCTTCTGCGCTCCCTCATCCAGTACGACACCCATACCACTGGCCGAATAGCCAGCTGCAACCAGCGCGCCCATTTCCTTGAGAATTCGAGAATCAAACTCGATATCCGTATGCGTCAAATGCAGAGTTTTCATGCGTTATTAGACTTTCATCTTATAGCTTATAAGTAATATTTTAGAGGCAGCTCATTACGCATGCTGCACACCTCGCCTTTGTACCGTACTCAACGCCACAAGCATGCAACAGATGCAAATCGGTAACGAAAAAACGGTATCCCCTGAGATCAAGGCATAAGGCATCGTGATCACAAACAAAACAACAGGTAGGAGACGGCGCCCTCTCAAAACTAGCCAGAAGGGCCAGACATAAAAAGCAATCGCTACCAGTGCAAACAATGCACCACCGATGAGCCATTCCGAAATCACAGGCATGTGCGGGTAGTGAAAGTCAACGCAAGGCGAAAATGTACAAGCGAACACCTCATGATAATGCCAACCCTGCGGAGCCAAACTAACCATAGAGGCTCCCAAGCGCCAGAAATCCTGCCGAGTGGATGTCCCTAACGTACCATCTGCCATTGTGCCCAGCAGGAGCATCGGTCCAGACCTATTGATCTTTGCCTGTACATCCTCTCGATCAATATCACCGCCAAACTTAAGCACCTTATAGGGCGCTGTTTGACGCCAAAATTTTTCGAAAGACGACGCGTCCGGAATAGCAATGAGTAATACGCCGGTAGCAATCACTACATTCAACAATCTAAACATTGCCGAGCGGCCTTGGATCAGAATCCAGACAACCGGAACGAAGCTCATCAGCAGAATGAATCGACGCGAACTGGACAGCGCTCCAGCTGCCAGCAAGAATGGAATACACCACCAAAACCGTGTTTTTATGCAACCTAATGCCGCTACCAACCAAAGGAACCCTAGGTTGTTGTAGTTCACGCACAAGGCTGAACCCGCCGGATAGGCAGAGCACCCATCAAGGATGAAGCCAATTAGGTACCCCCTGTCGAGCAGGCCAGCCTTGAGCAGCCCCAACAATGCCGTCCCCAGCGCCAAGGGGATCAAGGCCGAGAAAAATCCTGAGAGCATGTCTTTGCCTGCTATCACAAAGACGGCCAGCAGAAATGATGCAATCACAAGATCCTTGACAACTTGCCCACTGAACACAGTGTGGCTGAACACCAAGGCAATGACGTGAAGTGTCAGCAACACTACGAACGGCAAGATCTCCAGTGGTGGTCTTTTTAGCCTTTCGCGGCGCATGAGCAAGACGACAAAGAGCGGCACGGCAAGTAACGCAACCCAACGCCAGGAAAAAAAATCGGCATAGAAGGGGGCCGCCATCACTACCCCCGCAAGAAAACTCTTCTCCAGCGGGCCCTCTGTGGAGCACTTATTGACAGTACCGATCATTAGGCGAGCCACCTATTTATCGGAAGACGGATGTTTGAGATGAGCGGTGGCTCCCATCGTCAAGGCCCAAGGCGAATTGGAAATTTCCCAAGGCGCAGTGGCTCTGTAGTACCGCTCTAACACCGGGATCTGGATTTGCGGCACGTTACCAGTTGCCAACAGTGATCGCGATGCGAACGGGAAGACATCACCAAACTTGACCGTCTCTGCTGCACTTGCCAAAAGCGCCTCTTTGTTCACCCCGGGAATAAAGTCAACAGCAGACATGACCGACATGAAATCGATGCTGCGGAAGGAGATCCACGCCAGACCGTGGTCACCAGGGTACGAAGGGGTATGACAGGAGCGATTGTCCGCTTCCGTCCAACCGTCATAGGCATGGCCGTACCAATAGTTCCACTTGTCTACCGCTGGAAAACCACCACGCTCACCCAGCTGGTCCAAGAAGAAGGTGATGATATCCCGCTGATCATTCAGTTCAGGTGCATTAATACTCTTCCCCTTGACCCGCGCTGAATTGAACAGCGCATAGGCCCATTCATTCTGGTGATTGAAAGGGACCGGCAGACCATCAAAATAGAATGCACTGCACTTGGGCCAGCGCAAGTGCGCAGTACCCGGCTTCATCCAACGCGGCTCTTCGCCCTCGTGAGCCAACTGATCAATATGCCCCTCAAGACTGGAAACCATGTGCCGCAACGCTTCGGTATTGCGCAGCTGCGGAGCACCAGGCAGTTCTTCAGCATATCGATCAAACAGCAAGAGCAAGCGACTGGTCTGCACGGCAAAAAGTGCAGAGGATCTATCATGGGTGAAGCCCTTTGTGTAGAACCCCTCCTTCCTGTCAAGCAGATCATCCAGAGCGGCGATCTCGATGACGATCCTTTGCATCAGCTCTTCGGCCTGATCACCGAACAGCGCTTTACCTTCACTATTACTGTCTACCAGCAGCAGCAAATCCATCAAGCCATTCAGGTAGTAAATTTGCGACCAAGGAATGCGCCCTTCGGTATTATCGATACCAAACTCCAGCACTCCACTTTGCTGGCCACTACGCATGTCATACAGAAAAACCTCTGCAATCTCCTTTCTGGAGGTGGCGCGAGTGAGCGTAACTTCCCCATCACGCTCACTGTACTGCAGGCGCCAAGGTATGCCCTTGGACATATCCAAGGGTTCAAACTTTAATGTGTTCAGCTTACCCAGAAGATAGGGGCTGCTCATGTTCGGTTGTGCACGGCACAACACAGCCGGCCCGCCGGGGGTGAATAATGCCTCAATGACAGCTTCGCAATCATTCAAGCGTTGCCCTTCGACTTTACCGTCCTTGATTTTTGCATAGAGAGCCCCGGCAATAAGTTCAAAGCCATGCTCCGCATCTCCCGAAAAAAATACGGGAGGCTCCATTTCATAGGTACTGCCGGCTGGCGGATAAAAGCTGGGCAGCTCCACCGACAAGCCTGAGGCTGAATGAGCCTGCGAAACCTCAATCAGGTAGTTTTTGCGTTTTTTATTGTCGTAGATCACCCAATACAGCTTGCCCGTACCGACCGTAGACGCGCGAAAAATAGGGTAATCAACATCCGCCAAACTGATCTCCTGCTGAGCGAGCAACCGGCCAGACCGGTCATAAGTCAAGCTGAAAAGCCGGCCTTCGAACATCGTCCTGAAAGCAAAGTGATAAATACCATCTATCACCTGTACATCAATCGGAACTCCGGCAAATGGGAAGGCTATTTCACCCCCAGAGCCAACAAGCTTTGATTGATATTGCGCATTTATATACAGGTCATATAAACCTGTATCCCCCCCCCCCAAGGAGGTAAATGGAAAAACACGATAGCCGCCTGTCGCAGCTCTTTCAGGGGCAAAAGCAGTTCGCTGATGGTATTTTTCGACCTGCCATGGAGATACGTCACTTAATGCAAACTCAGGGCGAGCAGATACCGACCGCTGCTTCTTCTCAACAAGATGAAGCCCTGTTGCAACCGCAATGGAAACAGCAATAAACGCTAAAAAAATAATTAGTATTTTATTGCGCATGTTTATCCTCACTGAAGCCACAGGCTTTCAATGCTCGATAAAGGTAGGACTCGTATTCAGCCACTTGCCTATTGGATTCGGTGCCACGGGGGTATTTCAGATAGCCGCCTTCGGGCGCCTCGTAACGCGGAACCTCACCGAGGAAATAATTGCCGGAATTATGGTCCTGAAAGCGACACATCAACTGGGCGGCAATGCTCAGATCATACAAACGCGCGTCAGTGGTAATTTCTGAACGAAACGCAGGCCAGCCCCGTACCTTGCCGTCCTTACCGAAGAAATCCATCAAATGCTGGAATATCTTCTGTCGATCAAAATTGGACGCAAGCCGACCTTTATTATCAATATATGTCAGCACACCTTCTACGATGTACCCTGCATGAGGCAGGTCGTTGGGATTATCCTCCTGAATGGAATAATTCCAATACCATGAACCGCTACTCTCGGCGAATTTCTTGTTGCGCAGGAGTGCTGACATCGTGGAATCTGCCGCCGACATCAAGGCCTCTTTGAGCTCAACTTGCGGAGTGATCACCGCAAAACGCTGCATTTGCCCAGCAAGATAAACGGCAGAATTGAAGGTATCGTATTTTCTATCGTGGGCAAGCAGTGAGTATGGCAACATCCCAGCCGGCGTACGCATGCTACTAGGCAAGTAAGGCTCAAGCGCCTTCTCAACAACGCTCAGAATCTCCGCCTTCCTCCGCTCATCAACGTAGTCTGTCCAGCCGAGCAGGGCGTCCACAGCAATAGCCGTCGAGATGGAATACTCGGTATTCTCCGGATTGACCGAACCATCGCCGTACGCATCCCAAGCAATCGGTACCCCCCAACCTATGATGCCATTGTTATTGGCATCGGCATTTTCGAGAAGCCAATTGCCAGCCTTGCCCCCCAACGCGTTCACCTCAGTCAGGCGCCCCGCCCTCGCCTCCTCGATAGCACCCAGTAGAATCAAGGCATAACTCTTAGGGATATCGGCGGGTTCATCAGAGGGGTAATCAGCCAGGCCGCGACCTGGATGTTCACGGTCAATACTGACCAGTACCTCGCGCAGCATCTGGTCGCCATCCACTGGACTGGCAACAGGCTCAACGGCGTTATTGCACCCCGCCACACCTAAAAAAAGAAGAAAGAACGTACGCTTTATCATAATTCTCTGCTTTTTAAATTTGATCCATCGGGGGCGTATAGTTTTGGCATAGCCGCCCTCATATTATCGACGCGCAACACCCGCGCCCCGTGCAGCCCGGTATTGGAAATAGGAGTGGAGCATATACAGACAGGAAAAAACGCAGACGTGGGCGAAAATAGCTATCAGGTAACCTACCTGAGCATGATCGCAAATATAAAAGACCAGCCCAGCTGCACAGAACCGGGCAAACTGCCAGAATGAGTCCAGGTGCAGCCAGCCCGGCAGCAACACCGTACTGCTCAACGGCGAAGAGAGCGTCTGGAAAAACACCAGCACAGACAGTAACGAGGCAATTTCACCCGCCGCGCGCCAAGCATCACCAAATACAAAGGCAAAGAGCCAAGGTCCGAACAGCAACACCGGCAACATAGGCAGGAAGGCGAACATGACCAACCGTTTGAAAGAGCCTAAGAAAATGCTCAGGCACTCCCCCTTGCTGGCATACTCACCTGCTGCTCGCTGCCGGTACACATCCCCGATCGCGCTAGCCACAAGGCTCAAGGGTGCAGCCATGATCCGCTGCGCCAGTGAATAGAACCCGGCAACGCCTGCACCGAAGAACACGGTCAGCAGCAACAGTGGCATCTCGCTAGCCCCAACGCTCATCGCCTGACCAGGCACCATGAATTTTGGGTAGCCAATGTGTCTGCGCGCAGCACACTTCATGCGTTTGAAGCTGATACGCCGCAACAGGCCACGCTCATCACCCGGCAGCGACTTCGCCAGGTACAAGGTAGACAATAACTGGCCAAGCAATTGCCCCAAAATCAAACCCAGTAGACCAACCTTGGATACCCCCGCAGCCAGCTGCATGGCACTACTGGCACCACTCTGCACCAACCGACTAATCGCCATGTGCTTGTAACGCGAACGACGATTGGCCCAGAAGTTCAGGGCGTAGTAGCAACCGAGAATAAAGGTGGCGAAAGGAACGAGGTAGAGCCAGCTCTGCACTTCGGGGTGCCCGAGAAGCCTGACGATAGGCGCATCCCAGATCAGCACCACACCAAGCAGAAGCAGGCTGACCAACATACTCGACACGATGGTCACCGCAACCAGATTGATTGCCTCGCTGTCATGCTTGGGAACTACGATCGCCAGCTCGTATTTGCCCGTGACAAGTACGGCCAGGATCGCGCAGATAGACCCATACAAGGCGAATACACCAAACTCCTGAGGCGTGAACAGTCGCGTCAGGATCGGCGACAGCGCAATGGGCAGCAATTGCGCGAGGCCCGTGCCTGTCATCAGCATCATGACGCTTTTGGCGAAGTTGCTCTGAGGCAGGAGCCGGCCGAAGACATCACGAAGGGCCCGCATGGTCACCGAGCCAGAGTTGTCACGATTTTTTCCTGGTCCGCGATGACCATATAAGGATGCATGGGCAAACTCATGACGCGCTGGGCAATCGCATCACCGACTGGTAGACGTGCCTGGGGATCAGCCACGGCTGGCTGCTTGTTCAGGGGGATCGAGTAATGCACGGCAGTTGGGATGCCGGCAAACTTCAAGGTTTCCTGAACCGCATCACGAACATCGACCTGAACGGTGTATTGGGCCCAAGCGCTGGTATTTTCCGGCGCCACGAATGGCGCAGCAATTCCGGCCGCTTCAAGCAACTGCTGGTACTGTTGAGCCACCTGCTGCCGCTGCTCAAGCTCTCGCTCAAAAATCTCCAGCTTGGGCAACAGGATAGCGGCCTGCAACGTATCCAGGCGGCTGTTCACCCCAACGCGGATATGATGGTAGCGGCGGTCTTGCCCGTGGCGAGCAACCTGGCGCATCACCTTGGCCAACTCGTCATCATTGGTGAAAATGGCACCACCGTCGCCATAGCAACCCAGCGGTTTGCTCGGAAAGAAGCTGGTGCAAGCAATGGTCGTCAAATTGCACGAGCGCATGCCCTTGTAAGTAGCACCGAAGCTTTGTGCGGCATCCTCGATAACAGGGATACCGTGCTTAGCAGCGATAGCATTGATCGCATCAAAATCGGCGCATTGGCCATATAGCGAAACCGGGATGATCGCCTTGGTGCGCGGCGTTATCGCGGCTTCGAGCAATTGTGGATCCAAATTGTAAGTGCGCGGATCGACATCCACATAAACCGGTTTGGCTCCCAGCAACGCAACGGTTTCTGCCGTGGCGATGTAGGTGAAGCCTGGGGTGATGACTTCATCACCCGGGCCGATACCTAGCGCCATCTGTGCAATCTGCAGCGCGTCGGTGCCATTGGCCACACTGATGCAGTACTTGGCACCAACGAAGGCAGCCAACTGTTCCTCCAGCTCGGCCACTTCCGGACCAAGAATGTACTGCCCGTGGGCCAGTACTCGCTGAATATTGGTGTCGATCTTTTCCTTGATCAGAGCCTGCTGGGTCTTGAGGTCGATGAATTCGATCACTGCGCCTGCTCCTTTCTAAGAACATTTCCCTCGATTACATAGCGCTCCCCAGAGTGAATGCACAGTGTAGTGCCATCCCCAGCAAGCGGCAGATCCAGTTGCTCGCCGAACTCGCTCATCCAGCCAATCTGTCTAGCCGGTACCCCGACCATTAACGCATAGGGTGGGACATCCTTGTTGACGACAGCACCAGCACCGATAAAGGCGAACTCGCCGATGGTGACGCCACAGATAATGGTGCAGTTAGCTCCAAGGGTGGCGCCCTTTTTCACCAGTGTGTCGCGGTATTCGCTTTTGCGCTCTATCAACGAGCGCGGATTATAAACATTGGTAAATACCATGCTTGGGCCACAGAAAACGCCTTCCTCGAGTGTGACGTTGTCATACACCGAAACGTTGTTCTGGATCTTGCAGTGGTCGCCAATCAGCACCTTATTGCCGACGAATACGTTCTGCCCCAGGGACACACCTTTGCCGATCCGGGCGCCCGCGCATACGTGGACGAAATGCCAGACGCGCGAGCCTTCGCCGATTTGTGCTCCCTCATCGACAATGGCCGAAGCATGGACCTGATAATTCATGTCAGCCTCAGCGTGCCAGGGTAGCAAGGAACGGATGACCTTCACCGCCCTGAGGCGCAACGATCTGTGCAGCACGAATCGTGTTGACCGTTTCGACACAATGCCGGGCGTCTTCAATGCCATAGCCACGCCCAGCAAGGATCTCTTTATAACTGGTAGTGTGCAGATCGGTGAAACCTTCCGAAAACTCCATCTCGGTACCATTTACGGTAATGGAGCGATAGGTCGGCTTTTTGCCTTTGACCGAGTCAGGCAGGTCGTTGGCATCAATGGAAAGGAACCAGCGTACACGCGCTTTTTCGTACTCCAGGTAGCCTGCCGCTTTATAGTCGTTGGCGAAGTGCACAACGTTGCGCTGCAGCTTGCCGAAAATGAAGTGCAGCATGTCGTAGAAGTGCACTCCGATATTGGTGGCTACTCCGTAAGATTTTCGTGGATCGCCCTTCCAGCTCTCCATGTACCACTTACCACGAGAGGTGATATAGGTCAGTTCGACATCGTACTTACCTTCACGGCTTTCCCCGGCGACCTTTTGTTTCAGATCAAGAATTGCCTGGTGATGGCGCAACTGCAGAATATTGTAGACACGCTTCCCTGTTTCCCTCTCGACAAGCGCCAGCTCGTCCAGCACTTCAGGTGTCGGCACCAAGGGCTTCTCGCAGATCACATCACAACCCAGGCGCAGACCCGCGGCAATGTGCGCATGATGCAGGTAATTCGGAGAGCAGACAGCAACGTAATCCAGTGCAGTTATCGGATCGCGCTTGATGCGATTAGCGTGCTCTGCGAAGCGTTCGAATTCAGTGAAGAATTCGCTCTGCGGCGACAAGCTGTCGATGATGCCGACCGAATCATTTATGTCATATGCGGAAACCAGTTCGTTGCCGGTGTCTTTGATAGCTCGCATATGACGAGGAGCGATGTAACCGGCAGCACCAATTAGGGCAAAACGTTTCAAGAGTGAGTCTCCAGGAATCAGGCTTTGATGATATGAGTCGCAGGTGCGCGGTATTTACCGCGGCTATCAACGATCAGATTCGCATGCTGGCGGATCAGCTCATAATCAAACTTGTCATGGTCGGTTGCCAGAATGACGGCATCGAAAGACGCCAGATTCTCAGCTGTCAGCGCCTCGCTGGAGAGATCAAAGTGATGCTCACGCATCTTCGGGAACGTCGGTACGTGAGGGTCGCTGTAGGCGACGTTGCAACCCTTGGCCTCGAGCAGTTCCATGATTTCGACCGACGGCGACTCACGCATATCGTCCACGTTTTTCTTGTAGGCGATACCAAGCACCAGAACCCGGCTACCCTTCAGAGCCTTGCTGCTTTCATTGAGCCCATCCATCAGCTTGCTGACGACGTATTCAGGCATAGCCTGATTGACCTCACCGGACAGCTCGATAAAACGGGTATGCAGACCATACTCGCGGGCCTTCCAAGTCAGGTAGAACGGATCGATTGGGATGCAGTGCCCTCCCAGCCCCGGGCCTGGGTAGTAGGCGGTAAAGCCGAAGGGTTTGGTGGCAGCAGCATCGACCACTTCGAAAATATCGATTCCCATGCGATCAGCGACAATCTTCATTTCGTTGACCAGACCAATATTCACCGCGCGGTGAATATTCTCTAGCAACTTGGTCATTTCAGCTGCTTTAGTGGAGCTGACTTGAACGACCTGATCGATGGCCTGCTCGTACAGGGCAACACCAACTTCCAGGCACGCAGGCGTATGGCCGCCGATCACTTTAGGGATGGTGCGCGTTTCAAAATTTGGATTACCTGGGTCTTCACGCTCAGGAGAGTAAACTAGGAAGATATCTTCGCCGACCTTCAAACCGCCCTCCTGGACGCGCGGCAGGAGCTCCTCCTCGGTAGTACCAGGGTACGTAGTGCTCTCGAGCGATACTACTTGGCCAGGCCGCAGGAAGGGTTTGAGGCTATCTGCCGTGCTGATCACGTAGCTCATATCTGGCTCGCGATATTTATTCAGCGGCGTTGGCACGCAGAGGATCAGCGCGTCGCATTCGCTCACCCGGCTGAAGTCGGTGGTAGCCTCGAAACCGCTTTGACGAGCGCGCGAAACTTTTTCGGTAGGAATGTGCTCTATGTAGCTCTCGCCGGCATTGAGCTGGGTAACTTTTTCCTCATCCACATCCAAGCCAAGAACACGATAGCCGATGTCGTTATACCGCAACATCAAAGGAAGGCCCACATACCCCAAACCTACGATACCAATCAGAGCGTCCTTACTGCGAAAGGCCTGAACTGCCGTGTTCTTTAAATTGTTCATATCAACTCTCAAGCACCAACGAAAACGCTGGCTAACCAAATAAAATAGATATCAACCTAAAGCTGATACCCATGCATGTAGGGTGACCACGTCAAATCAGCGCCTCGGCGATTTCGACATACAGTGCCACCTAAAGACAGCGCTCCGTGCCTGGCGACCTATCTAAGCCCCCAATTCTCTCATGTGACCTCCGGCGCAAAGCAAGATTTTTTGCAAAACACTGGGCTGCCTATTTACAAGTCAGACCTGAAGAAAGTGAATGAGAACCGCTTACCTCAATAAACGAAACCAAGCCTGCCACTGTCTGCATAGCATTTCTCCAGCATTTGCTTCAGCTCCTCTTTAGCCCCCTCCTCCCCATGCACCAACCGAATCTCCCCCGGCCACTGCTCCATCCCCGTTACAAACCCAATCAACCCCGCCTGATCCGCATGCGCCGAATACCCGCCGATGCTATGCACTGCTGCACGAATGTCATAGCGTTTCCCGTCAAATTCCACATAACCGTTGCGCGGACCGAAGCGCTGGATCACGTGACCTGGGGTGCCTCTGGCCTGGTAGCCAACGAACAGCACGTCGTGCCGTGGGTCGCCCAGCATGGCCTTGAGGTAATTGACGATGCGGCCACTGGAGCACATGCCGTTGCCGGCGAAGACGATGGCTGGCCGGGCGCTGCTGACCAGGTGGTTGAGAATCTTCTGGTGATCGGCGTGGCTGTCGATGGTGATCAGTTGGTCGAAGGCCAAGGGCTTTCTGCCGGCCTGGACGCGGGCCAGGGCTTCTTCGTTCCAATGGTCTTCGAGTTCGCGGTAGGCCTGGGTGAAGCGGCTGGCCAGGGGTGAGTCAAGGATGATTGGCAAGCGTGGCCAGTCGGTTGAAGCAGGGGCATTTGATGCGGTTTCAAGATTTTCGCGGGCGTGGCCCGCTCCCACAGGGGGCTCTGAGGCGCGGGCTGGGGTATCTAGTTTTTTGCTGTGGATGATGTCTTCGAGTTCGTACAGCAGCTCTTGCGTACGGCCGACGCTGAAGGCGGGTATCAGCACGGTGCCGTTGTTGGCCAGAGCGTGTTCGATGACCTGTTCCAGACGTTGGCGGCGGGTGCTGCGGTCTTCGTGCAGGCGGTCGCCGTAGGTGCTTTCCATCACCAGAATATCGGCACGCTTCGTTGGTATGCAGGGCTTGAGGATCGGTGCGCCCGGGGCGCCGAGGTCACCCGAGAAGACGACGCGCGTGCTGGCTTCACCGGGGCTGTACTGAATGTCGATTTCCACATAGGCAGAGCCGAGCATGTGGGCGGCGCGCTGCAGACGCACCTTGGCCTCAAGCCCTTCATCACTTTGCAGGGTGAACCAGTGTTCATAGGGCAGCGCGATAATGCGCTCCTGCCCCTGCTTGAGGTAACGCTCGACCTGCCTCTGGTCACGGCTGAAGGTGAGTTTGAACGCGTCCTCCAGCACGATGGGTAGCAGTTTGGCCGAAGGTTCGCTGCACAGAATCGGCCCTGTGAAGCCAGCGGCCAGTAGATAGGGAATACGCCCTATATGGTCGGCATGCACATGGGTGACGATCAGGGCGTGAATGCCATCCAACGGGAATTCGATAATCTGGTGATCAGCCCGCGCACCGAGTGGCGATGCATCGGCGCCCTGGAACAGGCCGCAGTCGATGAGAACGCTGCTGTGCTGCGAGATATGCAGTTGGTGACAGGAACCGGTCACGCCGTCCTGGGCGCCATGATGGGTGATATGGGGGTAATCCACCGGTTAGTCCTTCAACGCTTGGCGGCCAGATTTTGGAAAGGCGCAATGATGCGTTATGCGATGGCTTGTGAAAAGCGTTGCGACATACCGTGTTTCGCTGATCTTCTGCGCTAGATGCCAGCAGGGGCATCTATCCCCAAAGCCCCGGGGTATCGCTCCGCTCGTCCCAGGCTACAAAAGCCCTTGAGACCGAATGGCACATCTCGGGCTGTGGCGAGCGAGGGAAGCCGATCTACCCACAGCAAATCGCAGGCACGGACGGTGCGTCCCCGCCGCCCCCACACTGGAACCCGTGGAGCAACCAAGACTGGCTGCCCCCACGGATTTACAGCATCTGTTAGAGCTTGAAGGTACTGACCAGATTATTGAACGACACGGCCAGGCGCGACAGCTCCTGGCTGGAGGCGCTGGTCTGGTTTGCGCCGGCGGCGGTCTGGGTGGACAGGTCCTGGATGTTGATCAGGTTGCGATCAACCTCACGGGCAACGTTGGCCTGCTCTTCGGAAGCGGTGGCGATCAACATGTTGCGGTCGTTGATCTCGGCAATGTTCTGGGCGATGCGCTCGAGGGATTCGCCCGTGGCCTTGGCCAGTTCCTGGGTGCTGTTGGCCAGGGTGCGGCTGTTGCCCATGGCCTTGACCGCGTCGTCGGCGCGCGACTGCACGCTGGCGATCATCGCTTCGATTTCTCCGGTGGAGGCTTGGGTGCGCGCCGCCAGTGCCCGCACTTCGTCGGCCACCACTGCGAATCCACGCCCCTGCTCCCCTGCCCGCGCCGCTTCGAT
>JAAIGF010040084.1_pt1 | contig 21250 bp, 16 predicted proteins | sample 6487441 | NCBI WGS metagenome assembly JAAIGF01 (sample SAMN13974129, study PRJNA590717) | phyllosphere metagenome | biome: pepper field; feature: multiple bacterial spot infested pepper fields; material: pepper leaves; isolation source: leaves from pepper fields | host: Capsicum annuum ... | reverse complement strand
TTTATTGCAATGCCTTACCAACCAGACAAGACAGACCTTAAAATTCTTAAGCTGCTGCAAGAAAATGGCCGCATCACGAATCTTCAATTAGCTACCAGCATCGGTTTATCGCCGGCACCTACTTTGGAGCGTGTACGTAAGTTGGAAAATTCTGGCTTTATAAAAAGCTACCACGCTTTTGTAGATGAGGAAAAACTAGGTTTAGGCATCAAATCATTTATTCAAATCAGCTTGGATTTCCATACGCAAGATGCTATACCACGTTTTGTAAGTGCGGTATTGGAAATTCCTGAAGTGACGGAATGTCATCACGTAACCGGAAACTGCGATTTCATTCTGAAAGTTTACGTGAAAGACATTAAAGCGTATGAAGGCGTTATTATGGAAAAAATTACCAAAATCCCATACGTGAAGACCTTCCAAACGATGGTAATCATGTCGACCAGCAAAAAGGAACCAATCGTCCCGTTACAATATTAAGTTAGTATTTCCGCTATGCACACCTTTGATGATCTCGCTATCATACTCACTTGGCCGGATGCCACCATTCGGGGTGATGAGAAATGGATGATGTTTTTCAAAAAAATTGGATTAGTAAAGAACCTCAATTTTAAGGTTGGACATACCGGAGTTGTGATTGTAGAGCGCGCTACCGGGCATATGCGCTTTTACGATTTCGGTCGATACATATCTCCTCGAGGATACGGCCGCACACGTTCGCAGGATTCTGATCCGCGGTTGGAAATTACGATTAAAGCACAGGTGAAAGCAAACGAAATCGTTAATCTGGAGCAGATAATTACGTATTTCGAGAACCTAAAATCGGCGATGTATGGAGAAGGTCGGTTGTATTTTTCCATCGCAAAGAACGTGAATTATATTGCGGCAAAACAGTTTGGCGATCATTGGGTAGAGAAAGGCACCTATCCCTATGGCGCGGTTGCGCGCCGAAACAATAACTGTTCAAGGTTTATTACGCGCATGCTGATGCGCGCCTCCGCTTGCTATCATTATTGGCATGGCATCAATCTTCCCGAAACGATTAAAGCAAGTCCGATTAGCAACGTGGTAAATGCCGTATGCGACCGCATGATTTATTCTTTTGATCCACAAAATGGACTTCGCCATTTCCGCATGAATAGATGGAAATCGTTTTGGTTCTTGGTGAAGCAATTGGGCGATAATGTTTCTCAATCGAAATCGGATCTTTTGCCGAACGACCAGATTATCGGCGCGGTAGATTTTCGTTCAAAGCCGATCACCATTCCGAAAGATGCGACGTATTTAGGCGGTGTTGGCGATGGTGCTTGGTATGCAGTTACGCATTTAGAAAGCAGACAATTTATTGTCAAGCGATACACGACGGCCGGGGAATTGGAATATGTTGTGCAAGGAGAATCAACGGTCGATGTCCGAACAGATCTACCTTGGCAAGTGGTCTACGACAGTCATTTACTCTTTACCCATATTGAGCAAGATGATATTAAAATACGCATCAACCACATCAAACGCTTACAAAATGAAGATTATAAGTTCGAATTGGTTAAGGAATTATATGCTTAAAGCTTAAACCTGCCAATCAATTGGCGTTTCTCCTTGTTGTCGCAAATAATCATTTGTTTTGGAGAAGGGTTTCGATCCAAAGAATCCACGGTAAACCGATAGTGGTGATGGATGCACCGAAGTAAGCACCAAATGTTTATTCTGATCAATCAAAGCCGATTTTTTAATGGCATAACTTCCCCACAAAATAAACACTACGCCCTTGCGTTCGGCAGAAATCGATTGAATGATGGAATCGGTAAACTGTTCCCAACCTCTTTTTTGGTGTGACGCGGCTTCATGAGCGCGAACTGTCAAGGTAGCATTCAAAAGCAATACGCCTTGCTCCGCCCATTTCGTTAAATCGCCGGAAGTTGGATAAGTAAACCCTGGAATATCGGTAACCAATTCGCTGTAGATGTTTTTTAAGGATGGGGGCAGTGCTATTCCTGAAGGAACAGAAAAAGATAATCCATGCGCTTGCCCCACATTATGATACGGATCTTGCCCCAAAATCACCACCTTCACATTCGGCAACGGGGTTAGCCTGAACGCATTAAAAACGAATTCCTCAGGAGGGAAAACGGTAGCCACCCGACGTTCTTGTTGCACAAACTGCGATAGCGCTCGCATTTGAGGTTGTTCAAATAACTTTTTGAAGATTTGCTCCCAGCTCTCATCGTATCTTTTCGACATATTCAAATGTACAATTTTCGTCTAAATGTGGCATACAAATTGGATACCAGTATTAATTATCGGATATTTGCACTTTAAAAAGAAATCCACATTATGTCGAATTTAATACGCATTATCATAGCCAGTGTAATGGTTCTTGGCACAGCTACATTGTTCTGGTTTGGACTTTGGGGCTGGGGAATTTTGGCTGTTCTAGTAACTATCCTGACTTGGGTAACGGTATTTTTCAACGAGAAAATGCTTCTTACGCAGTGGTTTTTGCGGAAAGAGAATATTGCCAAAGCGGAGCAATGGCTGAAAAGCATTAAAAACTACGAGAAGGAATTGACACCAGCGCAACACGGTTATTACCACATGTTGCTTGGGCTAATCGAATCGCACCGTGCTCCCTTGCAATCGGAAAAATATTTCAAGAAAGCACTCTCTTTGGGCTTACACATGGATCACAATGTAGCTTTAGCAAAATTGAGTCTTGCCGGCGTAGCGATGGCGAAACGCGATAAACGCGGTGCAGAAAAGTTATTGTCGGAAGCGAAAAAAGCGGATAAAAATAAATTGCTCGATGAGCAAATCAAAATGATGAAAGCTCAGATGGGTATGATGGATAAGCAGCAGTTTCGCTATTCGCGCTAACTACAGCTTTACCCGAATTTGCCGAAAGCGACCTGGTTCGCGGCTATCTTCAAAAACAACTTTAACGGCCTGCGGAGGGCCGTTTTCTTTTTTCCATCCCGCTACGCGGAACTTTAACGAAGCAGGCTGATCCATAGAAAGCAAATAATTCAAATAGTTCTGACGATCTGCTAGATCAATACTCACTCGCCCCATTTGAATCTGCGTGTACATGTGATCATTTTCCTTTTTATCCACTACCGTGGAGGCATAGGTATTCATTTTAAATTCGCGTTGCTGGCGCAAAGATGAAATTACAAACAAGTTGATTTCGGCTGTATCTCCGGACATGTTGACCGATTGCACATCAAACTGCAAATCATCTAAAATCAATACCGTTGTATCTTCTTGCGCTGTCGCAAAGAATGGCAAACAAAGCCCCAAGAAGAAAATAATCTTTTTAAACATATTGGAAATTTTAACGTGCAAAAGCACGAAGTTGTTAACGCAAGCGATCCGCCGATTTAATCAATTTTTCATCATTGCGAATTCCACCGATTGCCATCGACAAAAAGATAACAGAAACAGGCAACAAGAAAAAACCAATCCCGATATTATCTGCACGTAGATATTGGTTGTTCGTGGCTAAAACATTGTTTGCACTAATGTACATCCAAACGGCGAAAAGCACTATCAGAACCAATTGCAGATAAATCAGTTTCACTTGGCGTTTGCGATCTTTGAAAAGAAAAATCAACACCAAAGGCATTACCGCAATAAAAACGGCGCCAATGCTTTGTAGAATGAACGTATCTTGTTTAACGCTTTCATTATTTACGGATGTGTAGATACCGGAAACATAAATTTGTTTGCCAAGGCCAACCAAATCAATATAACTGACGTATGGAAAGATAAATAAACCCATCAATACCAAACCTGAAAGCAAGAGCCAAACCGATTGTATACGTTGTATCATAATATAATGTGAAAAAGTGACTGTTCCGACAAATATACTATAAACGCATGGAAGAGCGCTTGGTTTGGTAGAGAAATTAGATGCTGCCTTTATTTTTTGCTTCGATCCAGCGCGACATATATTTTTTCGCTGCGAATTGTTCTTGCGCCAATATATTGCCGAAAATATTTCGTCGGCGATGCTGACTCAAATTTGTTTTTAGCGCATCAACCTTCGCAAGAAATTGTTGTTGAGCATTTCCGTCCGCCAACAAATTATGCAGCGTGCCATGGATTAAGCTTTGCTTTGCTTCCCAATCCGACTTGCTTTGGTACAAATTGGCTACCGCTCTCGCAAAATCTTGCACATCATCTGCGATCGCTCCCGGCCATTGCTCCGCACCCATCGCTTCCGCCCCGATGCTGGAACTGACCGAGGGCGTTGCGCTTTGCATAGCATCCACGAACTTCCCTTTTAACCCTGCGCCGAAAGGAATCGGCGCAACCAATAAGCGATACTGCTGCAAGGTTTGCACCGCATCATCAGCTCGCCCTTTAATAAAGAAACCTTCAGCAGGTTTGTGCAGTTGATCCACTTTTTGTGATGCGTATGCACCGTAAATATGCAATTCAACGTGCGGAAGTTGCTGACGAATTGCTGGCCAATATTCATTTTTCAGCGCCTGAACTGTTTTCCAGTTGGGTTCGTGCAAGAAATTGCCAATAAACGCCACGTGTTGCCGTTCGTCGAAACTTGGAAACGCACTTAGATGATCAGCCGAATCGTGATTCGCGAAAAATGGCAGATAATAGAGTAAAGAATCGGAGACGTTCAATTGCTCTGTCAGCAAGCGACATTCCGCTTCGGAAATAATCAAAGAAAGATCACATCGATAAATGGAAGCCAATTCTCGCCAAGCGGTTGGCGTGTATAACATATCGTCGGACCACGGCAATCCTTGTTTGTTCGCATCCTGCCTCGCTAATCGCAGAAAATGCAAATCTTCCGTATCCAAAACGCGTAATGCTTCTGGACAATTTTCCGCCACGCGCCAACCAAATTGCTCTTCGACCATAAAACGGTCGAAAAGCACGATATCCGGATCAAGCGCTTTCACAAAAACATCAAACGATGCATCATTCAACAAAATATCCTGACAAATAATTCCTAATTGATCTAGTTGATGGCTGAATGGCGATCGTGTTGCGGCGCAACCAAAATGCACTTCAAAATCACGCTCGACAAACAATTTAAGGAGTTGAAGCATACGCCAACCGGCGGCAGAAGAAGTGGGCTCTGGCCAAACCTGACCGATTACGAATAGCTTTTTGCGCGACATAACGCAAGTTAGGATATTTAATCTTGGTAGTTTTAATTTTAGTAAATTTGTGGAAACGACATCACTATGTTAGGATTGAAATTATTGACGGATCCACGCTGGGCAAACATCGCGGAATCGAACTTAGAAGAGATATTGACGGATCATGCTTGGTGTGAACAAAAAGCTGCTTCCAATGCGATCTCACTAATTACGCAAAACTCAGAACATGAAGATTTAGTACACGAATTGACCGCGATTGCGATCGAGGAAATGCAGCATTTTCAGATGGTAATCGATATTATTCAAGAGCGTGGTTACACGTTAGGTCGAGAACGGAAAGATGATTATGTGGGTCGATTGATGAAGTTTTCGAAGAAAGATGGATCGCGGAATCAAGCGTTTATCGATCGTTTGTTGTTTGCTGCCATGATTGAGGCAAGAAGTTGCGAGCGCTTTCGCGTACTTTCCAAAAATTTGGAAGATGAAAAATTGGCTCAGTTTTACCATGATTTGATGGTTTCGGAAGCGAATCATTATACCACATTTTTGAATTTTGCCCGCAAATACACAGATGGTGTCGATGTGGAAAAACGTTGGCAAGAATGGCTGGCATTTGAGGGAGAATTGATTCAAAGTTACGGTAAAAAAGAACATATTCACGGTTAACGTATTTACCAAAAAAAAACCACGATGGAATTAGGAATCGGCATGTTCGGCGATTTGCAAATTGATGCAAAAACTGGGCAGATACAAGCACCGCAGCAGCGTTTGCAAGAGATTTTGGAAGAGATTAAATTGATGGACGAGGTTGGCATTGATTTTTTCGGCATGGGCGAACATCATCGCGAGGATTATGCAGTCGCATCTCCAGAGATTATTCTTGCGGCAGCAGCATCCGTTACCAAACGCATTAAATTAGGGAGTGCCGTTTCGGTAATCAGTTCCAGCGATCCGGTGAAATTATATCAGGATTTTGCAACGGTGGATTTGTTGTCAAATGGCCGTGCTGAAATTATGGCTGGTCGTGGATCTTTTATTGAATCGTTCCCGCTTTTTGGGTACAATTTGAAAGATTACAGCTCCTTATTTACCGAGAAGTTGAACCTGCTGTTGCAGATTAACAGCAACGAAACCGTTAATTGGACTGGAAAACATCGCGCTTCGCTGATTAACCAACCGATCTTCCCACGTGCCCAACGTAAATTGCCTATTTGGGTGGCAGTTGGAGGAACAACGGAATCCGTGATTCGTGCCGGTAAACTCGGATTGCCTGTTATGTTCGCGATTATCGGCGGTTCTTACGCCAGTTTCCAATCGTTATTTGAAGTTTACGAACAAGCCTATACAGATGCTGGTCACGATATGGCTAATTATCAAGTTGGCGTACATATGCACGCGTTCTTTGGCGAAAATAACCAAGCTATCGGAGAATATTATTATCCGTTTTACGCGCAGCAGATGAATCGAATTGGCGCATCGCGCGGATGGCCTCCGTACCAACGCTCGCAGTATGATTATGGACGCTCAACGCACGGACATTTATTGGTTAGCGATGCGAATCAGGCAGCGGACAAGATTCTACAGATTAAGGAAACATTTGGATTGACGCGTTTTGCTGCTCACATGGACGTTGGCAGTCCGGATCACGCACAGATGATGAAATCCATTGAAACATACGGAACGCAAATTATTCCGCAAGTAAAGAAGGCACTACAATCGTAGTGCCTTTGGCAATGTATTACTCGCTTTTCTTTACTCCACCGGCTGGATCGTAATCCAATCCCAGATGAAGATGGCCATCAGCGTTTACTCTTCCGGAATGCTCTCCGATTAACTCTCCTTCGCGATACATTTTCACATTCACTTCCTGTCCGGGGATGGCATCATCAACCGTTACGCGAACACCAGGATTAATCATCAAAGGACTTAATTCAACATCCTTATTCCAAGGCAACGTTGACTCCTCTGCGTATTCTTCCCATGAATAATCATGATCGATAGAAATGAACGAAGGTGTAAATTGAATTTGAGCAATCGTTGTCAGCGATCCACTAACTTCATAACGGAATTTAATTCTTTCTTCGGATCCCTCGTCCTTGGAACAGCCGGCAGCAAACAACATACTGCACAGCAGCAAGTTAAAAAGATATTTTTTCATAGATAGTGTAGTAATTTTAATTCTAATATAATCTATTAAAACGATTATCATACAGCACTTCTCTCTAAAAACCTATAGCAAAGAGCTGATTTACTCCCTCCAAACCGTCTTTTTGGCTTTCATTGCATCTTCCCAGCCGTATGGAAAGATTGCCTTTTCGTCTTTTGATATAGCAACGATTATTTGCTTTACGGCTTCTTGGATGGGTTTTGGCGCGTCGTATAACGCGGGATCGATGTTGGTGTGTCGTTCGTCGTCAAGAATGCCATTTTGATGACGGATGTTATAAAAAACATCTTGGTGTTGAACAGTGATTATTACTCGGCCGTCGTCGGTACCGTTGAGGGCGGAAGTGCCGTAAACAAGAATAGGATCAATAATGCCATCCTTATCAAGATCATCGAAGGATGCGTATTTCGTCCAAAACCAAATCGATTCCTCTTCGCTTTCGTTTCCTAAAATCTGATCGGATAGCTCGCCGTTCTTTTTCAAAAAGGCCTCTTCAGCCTTGAATAGGAAAGCTTGGATTTTGTTGTTCGCAACATCGCCGTTGCTATCTTGTGCATCTTTGCTTTCGGTCAATACACAGAAATGCTTCCCTGATTCGTCAACGTAGCTATAAACGCGAAAAATAGGAAAACGAATTCCATGCTCGGCTTTTACCGGAGAAGGAAAAAGTTTTTCCACTTCTTCCGAAGCAAGAACGCTCGCGCGAACCGATTTGTCCTGCGCAAGCGTTCTTGTAGCGCACCATAATAGTGCATATAAAATAAAGATGTAACGTATATTCATGGTTGACCAAAAGTAGATGCTTCTAATCAAATCTACTAAAAATACACGTTGATCGAATAGCAATCGATCCTACTTAACAATACCGCCGAAACTGCGATCATATTGAACACGTGGAGCACTTACTCCGTTCATAAACGCTTGTTTTGTTGCATCATTTTCATGCAATCTCCAATCGGTTTCTTTATCGATGTTGAACCAAACAATCGACATAATTTTTGGGAAATTCTGCTCCAACTGCACGAACATATCGTTGATCCAAGCCACTTTATCGCCACCTTGCGATGAACAACCCATTTCCGCAATTAATATTGGTTTGTTTGGATGATTGGTTTCAATCCAATTATACAAGTTGCCAAAGGTTTGGGAAAAGCTTGCCCATTTCGACCAATCTTGTGATGTACCGAAATTATAACCATCCATACCGATGATATCGACAAATGCATCTCCGGGATAATACGTATCCAAAGTTTGCGGGTTCTTGCCACCGTTTTCGTTGTTCGGAGCCCAAATCCAAACCAAATTCGTTGCGCCAGCTTGCGTCAATTTATCGTGCACGTATTTGAATCCTTTCACATAAGTGGCTGCTGGAACAACTTGATCATTCATCACGCTCCACGGATACCAATCGCCATTGAATTCATGCGCGAAACGAAACAAAATCGGCTTACCGAAAGCTTTAATTGCGTTTGCGTATGCTGTCAAATCCGCATCGTATTTGCCGGATAAGATCTCATCCATTCCCATAAACGGCTCCAATGTAACAAACGGCGTGAAACCATTTGCATCTGCTTGCTGGCAGAATGAAGTAGGAAAAGTACGGTCGCCATCGGCATACCATCCGTCGAACATCATGTGTGTGCTTGGCTTGGTTCCCAAACCTTCGTAAAAAGAAGTTGGTGTGCCAGCATCGTCAAAAAATCCCCAAAAGAATGGCGTTGCTACGTCCGCTGTTTCTTGGATTGGCAACACGATGGTTTGTGTTTGTCCGCCGAAGCTCAATGTGAACGTCGCATTTCCTGCCGCCGAAGGCGTGCCGTTAATGGCGAAACTTAAATGTCCAAGTCCATTTTTTAATTCGCCTGCTTTTAGTTTCGCAGATAAACCGGTTACTCCGGTGGAAGCAATGGATTCGCCCTCCGAATAGGAAGCACCATTTCCTCCAAAATATGGCATGTATAACTCACCTTCATAAGCTTCATTGGCTACGATTGCCTTCGGTGTTAAGGTTTGCCAATCTGCATTTAACGCTGCAATGGCAGGTAAAGAGTTCGGTGCAGTGTCGCTTTTGCTACAAAATGAAAACAAAAAGCACATTAACGAAAGGCAAAAAGCATTTAAAAAATATTGTCTAAACATCATATATCGTTATTTAAAGTATTCTCCTGATTAAAAGTTGCTGTTTATTTGATGAACATCACATCGTCGAAATACACCGTTTCATCGTTCGGCACATTCCAGTTATTTAGTCTCCATCCGAATTTTCGGAAAGAGCTTCCTTTGCTCCACATTGGTGTTGCCGAGGTTTTGCCAATTGGAATTTTATAGAATGTCCATTCCGGACCGACCACGATTGCAGCTCCGGCAAAATCATTTCCGTAACCAGCAGGCATACCATCGCCCATTAACGACATTTGGATTCCTCCGTTATTATTTCCGTTTGTTGTGCTTTTCGCCCAGAACACAATGTACTCATACCCCTGATCGATAAATCCAGCATTGTTGATTAAACCTCCCGGCGAATAGTTGTTTCCGAAATAGGTGATTGCCAAAGAACTAGTGCCACGACGTTTTGTGGTTGTACTCACACTCTGTCTTGAACCATAATCGTCTCCATCGGTATTTGCTGCAACGCCTTCACCGTAAGCATCCGCAAAAACTTGCAATGCCTGATCGATGTTGAAGATTTCAAATGCAGATTTTGTTGTGCCAAATGGCGTAACCAAATCGATTGTTCCACGTGTAAACGCACCCAATTCCGGCATTTCCACGGTGATGCTGTTTGCTGATTGGTTAGTAATCGGAATAGCGATTTCGGTTCCCGTCAATTTCAATTCCGAAACATCTTTCAGGTTCTGACCTTCGATCGTAATGATGGATCCACCACGAACAGCATAATCTGAAACACGTCTAGCAGAAGGAAATAAGCCGGCGATATGCAAATCCACAATCGTTACGGCATTGGATTCATGCAAAGCATATTTGCTTGGATTGCGTAAGCGAACCGCAGCGATCAAATGCTTATCGAAATATTCCGGATTGGTAATCACACTGTTCTGAATCGACAACTGAAAGGTAGCACGTCCGCTTTCTGGCACGTCAATATTTGCAGGTAACTTGAATAGATTTTCGGGCAATGCAATATAGTTTTCGCCTAAAGTTCCTTTGGATATAAGATCATTGATCGTGTCTTTGTCGGAAACAATTTCTACCGAATAAGCACTTGTATGGCTGCCTGACAGCATGACGCCTAGCAAAACATTTGTTGTTCCAGCTTCTGAATCTACAATGTAATTATAGCCGGTCGAACTTTCATAATTGGACGAATTCGGCACGGGAAACAGCGCATTCAGACCCAGCGAAACATTAACGCTTTGCGGCATATATATGCTTGAAATACCATATTCTTTGGCTTGGTCTTCCTGCTCGCAAGAACTCATAAACATGCCCAACATCAACGCGCATAATCCTGCACCAAGCTGTTTTATATTGTTTCGTAATTCCATTTTCTTAATCATTTAAAATAGGTTATAACCGAACTTACCATCCTGGATTCTGTGTCAACGTTCCGTTGGAAATTTGAATTTCGCGTTGCGGAAACGGATAATAGTTCATTTTTGGCGCGATGAATTTACGTTGTTGAACTTCCTTGGTTTGATATTGAAAAACACCAGCCGCCGTTTTGCTCACGCTTACTCCAGTGATGGTTTGGTTTTGAACCGTTGCAGCGTCTCCCCAACGAACTACATCCCAATAGCGATAATTCTCGAAGGCAAGTTCTACTTGACGTTCTCTTTTAATCGCGGAGCGCAATTGTTCTTTTCCTGCAGCCACTACCGCCGGCATTTTCACCGATGGCCGAGAGCGCACCAAATTAACAGCTTCGCGTGCTGTCCATATTTGTCCATTGGATTGATCCGGCCCGTATGCTTCGTTCATCGCTTCCGCATAGGTCAACAGTAATTCCGCGTAGCGGAAAACCGGCCAATGATGCGTATTAGTAGCATTATTAATTAAATCCACCTGATCGTTTACGAACTTTTTCAAATAATATCCCGTTCTACTTGCGTTCTGTCTTCGCGCATCATCCGATTGACCAGCCGATTGATCGATAATTCGACCATTCCAATTGCTTCCGTTGGTGACGATGCTCATTTCCAAACGCGGATCTCTGTTTGCGTAAGGATTATTCGGATCAGCAGCGCCTTTCCATTCGTATGCGCCAACTAAATTTTGCGTTGGCGTAATTCCGCTATTTCCGCCAGCTGTTCCAATTGGATAATTGGCACGCTCCAACGCATTATCCGGATCAAAACGCACCGCCATAATCGTTTCTGCACTGGTCAGCGTATTGCTACCTAAAAAGTAATTGCGGTAATTGTTATCGAGTTGATTGTTTCCGGTTTGGCGAGCAAACTCCAACGCTTCGTTCGCAGCATTCGCGGCAGCAATCCATTTTGCTTGATCGTTGCTCGCATTGTGCAACGGACTGGCTGCATATTGCAACACGCGCGCCTTCAATGCTAAAGCAGCACCTCTGCTAAAGCGACCATCCTGATTGGCAAAAGCAGACGTTTTCCAGTTTGGCTGCAACGCATTTTGGTAATCGTTGATTTCCTTCACAATGTATGCTGTAACCTCATCGAAAGATGATGCAGCGATTTGTGGCGATGTGTTCGCCGGAAAAGTTTTATTAACCAAAGGCGCTTTTCCATATCGTTTGATCAGCTCGAAATAGTAGTATGCACGGATCACGTGCGCTTCGGCGATTGACCAACCCATCAGCGCGACATCATCCAGAAACGCTTTTCTCGTATCAACAGTAATCGTGTCTCGGTTGACCGCCAACAGCGAACGATAATCGCCATCATGTTTGTCCAAATACTCCAAAAAGTAGTTAACCGCGTTGATGCCAGCGTAGTAATAGCTGTAGCGATCGTCTGGATTATTAAATGGGCTCCAAACGCCGTTGTTGAACAAATACACATCGCCCACCGTATTGGTTTGCACCGCTTCATCGCTCACTGGTGCGAACAAATTTCCGTCCAACGCAGTGAATTCATTGATGTTGCGCATGTAGGCATACGGCGTGTTTGCCAACTGCTTGATCGTGGTGTAGCTACTTTTGATATTCTCGTCGGTAGGCATCGTATCCAATCGGGTGTCCAAAAAATCTTTCCCACAACTTCCGGTCATTAGAAGACCGGGAAGCACCCATATTAACTGATATAATTTAGATAATTTCATGTTGATCGATCCTTAAAAGTGTAACATTACGCCCGCAGTGTACGATTTAACAGCAGGATAGCCTGCCGGCGTTTCCGGGTCGAGTTTATAAGTACGTTGGAAATCCGACCAAACGAACGGATTGACCGCCGTTAGCATAATTTTCGCTTGCTTCAACTTCAGATTTTCGATCCACTGTTGTGGCAAATCGTATTGCAATTGCAATGATCTCAAACGCAAGAAATCTGCATTTTTTATCCAATAACTGGAATTGATGTAGTTGTTTTCGTTAGCTACCGTAGTCAATCTTGGGTAGGTTGCATCGTTGCGATTGTCGATACCGGCTTCCGGATAATATGCCCACGCATTTTCAGCAACCGGATAAGCAGTTTTGTTTCCTACAAACGGTACGAACAGATCATAAGAAGCACCTAGAAGGTTTACACTTCGCTTCGCAGCACCTTGAAACAAGGCCGAAAGAGAAAAGCCTTTGTATCCAACGCGCACATCCCAAGAATAATAGAATTGTGGATAGGTTGAATAACCAATACGACTCATATCGTTGTTATCGATTTGACCATCACCATCCAAATCCACGTATTTGATATCTCCAGGTTGTACCGGACCGAATGTTGGTGCAGCAATTCCGCTTTTCAAAGAACCATCCGCATTGAAATCTTCCAGTTGATACAGACGATCCGCGGTTAATCCGAATAGCGTTCCGATCGGGTTTCCTGTCAGATTAGAAAAAGCATTTTTGTTGGGAACTTCTGCCTGATAATCAATATTGTTTTTTGCGTACGTTCCAGATAATAGGATGCCATAACTTACGTCGCCGACGCGATCATGGTAACCCAAATTCAGCTCAAATCCGCGGTTCGTTACCTTGCCAATATTTTCCAATGGCAAACGTTCACTTCCTGTATAGCCCAAGAATCCCGGGATCAAGTTATTTTGTGTAATAATTCCGCTTCGCTGATCATCGAACCATGTTGCTTGCACATTGACACGATTCCATAACGTTGCATCAACAGAAAGCTCCTTCTTCAAACTTTCTTCCGCAATAATTCCCGGCGATGCAATTCGTCCCAACTGCAAACCTCCGTTGTAGATCAAATTGTTTACACCTGTCAAAATACCGCCAGCCTGCTGGTAATATTGTTGATAAAGGTATCTGCCTTGCAAGGTTTGATCGTTCGCCGATTTACCGATTGATGCGTATACATTTAGGTCATCAAGCCAAGAAACATTCGATAGAAACAATTCATTAGAAACCGTCCAACGGAATCCTGCTGCAGGGTAGAAGCGCCAACGGGATGCTGGAGCATAATTGTCCGAGCCACTATAACCAAACGCTAAATCCAAGCTGTATTTGTCTTTGAAAGCGTAGTTAGCACGTGTTGCCAAGTTTTGGAAGCGATGACGAATGTTCGCTGCATTTTCGTTGGCATCCGGAAGCATTTCGCTGGTATAAAAATTAGTCGCTGCGGAGACGCTGTGGTCTCTGAATGTACGATCATATCCTGCGATGAAGTTCGTTTGGCGCCATGTAAGTTGTCCGTACGATTGGCTCGGTCCAAAGTTGATCGATTCTGTACGATCCGCCGTTGCTTGCTGACCATTGAAAAAACGAGCGTAAGCCGCCTTCTTCTCCTGAATAACGCGTGTCCAGGTATTAAACGACACCGATTGGCTCAAATACAAACCTTTAGTAATCATATCCAAACGTTCGCGCAAGCTAAAATTACCTTGCAACGTCCGCTCATTGCCACTATACGTTCCAATTGCGTTCAATTGCGCTACCGGATTGTTCGGATATAAACTGTTTCCCGACCAATTACCTGTAGCCGGATCCGTTATCGGATAAATGTTGTTCGGATAGGTTGTCAGTTCTCGCCAATAATTATTCGCGTTTTCGAAATTATTTTGGCTCATCGGATGCATATGTCGATCCACGCGTCCACCCAAATCAATCTTCGCGTCAAAGATATCAAAGAAATGCAAATCGACGTTCGTACGCATGCTGATGCGGCTTAATTGGCTATTGCTGGCAAAGCCAGATGTATTTGGAACATCATACAATCCGCCATGGTTCATGTAATCCAAGAACACATAATATTTCGCTGTTTCATCAATACCGCCTTTGAACTGTACGTTCGCGTCCGTGTAACGACCAGCATCACGCATTGCGGCATCTAACCAATCCACATTCGTTCCTGTTCCATTTTGGAAATTCGCTAATTCTTCATTGGAATATTGCGGAGCCCATTGGAATTGATTTCCATTTAACGCATAACGATCGTTGCTGATTGCTTGATTAAACAAATTCGCATATTGATAGCTACTCAATGGTTTCAATAAATTGGTAGGTTGCTGAATCCCGGAATGCACGCGCGCTTGGATATCCAACTTATTGTCGGTTGATCGCTTCGTGGTTACCCACAAAATTCCGTTCGCGCCCTTCATCCCGAAAGTTGCTAAGGAAACCGGATCTTTCAACAATCTGACATTCTCAATCTCGCCAGCCGACAGATAACTGAAATACAACGCAATGTCGACTTGAAATCCATCCACATAACACACTAACGACGATTGATCGTACGTTCCCACACCGCGCACGTACATCGAAGCCTGATCGTAGCCCGGTTGACCGCCGTTTTGCATGGTCATCAAACCGTTCAATCTTCCATACAACGTATTCGTAATATTCGGAACGGTCGTATTCGCCAATGTATCGCCCCAAGTTATGCTGTTTGAATATTTATGTCCACGGTTCCATACAGGCACAATCGATCCATTTTGGTAATGGCTTACGGAATCCTGATCTACCGTTGAGCTTTCTTGCGCTGATACAGACGTTGAACCTAACGCCCAAAGCAGCAAGCACGCAGCTCCTATTTTCTGATAAATGTTATTACTAATCATACACTTAAATCTCTTAATCTGGTTAGGTTTTCGCCTAATAACCTGGATTTTGTAATAAATAACCTTTGTTCACTTCCGACTGCGGGAATGGATTCAGGAATTGTCTTGGATGCCAAAATCCGTTATAGCGCACAGACGTCGTATAATCCGTATTTTCCGTCACTTTGGAATCGCCACCGCCATTAAATGCCAAGAAGCGGATCTGACCACCGATAATTCCGGAACCAATGTTCGGATGTTTCCAGTGTTTTAGGTCATTGAAACGGTATTTCTCTTGTATAAACTCGATCGCCCATTCGCGTTGAATAATGCGACGCAATTCATTTTGATCCGTAGTCATAACGCGCGGCAACCCTGCACGTTGATGGATGACATTCAAGCGATCCAACGCGCGTGTAGTTTCTCCCATTTCATTATAGGCTTCCGCGGCACTTAAATAATATGCCGCAAGGCGGAACAATGGAAAGTCAAACCATTCGCGGCGACCAGCCTGATAATAGAATTTCGTTGGCTGACCGGCTCCAAAGTGATTGACATCTTTAAAGTGTTGATTCATGTGCCATATCGGGTCGCTCGGATTGTTATCCGCTTGCATTTCCCAACCATTGAAATCGGCACGTAAACGTGGTTCCATCTGACGGAAAGCTTCCAAATAATTGCTGAACGGACGTGTTTCTCCAACAGCCGGCCACGATTGGTTGGTACCATCCGCTTTATAATATTGCTCCAGCATGCTACTGGACAATACAGCTCCATTTGCTTGATAATGGAAGTTAACCACATTGAAAATATTGTATGGTCCGGCACCGCCACTGGAAGGAACCTGTTGTTTGAAAGCTAGAATGACTTCCTTGTTGCTCGGCGTAGATGTTGCGTTACCGTAATCGGCCAACGGATTTCCGGTGTTGATAATCCGCAAACCGCCCGCACCTTCCGCTTCCTGAATAACGGCTTCACTTGCTTGTGCAGCCAAATTCCAGCGATTAGCATCGTAACTTCCAAAGCTGATCAAGGCATCATTTCCGCTCATGGACATATATGGCGTTGCCGAGTTGAACAATGGTCTTGCACCATACATTAAGGCTTTCGCTTTTATAGCCAAAGCTGCACTTTTGGTCATGCGACCTAGCGAAGCTGCTGGCCAAGCCGAAGGCAAGGTTTGCGCTGCAGCATCACACCAGTCGACAATCGAATCGGACACTGCTTGCAAGGTTGCACGCGGAATATTCAATGTTTCCAAATCATTCAACGCAGTTAACGGGAACGCCGTCGGAATGATCGGAACGCCACCGTACATAATAAACATCTGCGTATAGCGATACGCAACCAACATTTGCATTTCTGCTTTGATGATTGCTTTTTGTTCCGCGCTCAAATCCGGAACTAAATCGATATTTTCTTTTACCAAATAGGCTTTACGAATGCATAGGAAATTGTCGGTGTAACCGTCGTTTCCATAACCACCGTTCGATCCCATATCTTGGCTATTCGAATTTGGCGTAAAACCACCTCCTTGAATAGCTACCGTTGCGACGTTACCGGGGTTTTGCACCCAGAATGCTTGACTTCCGGCCAATTGATCATCAGTGTGCGGCGCGTAATAGCCGGTCCAATTCAGACCTTGACGCAAACAAGCATGATATGCTGCTGCAATAGCGCCATAAGCATTCGTTGCGCGGTTAAAAACCGTATCTACCGTCGGATTTCCTCCCGGCGGAATTTGTAGGAAATCTCGCTGACAAGCAATTTGGGTCAGCATGAATAACATCATCGCAAAACCGATGAATGCTCGTAATCCGTTATCTCTTAAATTCTTTCTCATGATCCAATCCCTCATTAAAATGTTAAGTTGACACCCATGTTGTAGGTTCTGACGAGTGGAAAAACGTATCCGTTACTGTTTTGGCTGGTCGATTCCGGATCGATACCATCGACCAAATCTGTCCAGGTCAACAAGTTGTTACCGCTGACGAACACACGGAATCCTTTGATGCGCGCGCGTTCCATAAAACCGTGGGAAGCAAAATTGTAACCCAACATGACGTTTTTAAGTCGAACAAAATCGGTCGGACGCAACCAAAATGTACTGCTTAAGCGTGAAGATTGTGATGCACCATCAATAGCGTTGAATGCTGGATAATCGATTTGTTCGTTCGCCGCGTATTTTTCCGGCGTCCAACGACCTTCGTTTACAGCAGCAATGATGCGATCGCCTCCATAATAAGTATTACTTAAATCATACGATCCTTTCGCTGTCCCGATAATAAGCGCTGAAAAATCCCATTGCTTGTAGTTTACGTTAACTCGCGTATTGAAGCTGATTAATGGGAATGTTGGGTATCCGATTGGCACCTGATCCTTGTTATCGATCAAACCATCTCCGTTGATGTCTTTATAACGAATATCTCCCAAATCAACCACCGGACTAAAGCTATTGTGCGCACGGTTCGCTAACTCTTCTTGCGTGTTGTAGAAACCATCAGCAATCAATCCTTTCGGTTGACCAATCATAAAACCGGTTTGATTCATCCATGGAAAAGGAAATGGTGCCTCCGCCATGTAATCGATTTTATTGCGCGTGTAGGAGAAGTTCGATTTAATAGAATATGACAAATCATTATTGATATGATCATTCCAACCCAACTCAAATTCCCAACCTTTGTTGCTCACTTCCCCGACGTTGGAAGCCGGAACGCCAGCCACACCTAAATTCGCTGAAATGATTGTTGGTTGTACTAAAATATCACGGCGTTTCTCATCGAAGTATGTTCCCGATAAGGTTAATCGATCACGGAAGAAATTCAAATCCATTTGGATATTCGTTTTCTTCGCGCGCTCCCAAGTAACCAATGGATTTCCGACTGCTGATTCAAAAGCTCCACCAATTAATGGGTTAGTTGCCGATCCGTCGGTACTACCGAAATAATAGCCATTTCCCGGATTGCCCATCGCCCATGAGTTTGGCAAATACAGATAGCGTAGATTGCCGATTTGGTCATTACCAACTTCGCCATATGATCCGCGGATTTTAGCGAAAGTAAACCAATCATTTTGCTTGAAAAACGACTCGTTCGAGATAATCCAACCAGCAGAGAATGCTGGGAAGAAACCAAAACGACGACCCGGAGCAAACTGCTCCGTACCATTGTAGGCCATATTACCTTCTACCAAATAGCGCTCATCGTAATTGTAGGTTGCTCGACCAACAGCACTCATCAATCCAGACGGTGTGCTATATTGCAAACCATTGTCAAGATAACGTTGTGCATTCCCTAACAATAAACCGGAGATGGCGTGTTTGTTGATGTTCGTACTGTAATCAACGCCTGCTTCGTAATAGGTTCGTCTGTAGTTCCTATTGAATAGATAATCTGTTAATGTATTGCTTACCGGCACATCACCACCTACATAAACAATCTCGTTCGGATTGCTTGGATTGCGATAAGCTGCGTAGGTCGGAATTCCTGGTGTTACGGCGTAGCCTTTGGTATAGCTATCGTCGTAAGCTACCGTAAAATGCGTTTTCAAACCATTCGTCAGGTAATCCAATGTATGATTTAAGCGAATTTGAGAGCTTAGGTTTGTTCCTTGTGAAACACCATAACCGCGCGTAGCGACATTCAATGGATTGAAAACCTGACTCGGAAATCCACCGTTACCACCACGAATTGTACCGACTGGATTTGTCGCACTGCGATCCGCTCCTACGAAATGCAAAACGATACGATCGTCAACAATTCCGGGAGAAATAAACGGACCAAAGCCCAAGCTGTATAGAATGGCCTGATAGCGCGAAGCAATATTGGAGGATTCTACATCGCTGAAGTTATCCGATTTCGGATTTGCTGTGATGTTGTTGATAAACTGCGCACTTAGATTGAAATTCACATCTAAATTTCTAGTGACCTTAATATCAAAGTTGTTCCGGAAATTATAGCGCGAATATTTCGGCTCTTTGCCCGCATTTCCCAACGTCGTATAGGCTAAAATTCCGGTTTGATCGAAATAACCCAATGAACTGGCGTATTTGAATTTTTCGCGTCCGCCATTCACGTTTACGTTGTATTGATTTTGAATACCTTGCTGGCTGAATAACTCTTTATACCAATCGCGGCTCGTGAAATACAAAGCTGGACTTTCGCGCAATTGTTGTCTTTGTTGCTCCGTCAAATTGGTCATCGCATCGATTTCTGCCGATGTATAATCGCGGTTGTTTTGAAACTTCCACAATTCGTCATCCGAGAAAAGCATATTGTTGAAAGATCCGTTACCTGCTTGTTGCAACTTCATAATCGATTCGTTCCGGCTTTTAGCAAACTCGTAGGAATTCGTCATCGGAATAAGCGCAGTTGGATTCGTCAAACCGCGGTTTGCAGAAACATTGAATGTCGGAGGACCCGCAGCACCCCGTTTCGTCGTTACGATGATTACACCGTTCGCTCCGCGGATACCGAACACCGCCGTTGCCGAAGCATCTTTCAGGATACTGATGTTAGCAATATCATTCGCATCGATCGCATCAAACATTGCAAAAGGATTTTCTGCAGGTTGTTGCACTCCATCGATTACTACTAGAGGATTTGCACCATTTAACGTTGCTGTACCACGAATACGTAACGTTGTGGAGTTCTGTCCAGGTTCACCGCTATTCTGCATACCCGTGATTCCGGGTGCCATACCGACTAACATGTTGGACACATTCGCCACCGGCGTTTGCACCAAATCTTTCCCTTCGACCACGCTAATAGATCCGGTCACGGTTGGCAATTTCTGTTTACCAAAACCAACCACGACCACTTCTTCCATCGCGAAACCATCATCCGTCATCCGCACTTCCAATTCATTGTAAGACGTCACTACGATTTCTTGCGAGCTGTACCCGAGGTACGAAAACACCAACGTATCTTGCAAAGAAGCCATCAATGAGAAATGTCCGTTGTTGTCGGTGGATGTGCCTTCGCCCGTTTTCTTCAAACGAACACTGACGCCCACAATCGCTTTCGCATTCTCATCGACCACCTTCCCGGATACCAACTCCTGCGCGTAACCCGTTGCGACGATTCCCCACAGCAAAAATACCAGGAGAAATGCCCGATTACATCGTATCGCCCGTTCAACGCATGTACGACACGACATTTTTGTCATCCCAAAAGCCATAAATATTTCTTAGGTTAATTTATAATTGTTTGTCAGCCATTACAGCCCCGTAATCCACCTCGTTCATCATCATTTGAGGTGCGTGAATGCAATAGCAATGGGGACAAAGGTATCTTATTCGGCCAATATATGAAGAGGATTTTTGAATCTTAATAGGGGTAAAAATGTTTCAAAATCGCGCTAAACGCGAATGAAGCATTATTTATTGGTACTTTCCTGAAATTTCGATGGCGTAATCTGATAAGCATCTCGAAACACACGTGTGAAATATTTCGGATCACTAAAGCCCACCGCATAAGCGATTTCCGCGATCGATAGATCGCTATTTTGCAGCAATTGTTTGGATCGTTCTAAGCGCATGAAGCGAATAAATTCCACCGGACTTTTCCCAGTCGTATCCATCAATTTCCGGTACAGCGTTGCGCGCCCTAAATGCAGTTGCTCGCCCAATTCCTTCACGGAAAACTCGGCATTTTCCATGTTTTGTTCGACGATCCTCAAACAGCGTTGGATAAACACGTCGGCCGCATTATCCGCAATCGGTTCCGACGGAGCTACGCTAACGCGCTTTTGGAAAAGTTCCTGCGATTTGTCTTGCTGAAGTAAAAGCGTGCGCACTTTGGAAAGCAATAATGAAAGGTTAAACGGC
>JAAIGF010258622.1_pt1 | contig 21252 bp, 18 predicted proteins | sample 6487441 | NCBI WGS metagenome assembly JAAIGF01 (sample SAMN13974129, study PRJNA590717) | phyllosphere metagenome | biome: pepper field; feature: multiple bacterial spot infested pepper fields; material: pepper leaves; isolation source: leaves from pepper fields | host: Capsicum annuum ... | reverse complement strand
GGTCCGCTTCGCCCCGAACCGACGGCAGGGGCGGCCCGGCGACAAAAAATGCCCCCACGCTGCGCCTATCGGCTTGCTGCCCCCCAAGGGGGCTTTTTTTGTCTTGGGGCGGCCCGGCGACAAAAAATAATGCCCCCACGCTGCGCCTATAGGCTTGCTGCCCCCCAAGGGGGCTTTTTTTGTCTTGGGGCGGCCCGGCGACAAAAAACTTTCGCCATCCAGGTTCCGGGTTTTGCCCGCTCGTTGGTTTAACCCAGTGAGAAGAAACCGAACACCGTTCACCCGCCCCACGGGATACCGCCGCGCTTGCTGCCCGGCGCCGCCTGCGGCCGCCCGTTGAACGAGGTCTCGCGCATCTTCACCCACTGATCTGGTACGACTTCGAAAGGAACGCTTTCCATGTTTCAACGCCGCTCCACGCGCGCCGCTGCCCGCTTGCCAGCCTTGCGCCCGGTGACGCTGACGCTCCACCTGATGCTGCTGGGCACCGGCCTGGCCGGCTGGGCGCCTGCCGCATCCGCGCAGGCTGCCGCCCCGGCACCGGCCACGCGTGCCTACGACATTCCGTCGGGCCCGCTGAGCACGGTGTTGACGCGTTTCTCGCATGAATCGGGCGTGTTCCTCATCGGTGCCGGCAAGTCGGCCGAAGGCAAGGTCAGCCCCGGGCTGAAGGGCACCTACACGACCCAGGCCGGCTTTGCGGCCCTGCTGGCCGGCACGGGCCTGGAAGCATATGCGCAGAGCGCCGACAGCTACGGGCTGCGCGAAGCACCGGCCGCGCCGCCCGCCCCGGCTGCCACCGGCGTCGGCAGCGCCACGCTGCCCGCCGTCGACGTGACCGGCGACATCGTGCGCGACGGCACCAGCGAAGGCACGAACTCGTATCGCGCCGGCTACACCAGCACGGCCACCAAGCTGACCCTGTCGCCGCGCGAAACCCCGCAGACCATCACCACCATCACGCGCCAGCAGATGGACGATGCCGGCCTGACCTCGCTGGACGACGCACTGAAGTCGGTCAGCGGCGTGTTCTCGCAGGAACAGGGCAGCGCGGGCGCCACCTACTACAGCCGCGGCTTCAACCTGCAGGCGCAGCTCGACGGCATGCCCGTGCCCGCCGGCCTGGACAGCGGCAATCGCTCCCCCAAGTACGACAACGCCTTCGTCGACCGGATCGAAGTGCTGCAGGGCGCAGCCGGCCTGCTGTCGGGTGCGGGCAGCCCCGGCGGCACCGTCAACCTGGTGCGCAAACGCCCCACCGACACCTTCCAGGCCCAGGCCGAAGCGCAGGTGGGGTCGTGGAACGCACGTCGCTTCGTGGGGGACGTGTCGGGCGCGCTGGTGGAATCCGGCCGGGTGCGCGGGCGCCTGGTCGCGCTCGACGACCGCAGCGACTCGTTCACCGACCACGTCTTTCGTGACCGCCAGGCGATCTACGGCATCGTCGAAGCCGACCTGACGCCGGACACCATGGTGAGCGCCAGCGTGCAGCACCAGAAGGACGAAAGCCTGAACCACTTCGGCGTGCCGTACGCGCCCGACGGCAGCGACGCAGGTCTGCCGCGCTCGTCGTTCTGGGGCGATGCCAACTATCGCCTGGACCGCGACTACACGATCTACACCCTGGGGCTGTCGCAAAAACTGGCGGGCGACTGGAACCTCAAGGCCAGCTATTCGCGCCAGAACACGCTCAACGACATCGCCAACTTCAATGCCGTGTCGGGCGCGCTGAACGTCGTCACCGGCGATGGCCTGTCGATCACCACCCGGTCACGCCAGAACCGGGCGACGATGCATGCCGACACGGCAGACCTCTATGCATCCGGCCCCTTCGGCCTGCTGGGACGGGAACACGAACTGGTGGTGGGCCTGAATGGCGCGCGTTACGAGGACGAAAACCGGGGCACCGGCTACATCGCTGGCGCCATCCCGATCAACGTCTACGACTTCGACCCCTACTCGCTGGGGCCGGTGGCCAACGGCACGCCCAGCCGCACGAAGACGACGACCACCAACATCGGTCTGTACTCGGTCGCACGCTGGAACCTGACCGACTCGCTCAAGCTGATCACGGGCGTGCGCAACAGCTACTACGAAGCCAAGAACGACGTGACCGGCCGGGTGACGTCCAAGGAAACCGGCGAGATCACCCCTTACGCCGGCCTGGTGTACGACCTCGACAGCCAGTACTCCGTCTACGCCAGCTATTCGGACATCTTCCGGACCCAGACCAACCGGGGCGTGGACGGCAACGTGCTCGACCCCGTGGTGGGCGCGAACTACGAGGCCGGCATCAAGGGCGAACTGCTGGACAAGCGCCTGAACGTGTCTGCCGCCATGTTCCGGCTGAACCAGTCGAACCTGGCGCTGCGCATCGACGAGATTCCCGCCGATCCGGGCAACGCCTGCGGTGGCGTCTGCTACACCGCCGCCGGCAAGGTGGTCAGCCAGGGGCTGGACTTCGCGGTCAACGGACGCATCGGCACCAACCTGAACCTGGCCTTCGGCTACACCTTCGTCGATGCCGAATACAGGGCCGGTCCGCAACGCGGCCAGCGCTACGGCACCGAACAGCCGCGCCACAACCTGCGCGTGGCTGCCAGCTACCAGTTGCCCGATACCGACTGGTCGATCGGCGGCAACGTCGCCGCAACGAGCCCGATCCATCGCAGTGGGGGATCAGGCGCCAGCGCGTGGACGATTCGCCAGGGCAGCGTGATGCTGGTCGGCGTGCACGCCCGCTACCAGATCTCGCGCGACACGCAGTTGCTGATGGCGATTAGCAACCTGACCGACCGCGAATACCGCAGTCTGTACAGCGTGAACTACTCGCCCTACGGCGAACCGCGTCGCTTCATGGTGAACCTGAAGCACAAGTTCTGAGCCGGTCCCCGATTCCGCATCCCGAACGATGGGAATCGGGGGACATCCTTGCTGCCTGGCCATCGCAGCCACGCAGCAAGGCGACGTGAAAACGCGGCCGCCTTACTTCAGATGCTTGCCCAGCCAGGCCGTCGCTTCGCGCCAGCCCTCGTCGGCCGCGTCCTTGCGGTAGCTCGGCCGATAGTCGGCGTGGAAGGCATGGCCCGCGTCGGGATACACGATGAAGGTCGACGCCTTGGCCGCTGCCGATCCCTGCTCCAGGGCGGTCTTCATCTGGTTGACCGTGGTCAGCGGAATACCGGCGTCCTGGCCGCCGTACAGACCCAGCACCGGACCGTTCAGCGAGCCGGCCACGTCCACCGGGTGACGTGGCGTGTTGGCGGTCTTGTCGCCCACCAGTCGGCCATACCAGGCCACGCCCGCCTTCACGCGCGGGTTGTGGGCGGCGTACAGCCAGGTGATGCGGCCGCCCCAGCAGAAGCCGGTGATGCCCAGGCGCGAGGTGTTGCCGCCCTGCTTGCCTGCCCACGCCACGGCGGCATCCAGGTCGGACATCACCTGCGCATCCGGCACCTTGCTGACGATCTGGCTCATCAGCGCACTGATCTCGGTGAACTTGGACGGATCGCCCTGACGCGCGAACATCTCGGGCGCGATGGCCAGGTAGCCCAGCTTGGCGAAGCGGCGGCAGACATCCTTGATGTATTCATGCACGCCGAAGATTTCCTGGATCACCAGGATCACCGGCAGGTTCTTCTTGCCAGCGGGCGCCGCACGATAAGCCGGCAACGTGCCGTCGGCCACGGGGATCTGCACTTCGCCCGCGGTCAGGCCGGTGGTGTCGGTCTTGACCACCGTCTGCGCGGCGACCGGTCCGGCGGCCACGGCGAAACCGCCCGCCAGCGTGGTGACGAGGAACCCGCGACGGTTCAGCGCGAGGGGCGGCAGCAGGCTGTCGAAATCGTGATCGGTGTCTTTCATGGAATCTCCTGACGGGGGAGTGGAGAAAGCGGGACGACCCGCGCGAACGCAGCGGGACGCGGTCGAGATTACCGAGGAAGCCATCGCGCGAGAAGGTCGACCACCAAGAATTTCAGTCCGGATAAAAAAACTGAATAAAGAATCACACTCGCGTCGCATCTTCGGCTTTGCCGCGCCAACAGGGCGTTTCTCGCCCGGGAACAGCCCGGCGGCAAAAAAACTTCCAGGACCCCGCCTTGAAACCCCTCAGGTCGATCCCTATACTTAGCACTCGCCCAGGCAGAGTGCTAACAGCCTCTGCGGCGCGGTCCGGTTGGTCCGGACCCGTCCGACTGGCGCTATTTATGTCGGCGCTGCGCTAGCAGCAGCGTCTGGCACTGTGCATCCACATCCTAACGTCACACCGATACAGGAGTTTTTCCATGGCCCTCCGTCCCCTGCACGATCGCGTGATCGTCAAGCGTCTGGACAACGAGCGCAAGACCGCGTCTGGCATCGTCATCCCCGAAAGCGCTGCCGAGAAGCCCGATCAGGGTGAAGTGCTGGCCGTCGGCCCCGGCAAGAAGACCGAAGACGGCAAGGTTCTGCCGGTCGACGTCAAGGTCGGCGACAAGGTGCTGTTCGGCAAGTACGCCGGCCAGGCAGTGAAGGTCGACGGCGAAGAACTGCTCGTCATCCGCGAAGAAGAGATCCTGGCGGTGATCCAGTAAGCCTTCCGGCTCACTGTTCGATCCCCTCGATCCATTTCCCACGAATTCTAGGAATCCATCATGGCAGCTAAGCAAGTTCTGTTCGGCGACGACGCCCGTGCCCGCGTCGTCCGCGGCGTCAACACCCTGGCCAACGCGGTCAAGGTCACCCTGGGTCCCAAGGGCCGCAACGTGCTGCTCGAGCGCTCGTTCGGCGCCCCGACCGTGACCAAGGACGGCGTGTCCGTCGCCAAGGAAATCGAACTGAAGGACAAGTTCGAGAACCTGGGCGCCCAGCTCGTCAAGGAAGTGGCCTCGAAGACCAGCGACAACGCTGGTGACGGCACCACCACCGCCACCGTGCTGGCACAAGCCATCGTCGTCGAAGGCCTGAAGTACGTCGCCGCCGGCATCAACCCGGCCGACCTGAAGCGCGGCATCGACAAGGCCGTGGTTGCCGCTGTCGAAGAACTGCGCAAGATCAGCAAGCCCAGCACCACCAGCAAGGAAATCGCTCAAGTCGGCTCGATCTCGGCCAACAGCGACGCGACCATCGGCCAGATCATCGCCGATGCGATCGACAAGGTGGGCAAGGAAGGCGTCATCACCGTCGAAGACGGCAAGTCGCTGCAAGACGAACTCGACGTCGTCGAAGGCATGCAGTTCGACCGCGGCTACCTGTCGCCCTACTTCATCAACAACCAGGAAAAGCAGGTTGCTGCCCTGGACGACCCGTATGTCCTGATCTTCGACAAGAAGGTTTCGTCGATCCGTGACCTGCTGCCCGTGCTGGAGCAAGTCGCCAAGGCTGGCCGTCCGCTGCTGATCATCGCTGAAGACGTCGAAGGCGAGGCACTGGCCACGCTGGTCGTCAACAACATCCGTGGCATCCTGAAGACCACCGCCGTCAAGGCACCGGGCTTCGGCGACCGCCGCAAGGCAATGCTGGAAGACATCGCCATCCTGACCGGCGGTACCGTGATCTCGGAAGAGACCGGCCTGTCGCTGGAAAAGGCAACGCTGGCCGAACTGGGCCAGGCCAAGCGCATCGAAGTGGGCAAGGAAAACACCACCGTCATCGACGGCGCCGGTGACACCGCCTCGATCGAAGCACGCGTCAAGCAGATCCGTGCCCAGATCGAAGAAGCCACCTCGGACTACGACCGCGAGAAGCTGCAAGAGCGCGTCGCCAAGCTGGCTGGCGGCGTGGCCGTCATCCGCGTCGGTGCTGCCACCGAAGTCGAACTGAAGGAAAAGAAGGCTCGCGTCGAAGACGCGCTGCACGCTACCCGTGCTGCCGTTGAAGAAGGCATCGTCCCCGGCGGCGGCGTCGCACTGCTGCGCGCCAAGCAAGCCATCGCCAACCTGAAGGGTGACAACGTCGACCAGGACGCTGGCATCAAGCTGGTTCTGCGTGCCGTGGAAGAGCCCCTGCGCACCATCGTCAGCAACGCTGGCGAAGAGCCCAGCGTGGTCGTCAACCAAGTGCTGAGCGGTTCGGGCAACTACGGCTACAACGCCCAGACCGGCGAGTACGGCGATCTGGTCGAACAAGGCGTGCTGGACCCGACCAAGGTCACCCGCACCGCCCTGCAGAACGCTGCCTCGGTGGCCTCGCTGCTGCTGACGACCGAAGCCTCGGTGGTCGAGCTGGCCGAAGACAAGCCCGCCATGCCGGCCGGTGGCCCGGGCATGGGCGGTATGGGCGGCATGGACTTCTAAGAAGTCCTTGTCATCGACCGGACGCGAGTCCGGTCGGCCTTGCCAGGAGGCGCAAGCCTCCGAAAGGACAACACCCCGACGTCGGTTCATGCCGGCGTCGGGGTGTTTTTTTATCGCTGACCACTTCCCGCCAACAGGCCGCGCCCTGGCCGACGACAAGCCGCAGGCGCAGCGGTAGAGGCGTCAGTCACCAGGGCCTCGCACTGTCAGGCGGCGGAATTGACGCCCGCGATCATCAGGCGGTTTCCTTCGCGCCTTGATTCTCCGTATTCAGCACACCGCGATTGATCTGGTCGCGTTCCAGCGATTCGAACAGCGCCTTGAAGTTTCCTTCGCCGAAGCCTTCGCGGTAGTCGCCCTTGCGCTCGATGAACTCGAAGAACACCGGGCCGAGCATGGGCTGCGAGAAAATCTGCAGCAGCAGGCGCGGCTTGCCGCCTTCGGTCGTGCCGTCGAGCAGGATGCCGCGTGCCTGCAGTTCCGACACCGGCTGGCCGTGACCCGGCAAACGGCCTTCCAGTTGCTCGTAGTACAGATTGTTCGGCGCCGTCAGCAAGGGGATGCCCGCCATCTGCAACTGGTCGATCGAATCCAGCAGGTTGTCGGTCAGCAGCGCGATGTGCTGGATGCCTTCGCCGTTGAACTGCATCAGGAACTCTTCGATCTGGCCCCCGCCCTGGCGCGACTCTTCGTTCAACGGGATGCGGATCAGACCATCGGGCGCGGTCATGGCCTTGGACGTCAGGCCGGTGTATTCGCCCGAGATGTCGAAGTAGCGAATCTCGCGGAAGTTGAAGAGCTTGCTGTAGAAGTCGGCCCAGTAGGCCATGCGGCCGCGATACACGTTGTGCGTCAGGTGGTCGACGACCTGGAAGCCGTGTCCCTTGGGATTGCGATCCACGCCGGGCAGGAATTCGAAGTCGATGTCATAGATCGACTTGCCTTCTTCGAAACGGTCGATGAGATACAGCGGCGCGCCACCGATGCCCTTGATGGCCGGCAGGCGCAGTTCCATCGGACCGGTCGGGATGTCGATCGGCTGGGCCCCGAGTTCCAGCGCCCGCTTGTAGGCGTGATGGGCATCGCGCACCCGGAAGGCCAGGCCGCAGGCCGCCGCGCCGTGCTCGGCGGAAAAGTACGCGGCCTGTCCCGGCTCGTTGTTGATGATGAAGTTGATGCCGCCCTGGCGGTACAGCAGCACGTTCTTGGAACGGTGCTTGGCCACCAGCGTGAAGCCCAGCTTCTCGAACATGGGCTCGAGCACGCCGGGCTGCGGCGATGCGAACTCGACGAACTCGAAGCCACACAGCCCCATCGGGTTGTCGAACAAATCGGTCATGGTGTATTTCCTGAAAAATGTGAAGTCGGTCGATCCGCTCCAGATCGGTCCGGAAGGCGGATGCGCACTGGCCGTCGCAAGCTTGCTGCAAGGCGAACCTTGCACATCGTCGCGCGTGGCGCAGGCATCCGCCTGGGGACCCGGCAGGGATCAACCGACATTCCCCGACCCTACAACTATGCGGCAACATCCGACGCCCCGCGTTAACCCTGCCCCTGGCAGACACCGAAACCTTCCGTCACCGATTGCAACGCGGTCGAGCAACCGCTTGCGCGCTAATACCGCCTGCGTCGCGCAAACTCGCGCTCCTACGTAGAGATCAAGGCAGGCATGAAGAAAGCAGCAGGTGCGCTGGTCGCATTGGTGACGGTCGTCGTGGCGGGACACGCCATCGCTTCGTGGCAGGCAGGCAAGGCACTGGAATCGGCCGTGCGCGGCGCGTTGACCGACGCGCAGATCCTGTCCTATGACCGGGGCGTCTACGCGACCCACGCGCGCTTCCGTATCAACGGGGTGCTCGGCCAGGGCGACGACGATACGGCGGTCATCGACAGCAGCATGCAGCACGGCCCCTTGCCCTGGCGTCGCCTGGGTCAGGGACACTTCACGCCGGTGCTCGCCGCCACGGCGTCCACGCTGTCCGCCGATGAAGGATGGGGCAAAAGGCTGGTCAGCAAGGATGCCGACGCACGCATCCGCGAGCACTCCACGCTGCATCGCGGCGGACGTATCGAATCGCAGATCGACGTGCCTGCCCTGACGATGACGGGCATCGATGGCGAACTGATCGAGGTGGGGGCCGGCCATGCCGATGTCACCCATCACGGAGAAGTCGACCAGACCCTCATCGAAGGCGAACTGGCCTCGATCAGCATGGATTCGGGGACCGACATCCAGGCGGATCTGTTCGACATCAAAGTGCGCGGCGACCTGCTCGGCAGGGGAACGCGTCTGCCGACGGGCAACATCCTTCTTGCGGCCGGCAAGTTCGCTTTCTCCAGCCCCACGCCGTGGGATGCACCGATCACCCTGGATGCGGACAGCGTGTCGGCGTTCTGGCAGGTCAGGGCCAACGGGGCGGCCGACGACCTGGAATTCAATTACGAACTGGGCGATGTCCGGCTCGGCGACGTCGCGGTCGGTGGGCTGTCGACGCGGCTGGTCGCCAGCAAAGTGGACAGCGCCGGCCTGCGCGCATTCATCAGCACCTACGGCAAGCTCAAGGCGCTGCCCGAAGCACCCACCGCCCCCGACGCACCCGACGTCAGCGAGCGCGCCCCGCTGCGGGTGCAGGCCAAGCAGGCCTGGGCACAGATGCTCGCCCACACGCCCGAGTTGGCGCTCGACACCCTGACCTGGCACGCCGAACCCGGCGACAGCAGCCTGCGCGCCGCGCTGACGGTCTTGGCATGCCCGCCCGAGCCCCCCGAGAAGGCCGGCGAGGACGCGCGCACGGCCTGCGCCCGAGGCGGCCATGGCAGCCTGGACCTGTCGCTGTCGCAGCCAGCGGTGACCGATCTGTTCGCCCGGGTGATGGCGGCACCGGAAACCGGCGACACGCCCGCCATGCGCGAGGCACGGGAACAAGCCGCGCAGATGATCGACGCGACCGTGCACAACTTCGAGCAGGCAGGGGTGGTGATGGTGCAAGACGGAACGATCCGCCTGCGTGTCAGCGGCGACGGCAACCACGTCACCTTGAACGATGAGCCCACGACTTATGAAAACCTGATGGACCTGCTGCCCGGCCTGTTACCCCGCTGACCGTATCCAATGCCCCACGCGACAAGTCCATACCCCGCTTCGTGCGGGGTATTTTGCTGCAGCGTGTTACAGGATGAGGCACAGGCCAGGGCACGCATTGCCGGGGCGTGAGACGATTCCATGTTGAAGCAGTGCGAACGGGGCGCTGCAGAACAATAACGACTGGAAAACGATGATGAAGAAAGCTGGAGTTGTCGTCGCCGCTGTCGCCGTCCTGGCGGTGGGCGGCTGGGCCGGCGCCGCTTGGTACACGGGCAAGCGCGTCGAGGAAACCGTCAAGCAGACCATTGCTGACGCCATGGCTGCCGGCAACGTGCACGCCAGGATCGAGATCGCGTCCTACGACCGTGGCGTCTTCACCTCGACCGCGCGCTATCGCATCACCAGTCTGGCCAGCTCCGGCCTGCCCGAAGGTCTGCTGCTGGTGGTCGACAGCACGGTCCGGCACGGCCCCTTCCCCACCGACCGCCTGGTCAAGGGCAGGCTGGCACCGGTGCTGGCCACCACCAACTCGTCGTTGTCGCGCACCGAGGGCCTGGGCACGCAGCTGGCCACCGTCGATGCGGGCGCGACCTTCCGCGAACGCTCGGTCATCCACTACGACCGCAACGTCGACTTCCAGATCGACACGCCGGCCCTGAGCATGGCGCAGGACGGCAGCACCATCGAAGTCGCCGGCGGCAGCTTCACCGGTTCGGGTGCGGCCGATCTGTCGCGCCTGGACTTGCAGGGCCAGCTCGAATCCTTCCGCGTCAGTTCGGCAGCCGGACAGGAAATGGTGATGGAAGCCCGCAACATGACGGTGTCGGGCAACAACCGCGCCGGCCGCTTCGGCCTGCAGGTCGGCGAGGCGGTGATGAAGTTCGGCTCGATCTCGATGTCGGCGCCGACGCCCGCGGGCCCGTTCTCGTTGAACGCCACCGACGTCAGCATCGGCTCCAAGGTCACCGAAGACGAACGCTTCATCCACGGCGGCGTCGACTACGACTTCTCCAAGCTCACGCTCAATGGCACCGACCTGGGTACCGTGCGCGCCAGCCTGTATGCCCGGCAGCTCGATGGCGCCGCCACGGCGACCGTGCTCAAGCAGTACCAGGCGCTGATGGCCGAAGCCGAAGTGCCGATCGACGGCACCATGGACGATGCGCTGCTGGAAAAGATGCTGGCTGAAATGCGCGAGCCGCTGAACGCCCTGCTGGCCGGTCTGCCGAGCTTCGGCCTGGACACGCTGAGCTGGCGTACCCCGGCTGGCGAAAGCAGCCTGAAGGTCGGCGTGACCCTGCATCCGCGCCAGGCCCCGGCAGGCGCCACGCCTGAAGGCCAGCCCGCCCGTCCTGGCGTCGGCCTGGAAAAGGCGTCGCTGGATCTGGTGATCTCGCAGCCGGCCGTCACCGACGTCATCACCCGCTTCAGCGCCACCACACCGGAAGGCAAACAGGCGTCGGAAGAAGAACGCCGCCAGCAGGCAGAGATCGTCACCGCGATCCTGCTGATGAGCGTGGCCAACAGCGGGCTGGCCGTCGAGAAGGGCGACAACATCGAAAGCCACGTCAATTACGACGGCAAGGTGCTGACCGTCAATGGCGAGGAACAACCGCCGGAAGTGCTGATGGAATTGTTGTCGATCATGCCGGGCGCCGGCCTCGAGCCCGACGAGGAATAAGCGAAGGGTCGATCTGCACCAGATCCGCAGCAAACGAAATGGCCGGCGATTGCCGGCCATTTTCACGTCCGGACCACGACGGGCTCAGGCCGCGTCGGGCCCTAGCACGGCCTGCAGCGCACGCAGGTCCAGCGGCTTGACCAGGCGGTGGTTGAAACCCGCTTCCTTGGCGCGAATGGCGGTTGCCTCGTCGCCGAAGCCGGTCAGCGCAATCAGCAGGATGGGCGCGTTCGGGTGCATCGCACGGATGCGGCGCGCCACTTCGTAGCCGTCCATGCCCGGCATGCCGATATCCAGGATGGCGACCTGCGGCACCTTTACCGCGAGCTTCTCCAGCGCCTGCATGCCATCGCTCGCGACTTCCGGCACGTAGCCATACAACTCCAGCAGCATGGCCAGGCTTTCGGCCGAATCGGCATTGTCGTCGACGATCAATACGTCGCGCGTCACGGCTTCGACGGCGGTCGGCACCATGGCCGGCGCAGGGGCGACGGGCCCCTCGCGCTGAGGCAGGCAGATGCAGAACGTGCTGCCCCGCCCGGGTCCATCGCTGTGCGCGGTGACATGGCCACCGTGCAATTCGATCATTCTGCGCACGATGGTCAGGCCGATGCCCAGACCGGCTTCGGTCGCCTGAATGGCCTCTTCGGCGCGGGTGAACAGATCGAACACGCGCGGCAGCATGTCGGCTTCGATGCCCAGGCCATTGTCGCGCACCGTAAAGCAGGCTTCGCCGTTCTGCGCAGTCAGCGCCAGCGATATCACGCCACCTTCGCCGGTATAGCGGGCCGCGTTGTTCAGCAGATTGCTGAGCGCCTGCGTCAGGCGGGTAGGGTCGGCGTCCAGCCAGATCGGTTCGTCGGGCAACTCCATGTTGAAGCGATGGCCGCGCTGGCTCATCAGGGCACGATTGGCCTCGGCGGCCATCGACGCCAGCATGGCGGCTTCGACCAGTTGGCGCTGGATGCGTACCGTGCCCTGGGTGATGCGCGACACGTCGAGCAGGTCGTCGACCAGGCGCGACAGCTGCTGGGTCTGGCGCAGCATCATGTCTTCCACGCGACGCCAGGGCGCGGGCGTGTTGCGCTCGGAACGCATGTACTCGACACCGTTCTGCAGCGCGGCCAGCGGGTTGCGCAGCTCGTGCGCCAGCATGGCCAGGAATTCGTTCTTGCGGCGATCGGCCTGCTCCAGGGCTTCCTGGTGCGTGCGCAGTTCCGTCATCGCCTGCATGATTTCGCGGTTCTGCTGTTCCAGCGCGTCCATCGAACTGGCCGGCTTGGCCCGCACCAACTGGTCGGCGGCCTGGTTCACCATCTCGACCGATACCGGGTGCATGTGCCGGCTCAGGATCATGCCCAGGTCGACCACCGTGCCCGCACTGCTGCTGCTGAGCGAAAACCGATCGAGCAGGCGTCGGCTGCCCGGGATGCCGCCTTCGGTGCGCTGGCCCCGGCCCGATTCTTCCAGCAGCCTCGCCAGGTTGGTGATGCCGCTGCCCGTATCGCGCACCCGCACCACCAACAGCGACTGCGTGGGTTCGACCAGCACCAGAAATTCCGCCGTGCCGCCGCCCGCAAAGCTCAAGGCATTGCGCGTGATTTCGGAGACGGCCGTGGCCAGGCGGGTCTGCTGCAGGGAATCGAGTCCGAACAGTTCAGCGATGGCCCGCGTGCGCTGCCGGATCGCGGGCATGTCGTGTTCAGTCCGGATGCGGCTGCTCGACAGGGGAAAGGTCGACGTCATGCGTGTTTCACCACCAGCACGGTTGCATCATCGTGCGTCCGGTGGAAATCCCGGTACAGCACCGCTGCGATCAAGGAAGGATCGTGATGGGAAAGGCCAGGATGGGCGGACGGATCCAGCCGCGCGGTCAGTCCGTCCGAATGCATGGCCAGCCAGCAGCCCGGGGTCCATTCGTAGGTGGTCTCGCGGATGGTACGCACCTGGTAGCCCAGGGTGCCGTCGTACGACATCAAGTGCCGGCGCTTCCCCTCGGCATTGAAAATCAGGCCGGCAATATTGCCGACGCCGGCATAGTGCAGCACGCCCTGTGCCGGACGCATGGCGGCAACCGCCGCCACCGCGCCACGCGTGTGTTTGAGCACGCCGTGCATCATCGTCAGCACGTCCACCGGCATGGTGCTGTTCGTGGTCTGGAAGGCGCGCAAGGCTTCGGCAGCGGTCAAGGCTGCCTGGGCGCCGTAGCCCAGGCCGTCGGCCACCATGACCATGTGGACGCCATCGACTTCGCGTACCGCCCAGACGTCGCCACTGACGTCCTGGCCGGCCTTGGGCACGGCGACGGCACCGCAGGCGGGCAGCGCGTACGGCGGCGGTTCCTTGACGCCGTCACGCCAGAAACGCGCCATCACCACCGTGCCGTGTCCCGGGCGGGAATACACGTCGACGTGGTGAGCCAGGCGAGACACGGCCCCCAGGCCGACACCCAGCGTACCGCGCGTGGAGTAGCCATCGAGCATACCCATCGACACGCTGCTGATGCCCGGACCTTTGTCACAGGCCAGCACTTCGACACCGGCACGCTCGCCGTCACGCAGGCGAGACAGCAGCAATTCGCCGCCGCTCCCATGCTTGAGCAGGTTGGTGCCGAGTTCCGCCACGACGATGGCGAGCTGACCGGACAGGGTCTCGTCGAAACCGGCTTCATGTGCCAGGACTTGTGCCTGGCGCTTCGCCAGGCCAATCTCGGCGCTTTCAGAGACTGCGTAGCGTTGGCCTAGGCCCGTGAGGAAGCGCGTGTCCATTGTGTGATCGTGACGCGGGTGCCTTGCCCCACTGCCGTTTCCAAGTCGAATTCGCTGCACAGGCGACGGGCACCACTCAAGCCCAGGCCCATGCCGCCCCCCGTGGTGTAGCCATCGGTGAGCGCAAGCGTCACGTCCGGAATGCCTGGCCCCTGATCGGCAAATACCAGGCGCAAGCCTTTTTTGCCAGGCTTGGCCACCTGTTCCAGGTGCATGTCCCCACCACCGCCGTACACCAGCGTGTTTCGTGCCAGCTCGCTGGCAGCCGTCACCAGTTTGGTCTGGTCGATGGTGGAAAAGCCCAGGGCGACCGACTGCTCCCGTACGCGTTTGCGCGCCAGGACCAGGTCTTCCTGCGATCGAAGCGGTAAGGTTTCAGTCATCGCCGCGGCGCTGTCCACGCTCATCGACGAGCGTATGCAACAGAGCCACGCCGCGATCGACGTTGAGTGCCGTATGAACCCCTGGCAGGTGCAGGCCGAGTTCGACCAACGTGATCGCCACTGCGGGCTGCATGCCAACCAGCACTGTCTCGGCATCCAGCACGCGGGCCATAGCAGCGATGTGCGCCAGGGTACGGCCGATGAACGAGTCAACGATGTCGAGTGCAGAAATGTCGATCAGCACGCCATGGGCGCCATGCTTGGCGATCGCCGTCGTCATGTCGTCCTGCAGCGTCAAGGCGAGCTGGTCATGCAGTTCGACCTGCACCGTGACCAGCAGGCAATCGCCGAGCTTGAGGATGGGAATGCGTTCCACGACTGCCTTTATTTGCCGGCGGGCACGATGACGAGGTTGCGGCGCTTGAGCGCGAGGCGGAACGCATCGGCCAGGGTGGCCTTGGTCGACACGTTGCCCAGGTCCACGCCCAGGTGGACGATGGTCTGTGCGATCTGCGGACGGATACCGCTGATGATGCACTCGGCACCCATCAGGCGGGCAGCGGCCACGGTCTTGAGCAGATGCTGGGCGACCAGGGTGTCGACCGTGGGCACGCCCGTGATGTCGATGATGGCGATGGCGGCTTCGTTGGCGACGATGCCTTCGAGCAGGTTCTCCATCACGACCTGCGTGCGCTCGCTATCGAGCGTGCCGATCAGCGGCAGGGCCAGGATGCCGTCATGCAGGCTGACCACCGGGGTGGACAGTTCCAGCAATTCTTCCTGCTGGTTGTTGATCAGGATCTCGCGGCTGGCCTGGTAGACCTCGGTTGTGAACAGGCCGAGCTGGTCGAGCAGATGCGATATCTGCAGCACCACGCTGGCCGTGTCTTCCCCGCCCTGGCTGACCGTCAGGTCGAACAGGGGACGCTTGAGCGAGAACACGAAGTTCGCGGTCTCGGTGGGGGTAAAGCCCTGCTGTGCGCGCGAACGCGACACCGAGGTCAGCAGCTCGCGGGTTTCTTCCCACACCGACTGCGACAGATTGCCCGTCGGGTCTTGCTGCAAGGCGTCGGCGAACAACTCCAGGAAACGCTGCGATTGCTCGCGCAGCACGCCGTCGCGGGTCGGGTCACGACGCAGCGACAACACAGCGAACTGCTGTTCCAACCAAGTGGCGAGAACGGCGTCGCGCTGTTGGTCGATCAAGGCGGCCAGGGCCGCATAGCGATTGGTCAAAGTCATCTCCAGAGCAGGCGTCCCGCGGCGCCAGAACATATTCGTACAAGGACACGAAATGCCCCGGCGTGGCCAGAGCTGTGCAGAGGGACAGCATGGCACGACCGGGGCATCGATGAATCAGAACGCGTGCTTAATCAGAATAGCGGATGCGATAGCGCAACAGACGAAGTATGCAGCAAGGAAGCACCAAGCACGAACACCAGTACACCACCGCACAACGCCAGCAGATCGACCGTTACACCCAATGTCGCCGAAGTGCGACGCTGCCGTGCCATGAGACGCCAGGCCGCTTGTCGTACATAGACCGTCAGCGCCGCCAGCGCCGACGTCGCGGCGGCCGTTCCAACCGACATGGCGAGCACCGAGGCGATGCCGATGGCCTGCATGCCCATGGCGTGGGCGACCAGCAGAACCAGGATCGCACCCGTGCAGGGACGGATACCAATGGATACCACTACGCCTGCCAGCGCACGCCACGACATCGGCGTTTCCAGTGCGTGCCGATCGGGGCCGTGCATGCTGCCGCAATCGGTGCAGAAGGCCTGCCAGCGGGCGTGGTTCAGGCGAGTGGATTCGTCCTGGTCGGCATCGCCGCGCTCGGCTGCCGCCAGGGCATTGCCGAAGAGGCCGCGCGTGCTCGACCTTCCCGAAAGGGGCGCGGTTGCCTGACTGACCTGCGTGCGAGACGCCTGCCAGCGCCGCCACAGCGCCCGGCCTGCACGCCAGGCCAACACCAATCCGACCAGGGCGACCAGCGCGAAACTGAGCGTTTCGACCTGGCGGCCGACCGCCTCGGCCCGGCGCAGGCCCAGACCCAACAAGCCCACGCAGACCTGTACCACGACGATGGCCACCACGCCCTGCATCAACGCCGACAGCACCGACAGAACGATGCCGCGTCGCAGGCGGCTGGGCTGCGTGCCCAGGTAGGTCGCGATCACGGCCTTGCCGTGGCCCGGCCCGGCCGCGTGGAACACGCCGTAGACCAGACTGATCCCGATCAATAACCAGGCGGCGGGCGCACCGTCGGCGCGGACGGCGCGCAGCGCAGCGGTCAGGGCCTGGTGCAGCGTGCGTTGCTGATCGCGTATCCACCACAGCAGGCTTTGCCAGGCGGTGCTTTCGACCACCGTCACCCACACCGCGCCCAGGGCCAGTGCGATAGCCAGCCCGACGACGACGGCCAATCCCTTGCGCGCGTTCAACCGCACGCCACCACCACGATCTCGGCAAACTGTTTGCCCATTGTGTTGTCAGGCGCCGCACCACGATCCATCGACAAGGCGCGCGACTGCAACGCGGCGGAAGGCTTGGGCCGCTCCAGGCGCGTGCGGCAGGCAGCGGGCGCATCGCGCAGCGTGGCGGCGGCCGGATCGGGATGGCGCATCTCGATGAAGTAGGTCGGGTCGTAAACCGACACGCGCAGCGGCACGGCCACCGGGTCGACCGGTTGCGCCAGCGGTGCGGTGAAGCGCAGTTTCAGGCGTTCGCCAACCATCTCGCTGCGGAACTCCGTCACCGGAGCCAGCTTGACGGCCTTGCCGCCTGCCGTGACCTCGGTGAAGTAGCCGAATGGGGTGAGGTTCTCGATCACCTTGGCGCCGAAACCGTCGACCACTGGCTGGGTCACGGGCTTGCCGTCGGCCAGATCTTCGATGACGAAGCCGGTGTACAGCTCGTCGAACAGCCATTCCTCGTCGATGGCCATGACCATGCCGGTGCTGGAGAACACCAATGTGCTGCGCACTTCAATCCATGCGTGCGGATGCGCGTGCGCCGAGGCCATCGCCAGCCATGCCATGCACGCAACGGCCAGCCGCGTTGCGTACCGTCCGCCCACCAACCGTCGAATCACCCCGCCACTCCTTTGCGCCGCAGGCGCCATGCGAATTGTGCTGCCAGCGCGACCAGCAGGATCGCCGTGCCCGCCAGCAGGCTGCGCACGCCGCCCACCGGCACCCACAGGCCTGCCAGCAGGACGCCGACGGCCTGGCCGAGGAACAGCATGCTGGCGAATAGACTGACGGCAGTGCCCCGATGTTCCGGCGCCATCTGCGTGGCATTGAGCTGAAGGGTGTTGTGTAGCATGTAGAAGCCCACACCTGCCAGGAAGCAGCCCGGTGCCGCCCAGGCCGCCGTCGGTGCCAGCGCGATCAGCGCAAAGGCCAGCGCCAGCAGGCTGCCACCGCCCAGCACCATGCCGGCTTCCCCCAGTCGGCGCATCCACGACACCAGCATCGTGAAGGTCAGCCCGCCCAGTCCGAAGACTGCGGCGATCAGCCCGGCGCGCGTGAGCGTCACGCCAAAGCGGTCATGCAGGTAAAAGGGCACGAAGGCATAGGCGCCGAAGAACAGCAGACCTTCGATCAGCACGGTGGCGATGACCACCCGCGCCCAGGGCCGGGCCACCACGTGCGCGGCACGCGCCAGCGGGTTGCCGCGCTTGCCGTCGGATGCGGGGATGGCGTCGAGCCGGGCACGGCGCCACAGCACCGCGCCCACCACCAGGTAGATCAGGGCCAGGGACACGAAGGCGGCGCGCCAGCCCAAGGTGTCGGTGAACCAGCCCCCGGCAAGCTGCCCGGCGATGAAGCCCATCATCTGGCCGGTCAGGAAGCGCGCCAGCACGGTCTGGCGCTGGGCGTAGGTCACCTGGTCGCCGATCCAGGCCATCGACAGCGGAATGATGGCCGCCGCCGTGGCGCCCGCCAGCACGCGGCCAATCAGCAACAGCGGGAACGCGGGCGCCAGGGCGCACAGCAGATTGCCGATCACGCCGGCCATGGTCGCCACCGAGATCACCCGCAGCTTGCCCAGCCGGTCGCCCAGCGGCCCGTAGGCGAACTGCATGATGCCGTAGGCAATGGCGAACAGCGACACCACGGCCGAGGCCAGCGAGATGCTGGTGCCGAAGTCCTGCGAGAGCTGCGGCAGCATGGCGTCGCTGACCCGCATCGCTGCCGCACTGCCGAAGGCGGCACAGGACAGCAGGGCAATGGTGCGGACCGGGACGGCGTCGTTGACGGGAACGGAGGCGGGGGGACTGGACACGGGTGAAACCTGAGGCAGACGACGCTTCATGATAATGGCGCCGAACCCACAGCCGGCTGACGATCGCGGTGAAGACCAGGGCGCCCCATCGCCTACAATCGCGCCTGTCGCCGTCCTGCCCGAGAGAATCCATCATGTCCTTCACCGCACAACTGTCCCAAGCCTGGACCACCACCGGCTCGTTGCTGACGGTGGGACTGGATCCCGACCCGGCACGCTTCCCGGGCGAACTGGCCGGCCGCAGCGACCGCATCTTCGACTTCTGCCGTGGCATCGTCGATGCGACCGCCCCGTACGCCTCGTCCTTCAAGCCGCAGATCGCCTACTTCGCCGCCGCCCGCGCCGAAGACCAGCTCGAAGCCCTGTGCGACTACATCCGCGAGCGCCACCCTGCCCTGCCCGTCATCCTCGACGCCAAGCGCGGCGACATCGGATCGACCGCCGAGCAATATGCGCGCGAAGCCTTCGAGCGCTACGAAGCCGACGCGGTGACCGTGAACCCGTACATGGGACACGACTCGATTGCGCCGTACCTGGCGTGGAAGGGAAAGGGCGTGATCCTGCTGTGCCGCACGTCCAACCCGGGCGGTTCGGACCTGCAATTCCTGCAGGCCAATGGCCAGCCGTTGTACCTGCACGTGGCGGGCCTGGCGGCCGACAAGTGGAATGCCGACGGGCAACTGGCCCTGGTGGTGGGGGCGACCTTCCCGAACGAACTGGCCGCCGTGCGCCGCCGGGTCGGCGACGGCATGCCCCTGCTGATTCCGGGCATCGGTGCCCAGGGCGGCGACGTGGCGGCCACCGTGGCGGCGGGCCGCAACGCAGCGGGCACCGGGATGATGATCAGCTCGTCGCGCGCGATTCTGTATGCGTCGTCGGGCGACGACTGGCAGGTGGCGGCAGGCGATGCCGCCCGCGCCACGCGCGACCAGATCAACGCGGCACGCTGAGCCGGCGAGCTTGGAGTGAGGACCTTGGACTGAGGACGTCAGATTAAGGACCTCGGACTGGCAACGTCAGACTGAGGACTTCGGACCGGCGACGCCAGACTGGCGGCCCTGGACCGACGACTTCAGGCCGGCGGCAGCACGCCAGCCAGGGCGACCTGAACCGAGGCCACACGCACCGCCGTGCGGTCCCCATCGAAATGATGGGTTTCCGTACGCGCGTGTTCGACGCCGTCGACCTTCCAGGCCCAGCCGAAGCAGACCATGCCGACCGGCTTGGACGAATTGCCGCGGTCGGGCCCGGCGATGCCCGTGGTCGATACCGCGTGCGTGGCCGTGCGGCTGGCGCGCAGCGCGCCCAGCGCCATTTCCTGCGCCACCTGCTCGCTGACGGCACCGAATTCGGTCAGGGTCTGCGACGACACGCCAAGATCGTCGATCTTGGCCTGGTTGTCGTAGGTGACGAAACCGCGTTCGAACCAGGCGCTGGACCCTGGCACCGCCGTGACCGATGCGGCCACCAGGCCGCCCGTGCAGGATTCAGCGGTGGCCAGCACGGCGCGCTGGGCCATCAGGCGGGCGCCCAGCACCTGGGCGAGATCGTCGAGTTCGCGGGACATGGCGGGCTCCGTTCAGGCGGTCAGTCGGGTGAAGGCGGCGAAGATCAGCAGCACATAGAATGCCGCGAGGATGTCGTCCCACATGACACCGAAGCCGCCGCCGAGCTTGCGGTCGAAATAGCGGATGGGCTGCGGCTTGACGATGTCGAAGAAGCGGAACAGCGCAAAGCCCAGGGCCTGTGCGCCGATGCTCGACGGAATCAGCCACAGCACCAGCCAGAACGCCACCATCTCGTCCCAGACCATGCCACGGTGATCGGGCATGCCGGTTTCGCGGCCGCAGCGCTCGCAGGCCCACACGCCAATGCCGAACGCCGCCACCAGCCCGATGCCGATGGTCCAGGGCGAGCGGTCGTTCATGGCCAGCAGCTCCCAGATCAGCCACGCGGCCAACGTACCCCAGGTGCCGCTGGCCGGACGCACCAGCCCGCTGCCGAAACCAAAGGCGATGATGCGAGAGAACTTCTTGCGCATCCAGCTCCAGCGCGGATACGCGTAGGGCCCGAGTTCAGGGCTGGCGGCATGCGCATCGGCCGCCGTGGCGCTCGCGGCGACGGCAGCGGCCGCAGCGACGGCGGTCGCGGCAGGGGGGGAATCGGGAAGAGAACTCATGATGGGTGGGTGACGGTTCGGGTGGGATGGCGGTCGGTCATCAGGCAGCGGGGGCGGTTGCGCCGAAGTGATCGAATCCGGCGCTGCCGACCGATATGGGCCGGCCCTGCGCGTCGAACACGCGCACGCCGGGCTGCGACATGATGCGGCCGACGCGCACAGGCGTCAGCCCAAGCCGGCCACCGGCCTGGACGATGGCATCGCGAGCGGCCGGCGGCGCGCAGAAACACAATTCGTAGACGTCGCCGCCGCCCAATGCACTGGCGCAGGCCAGCGGGCGCGGCAAGCGTGCCAGCACAGGGGAAAGCGGCAAGGCGTCGGCCTGCAGCTCGGCACCCACGCCGCTGGCGGCGAGGATGTGGCCGAGGTCTTGCAGCAGGCCATCTGAGATATCGAGGGCAGCGCTTGCCAGGCCGCGCAGGGCATGGCCGAACGCCACGCGCGGTTGCGGCCATTCGAGCGCACGGCGCGTATCGGCGAGCACGGCCGCCCGGTCGGGCAGATCGGCCACCACCGGGTCGTTCGACAGCAGTTTGAGTGCGATGTCGGCGTCGCCCAGTGCGCCGGACACCCACACGTCGTCACCGACGC
>JAAIGF010000488.1_pt1 | contig 21260 bp, 21 predicted proteins | sample 6487441 | NCBI WGS metagenome assembly JAAIGF01 (sample SAMN13974129, study PRJNA590717) | phyllosphere metagenome | biome: pepper field; feature: multiple bacterial spot infested pepper fields; material: pepper leaves; isolation source: leaves from pepper fields | host: Capsicum annuum ... | reverse complement strand
TGCGCATTGATGCGTTCCTGCAGGCGCGACAGCCGCGCGTGCTTTTCCGCATCGCTGATCGTGTCCTCCAGGTCGGCCGCCGGGGTGCCCGGGCGACGCGAGTAGATGAAGGAGAAACTGTGGTCGAAGCCGATATCCTCGATCAGCTTCATGGTCTTCTCGAAATCGGCATCGGTCTCGCCGGGGAAGCCGACGATGAAATCCGAGCTGATCGAGATGTCCGGGCGCACCGCGCGCAGCTTGCGGATCTTCGACTTGAATTCCAGCGCGGTGTAGCCGCGCTTCATCGCCGACAGCACGCGGTCGCTGCCGGCCTGGACCGGCAGGTGCAGGAAGTTGGCCAGCTGCGGCACGTCGCGGAACGCGTCGATCAGCGAGTCGCTGAATTCCAGCGGGTGCGAGGTGGTGAAGCGGATGCGGCCGACGCCGTCGATCTCGGCGATGGTGCGGATCAGCAGGCCCAGGTCGGCGAATTCACCGTCGCCATAGGGACCGCGATAGGCGTTGACGTTCTGCCCGAGCAGGTTGATCTCGCGCACGCCCTGTGCGGCCAGCTGCGCCACTTCCACCACCACGTCCTCGAACGGACGGCTGACTTCGGTGCCGCGGGTGTAGGGCACCACGCAGAACGAGCAGTACTTGGAGCAGCCTTCCATGATCGAGACGAACGCCGAGGCGCCATCGGCGCGCGGTTCCGGCAGGCGGTCGAACTTTTCGATTTCCGGGAAGCTGATGTCCACCTGCGGGCGCTTCTGCTCGCGGCGGGCACGGATCAGTTCCGGCAGCCGGTGCAGGGTCTGCGGGCCGAACACCAGGTCCACGAATGGCGCGCGCTTGATGATCGCTTCACCTTCCTGCGAGGCCACGCAGCCGCCCACGCCGATGATGACTTCGCGGCCCTTGTTCTTCAGACTCTTCCACACGCCCAGCTGGCTGAACACCTTTTCCTGCGCCTTCTCGCGGATGGAGCAGGTGTTGACCAGGATGACGTCTGCATCGTCCGGGGTGTCGGTCAGTTCCAGGCCATCGCTGGCGGCAAGCACGTCGGCCATCTTGGCCGAGTCGTACTCGTTCATCTGGCAACCGTGGGTCTTGATGTAGAGCTTGCCTTTGACCTGGTCGGGCTTGCGCGGACCAGTGGGCAGGGCAACGAGCGGGGTACCGCCCGGGGCGGGCGGAAAGACGTCTGGCGTCCCGGTCATGGCGCTTAATCCATTCGGGTGGCGGGAAAGCGGGCAATTCTACCCGCATCCCACGCCGCCCGCCGGCTCGCCATCCGGTAGCGCCGGGCCACGCCCGGCGGAAGGGCACGCGCGCCGCGCTGCGCGCTCGCGGGGCATGGCCCCGCGCTACCCGCATCCCATGGCGCCCCCCCCCGCCCCTGTAGAGCCGAGCCCACGCTCGGCTGCTCTTACGCCGCCACCAGCTCCGCGTCGATCTGCCGCGAGCGGTCGAACGCGGCCAGCGTGCCCATCCGGTCGATGTAGGCCGCGGTGGCCGGGGCGGGCTGCACCAGCCCGAACTCGCGCATCCAGCCCAGCGCATTGCCCCACAGGATGTCCGCCGCGCTCAGCGCCTCGCCCAGCAGGTACGGGCCCTGCGCCAGCTGCGCCTCGATCACCTGCAGCACGGTCTCGGCATCGTTGTAGGGCGACATCATCCGCGGCGGCGGCTCGCGGTGCAGCGCCTTGTCGGTCATCGCCGGCTCGAAGCAGGCACCGTAGAAGGCCATCCAGCGCAGGTAGGGGCCGCGCTGCGCATCGCCGATCGGCGGCGCCAGCCCGGCTTCCGGGTACAGGTCGGCCAGGTACAGGTAGATGGCCACCTGTTCGGTCACCAGCGCACCGTTGTGGATGATCGCCGGCACCTTGCCCATCGGGTTGATGGCCAGGTAGGCCGGGGCCAGGTTGGCGCCGGCCTTCAGGTCCAGCACCTGCAGCCGGTAGTCGGCGCCGAGTGCCTCGAGCAGGGCGACGGCACCGCTCGAGCGTGAACGGGCGGCGTGGTAGAGGGTGATCTGGCGTGCAGACATGGCAGGGCTCCTTGCGGTGGGTGGTGAAGCAGGAGGCCATGCTGGGGCACAATCGCGGACGACTTCTGTCCTCGATTCTTCATGCGCCATACCGCCCATCGACTGCTGCGCCTGATCTCGCTCCTGCAGGCCCGCCGGCACTGGTCCGGCGCCGAGCTGGCCGAGCGCATGGGCGTGGACGGGCGCAGCATCCGCCGCGACATCGAACGCCTGCGCGAGCTCGGCTACCCGGTACAGGCCTCGGCCGGGGTCGGCGGCGGCTACCGGCTCGGTACCGGCGCGCCGGTGCTGCCGATGCTGCTGGACGAGGAGGAGGCGACCACCCTGGCCATTGCCCTGCGGGCCGCCTCGGCCACCCTGTCGGGAATCGACGAGACCGCCCGCGGCCTGCTGTCCAAGCTCGACCCGCTGGTGCCGACCCGGCGTCGGCAGCAGGCCGGCGAGGTGCATGCGGCCACCGCCACCCTGTCCGACCTGCCGGCCACCGATGCGCGCCTGCTCGGCCGCCTGGCCCAGCACTGCCGGCAGGCCGCACGGCTGTCCTTTGAATACCGCAGCGCGCAGGACATGCTGACCCAGCGCCAGGTCGAGGCCCAGCACCTGGTCAACTACGGCCGTCGCTGGTACCTGCTGGCCTGGGATCTGGTCCGCGAGGACTGGCGCACCCTGCGCGTGGACCGGATGGGCGCGGTGCAGCTGCAGCCCGGGCCCGGCCTGCACCGACGCACCCCGGCGCCGCCCGACGTGATGGTGCGGCAGGCCGTGAGCCAGGCGCCTTTCACCCTGCAGGCCACCCTACGCCTGGCCGGCAGCCTGGCCGAGCTGGAGGGTCGCATTCCGCCCTGGTGCGGGGTGCTGGAGCCCGAGGGCCCCGATCACTGCCTGCTGCGCATGGGCGCGGAGAGCCGCGGCATGATGCTGGCCCAGATCCTCAGCCTGGACCGGCTGCCGCTGGCCCTGTGGACCTCGCCGCCGGAACTGCGCGACGAACTGGCCCAGCGCCTGGCCGGGCTGGGCCAGCTGCTGGCTGTGCCGGCGGTCACGGACTGAGCGGGGCGGCTTGGCAAGGCCCGGCGAAGCTGGGACACTCGCCGCCATGAAGGGGATACTGGGGACAACGGCGATCATCATCGCTGCGCTGACCGCTGCGCCGGCCAGCGCCGGCACCCTGTTCAAGTGCGAGGGTGCCGACGGCGTCACCAGCTATGTCAGCAAGCGCGTGCCCGGCGCGCGCTGCAGCAGCATCAGCTACAGCCGCGATACCCGCCGTCCCGCCACCCCGCGCGCCGTACCTGCGGCTGCGCCGGTGCAGATCGCCAGCACGACCCCGGCCGCCACCCAGGTGGCCAGCGCCGAGCGCAACCCGGTGGCCGTGGCCGCCAGTGCCGCCAGCCCGGCCGTCGCCGCCACCCCTGCAGTCAAACCGGCGACCCCTTCGCGCGGCGGCCGCATGGTCAGTGGCCAGGTCTATTCGTTTATGCAGGACGGCGTGCGCCACTACACCAGTGCGCGCCCGACCCAGGTCGCCAACCTCGGCCCGGTGCGCACCATCCGCTACAGCTTCATGGAGCGCTGCTACGCCTGCGGGGTCAACCCGCGCGTGGACTTCGGCAGCGTGCGCCTCAACACCACCTCGTTCCAGACCGAGATCGCCTCGGCAGCACGTGAGTTCGGCGTGGAAGAAGCGATCGTGCGCGCGATCATCCATGCCGAGTCGGCGTACAACCCGACCGCGCTCAGCCGCGCCGGCGCACAGGGCCTGATGCAGCTGATGCCGCCGACCGCCGCACGCTTCGGGGTCAGCGATTCCTACGACGCCAGCCAGAACATCCGTGGCGGCGTGCAGTATCTTGCGTGGTTGCTGAAGCGCTTCAATGGCGATCTAACCCTGGCCGCCGCGGGCTACAACGCCGGCGAAGGCGCGGTCGACCGCCATGGTGGCGTCCCGCCGTATAGTGAAACCCAGTACTACGTGCGCCGCGTCGGCCAGCTGGCCGACCGCTACCGCACCGCATTGACCAAGCAGTAGGTGCCGACCGTTGGTCGGCACGCATCTGGTAGTGCCGACCGTTGGTCGGCACGCATTTAAATGGTAGGTGCCGACTGTCAGTCGGCACGCTTTACAAAGATTGTTGCAATGCGTTGTGTGGCGCGCGACGGTTCCGCTACACTCGCCCATGATTCAATGCGGCTCTGGCCCCCACCGGATCCGCTGGCAGCCTTAAAGCTACCTAATCAATATCGGAGTGCCGGATGGCCAACGATGGGGTACACGATCCAGTCAACACCGGACGTCGGCGTTTTCTTTCTGCCACCACAGCCGTGGTGGGCGCCGTCGGCGTCGGATTCACCGCAGTTCCTTTCATCAAATCCTGGAACCCCAGTGCCCGCGCCAAGCTTGCCGGCGCACCGGTGGTGGCCGACATCAGCGCCCTGCAGGAAGGCCAACGCCTGATCGTGGAATGGCGTGGCCAGCCGATCTGGATCGTCAAACGGTCCAAGGCGATCCTCGACGCGCTGCATGGGCTGGATGGCCGTCTCAAGGACCCAGAGTCCGGCGAGAAGGACCAGCAGCCGGACTACGTGCTCAAGCAGAACCCCGAGCTGCGTTCGATCAAGCCGGATGTCTCCGTGCTGGTCGGGCTGTGCACACACCTGGGCTGTTCGCCTGAAATGGTGGCCGAGATCCGGCCCGAGCCGTACGACCCGCAGTGGAAGGGCGGCTACTTCTGCCCCTGCCACAAGTCGCGCTTCGACATGTCCGGCCGCGTCTTCAAGGACGTGCCGGCGCCGATCAACCTGAAGGTGCCCGCGCACCATTACCAGGACGACAACACCATCATCATCGGTGTCGATCCGCAGGGGGCAGCCTGATGGCCAATATCCTCGCCCGTACCGCCAGCGGCGTGGCCGACTGGGTCAACGCACGCGCGCCCGGCCTGATGCCGGTCTACCGCAAGCACGTCAGCGAGTACTACGCGCCGAAGAACTTCAACCTCTGGTACTACTTCGGCTCGCTGGCGCTGCTGGTGCTGGTCAACCAGATCGTCACCGGCATCTTCCTGACGATGCACTACAAGACCAGCGGCGCCGAGGCGTTCGGTTCCATCGAATACATCATGCGGGACGTGGAGTGGGGCTGGCTGATCCGCTACATGCACTCCACCGGGGCCTCGCTGTTCTTCATCGTGGTCTACCTGCACATGTTCCGCGGCCTGATGTACGGCAGTTACCAGAAGCCGCGCGAGCTGGTGTGGATCCTTGGCATGCTGATCTACCTCGTGCTGATGGCCGAAGCCTTCATGGGCTACGTGCTGCCGTGGGGCCAGATGTCGTTCTGGGGCGCGAAGGTCATCATTTCGCTGTTCGGCGCGATACCGGTCATCGGCAACGGCCTGACCGAATGGATCATGGGCGACTACCTGCCCAGTGATGCCACGCTCAACCGCTTCTTCGCCCTGCACGTCATCGCCCTGCCGCTGGTGCTGCTGCTGCTGGTGGTGCTGCACCTGGGCGCGCTGCATGAAGTGGGTTCCAACAACCCCGACGGCGTCGAGATCAAAAAGGGGCCCAAGGGCAACCGCTGGTCGCCGAACGCGCCGGCCGATGGCATTCCGTTCCATCCGTACTACACGCTCAAGGATGGCGTCGGCGCCGGCTTCCTGCTGATCATCGCCGCCTTCATCATCTTCTTCGCACCGGCCTTCGGTGGCCTGTTCCTGGAGCACGACAACTTCACCGAGGCCAACCGCCTGGTGACGCCCGAGCACATCAAGCCGGTCTGGTACTACACGCCCTACTACGCGATGTTGCGCGTGGTGCCCAACAAGCTGGGCGGCGTGCTGGTGATGTTCTCGGCCATCGCGATCCTGTTCCTGGTGCCGTGGCTGGACCGTGCGAAGGTCAAGTCCTACCGCTACCGCGGCGTGCTTTCGAAGGTGCTGCTGGGCGTGTTCGCCGTGTGCTTCGTCTGGCTGGGCGTGATCGGCTCCGGCCCCGGTACCGATGCGCATGAAACCTACGTCGGGCGGGTGCTGACCTTCCTGTACTTCGCGTTCTTCATCACCATGCCGGTATGGACAAGGTTGGACAGGACCAAACCGGTACCGGAGAGGGTGACCACCCATGACTGATCGCTGGATGGTCCGGCTGGCCCTGACGGCCACCCTGATGCTGGGCAGTTTCCTGGCCTCCGCCGCCGAAGGTGGCACCAAGCTGCTGCAGGCCGGCAACGACCTCGGTGACCGCGCATCGCTGCAGCGCGGCGCGCAGCTGTACATGAACTACTGTTCCGGCTGCCACGCGCTGAAGTACCTGCGCTATTCGCGCATGGCGCAGGACCTGGGCCTGAGCGAGGAAGAGGTGATGGCCAACCTCAACTTCACCGGCTCGGCGATCGGCGACCCGATCCCGGTGGCGATGCCCAAGGAACAGGCGGAGAAGTGGTTCGGCAAGATGCCGCCGGACCTCAGTCTGATCTCGCGGGTGCGCGGCAGCGACTGGGTCTACACCTACCTCAAGTCGTTCTACCTGGACAGCAGCCGGCCGCTGGGCTGGAACAACGCCCTGTTCGCCAACGCATCCATGCCCAATCCGCTGTGGGAGATGCAGGGCCTGCAGCACGCGGTGCATGGCAAGGCCGAGGCGCCGGGCATGGATCCGCCGGTCACCGGGCTGCGCCTGGAAACGCCGGGCAACGTCGATGCCGGGCAGTACGACCAGGTCGTGCGGGACATCACCAACTTCCTTGAGTACGCCGGTGAACCGGCCGCCTTGAAGCGCCAGCAGCTGGGCGTGTGGGTGATCCTGTTCCTGGCCCTGCTGACCTTCCTGCTGTACCTGCTGAAGAAAGAATACTGGAAGGACGTGCACTGATTCTGCTGCCGGCACGACGCAAAGCCTATTGGCTTTTGTGATGCTCGGTTGCACACTCGGGGAGGAGTCGACCGCCAGCACGGTGCTGGCGGCGCCGATGCGGCAGGCGGTCTCCTGTCGTGGGAGAGCCTTTGATGGCGGCGAGCGTACGCATGCGCAATACACTGACGCTGTTTTCCTCGAACGATGATGTCCTGTGCCACCGGGTCCGCCTGGTCCTGGCGGCCAAAGGGGTCAGCTATGACTCCGTTGCTGTCGATCCGCAGAACCCGCCTGAAGATCTGATCGACCTCAATCCCTACCACTCGGTGCCGACCCTGGTCGAGCGCGAGCTGGTGCTGTACGCCGCCTCGGTGGTCAGCGAGTATCTCGACGAGCGCTACCCGCATCCTCCGCTGATGCCGGTCGATCCGCTCTCGCGTGCGCGCATCCGCCTGGCCATGCTGCGCATCGAGCACGACTGGGTGCCGCAGGTGCAGGCCATCCAGCTGGGCAACAAGACCCAGGCCGAAGCCGGTCGAAAGCGCCTGAGGGAACTGCTGACCGCCTCGCTGCCGCTGTTCAAGGCCAGCAAGTTCTTCCTCAACCCGGAAATGAGCCTGGCCGACTGTGCGATGGCCCCGATCATCTGGCGGCTGCAGTCGCTGGACGTGCCGCTGCCCAAGGATGGCAAGGCCATCGAGGACTACGGCAACCGCATCTTCCGCCACCCCGGTTTCGTCCGCAGCCTGACCGACCAGGAAAAGAAGCTGCGCGACCTGCCGGGCTGATCCCGGCGGGCGCATTCCGTCTGCATGCCCACCGGCGTGCAGGCGATCCGCCCCGGCAGGGGCGTCGGGCGCGTACACTTCACGCATGACCGACGACTTCTTCCACATGACCAGCCACCGCCCGTACCTGCTGCGGGCGCTGGTGGAATGGATCAACGACAACCAGCTGACCCCGCACATCCTGGTCGATGCCGGCGTTCCCGGCGTCCAGGTGCCGCCTTCGGCGGTGAACGAGGGCCGCGTGGTGCTCAACATTGCCGAGCGCGCGGTGGTGCAGCTGATGATCAACAACGAGATGGTGAGCTTCTCGGCCCGCTTCTCCGGTACCAGCTATCCGGTGCAGGTGCCGATCAGCGCGGTGCTGGCCGTGTACGCGCGCGAGACCGGGCAGGGCATGGCGCTGCCGGACGATATCCCGGGCACCGAACCGGCACCGACCAGCGACGAGCTGCTGCACGAAGGCGAGACCCCGTCGGATGACACGCCGCCGGACGACCGGCCGCCGACCACGCCGCCGCCGAAGGGCCGCCCGACGCTGCGCGTTGTCAAATAACGGTAGGTGCCGACAAGCAACGGTAGGTGCCGACCGCTGGTCGGCACTCCATAAAGCAACGGTGGGTGCCGACCCTTGGTCGGCACGCTTCTGCCCGCGCTACCGGGTTCAGACGTCCTCTGCGTCTTCCACATCCGCGCGGATCTGGCTGATCCGCGCCGCACCCGGGCCGGTGAACGACACCAGCTGGTCGCCGCGCAGCACCATGCGGCCAACGTGGCGATCGATGCCGTCGTATGAATACTCGAACTTGAAGGTGCGCTCGAAGCCGAGCCGGCCATCCTCGCCGCGCGACAGGCGCATGCCGGTGGCGTGCACCGCCTGGTCCAGCCACTGCACGTCGGCGGCGCGGCAGGCATTGCGGCCGAGTTCGATGGCACGCTCGGCGGCCGAGCGCGCGGCGTTCCAGAAGAAGTAGACGATGCCGCCGGCAATCAGCAGCAACAACAGGGTAGGCATGGCGTCACGCGTGCAGGGTCGATTCCGCAAAGATGGCGGCGAACGAGCAGCGGATCAAGCCACCCAGCTCATTGTCCGTTCGCAGGTGGTGCAACTGGAGGCGGTTCCACCCGCGATGCGGGGGCCGTCAGTTGCAGCAGTGCCGCCCAGTCCTGGCGGTTGAAACTGCATTCGTCCTCGCGGCCGGGCGTGCAGCTGGGGTCGATGCCGGTGCTGCTGCGATCGCGTGCGGGCGGTAGCTGGATGAGGCCCGTGCGGTCCAGCTGCAGCAGGCGCATGGCCACGGTGTTCATCACGTTGCCGCCCACCAGGTACAGGGTCTGGTCGCCGCCGAGGTTGGCCGCCACCACGACTTCGCAATGCGATTTCCAGTGACCGACCGAGCCGTTGCCCAGCGCTTTCACCAGCCCGCTGTAGCTCAGCGTGCTGCTGCGGTCGCGCAGGAAGCACAGCAGGTCGCCCGGTGCCGGCTTGGCCGTGGCCGGATCCACCAGCCGGTACGGCACGCCGGTCGGCCCCGCCTGGTAGGCGGCGCGGATGTAGTCGATATGCCGCGGCGACGTGGTGAAGCCCGGCACGCCGGCGCGGGTCATCACCCAGGAAATGAACGCGGCCGACCACGGGTTGTCGACCAGGAAGGCGCGGCAGTCGCTGTCGGTGTAGCGCGTGCCCAGCGGCGCCAGGCAGCTGCTGGCGCCGGGAATGCTGCCCATCGCGTTGAGCGTGCCGCTGTCGCGCCAGTAGCTGGCCACGCGCTGCCAGGCGATCAGGCCGTTGTCGGCCAGGTTCTCGTTCTCCGCTTCGGTGACGCTGAGGCTGGCCGCGCGCCCCTCGCGGTCGATGAAGGGGCGGTACCAGAGCCGATGTTCATTGCAGGCAGCATTGCGGATGGAGATCGCCAGCGGACTGAGGCCGAAGCGGGGTGGCACGTCGCAGGCTTCGGCGGCGGCGGCTGACAGCGGCGCGGCGGCCAGCAGCAGGCAGGCAGGCAACAGCATCCGGCGCATGCGCGGCTCCTGTGGGGGATGGCCGCAGCGTCGCAGAGGCAGGCGTAGCCGAATCGTGAAGGACTCGGAACCGGTAGCGCCGGGCCATGCCCGGCGAGCGAAGCGGCAGCTCGAGGGGCAGCCGAGCGTGGGCTCGGCTCTACAGGAGCCACCCTCAACCCGGCGGCGGCCCCAGCTTCAGCGACAGGTCGATCGCCTGCACGTGCTTGGTCAGGCCGCCGATGGAAATGCAGTCCACGCCGTCCTCGGCGATCGCGCGCAATCCCTCCAGGCCGACACTGCCGGAGACTTCCAGTGGAATGCGCCCAGCGGTGATGCGCACGGCCTCGCGGCGCAGCGCGGCATCGAAGTCGTCCAGCAGGATGCGCTCGCAGCCGGCATCCAGTGCCTGCTGCAGCTGGTCCAGGTCTTCCACCTCCACCACCAGCGGAAAGGACGGCCACTGCTGGCGCGCGGCAGCCACCGCAGCGGGCAGCGAGCCGGCGGCGCGGATGTGGTTTTCCTTCAGCATCACCGTGTCGTACAGGCCGAAGCGGTGGTTGTCGCCGCCGCCGCAGCGCACCGCGTACTTCTGCGCCAGGCGCAGGCCGGGCAGGGTCTTGCGGGTATCGAGGATGCGCGTGCCGGTGCCGGCCACGGCGGCCACGTAGCGGGCGGTGGTGGTGGCGGTGCCGGACAGGGTCTGCAGGAAATTCAGCGAGGTGCGCTCGGCGCTGACCAGACTGCGGCTGCGCCCGTGCAGCAGGGCCAGCACGGTGCCGGCGGCGACGCAGTCGCCCTCGGCCACGCGCCATTCGATGCGGACGTCCGGGTCGAGCGCCCGATGGGTGGTGTCGAACCAGGGGCGACCGGCGATCACCGCATCATCCTGCTTGCACAGCAGGTAGGCGCTGTCGGCCTGGTCGGGCAGCAGGGCGGCGGTGACGTCACCGCTGCCCAGGTCCTCGGCCAACGCGCGGGCGACATCGGCCGCGACGAGGGCCGCATCCGGCGTCGGCAGGGCGGTCATGCGGCGGGGAAGTCGGCGATCTGCGCGGTCGGGATGGCCTCTTCGGCCAGCAGCACCGGAATGCCGTCGTCGACCCGGAACACCTGCTTGCGGTCGCGGGTGACCAGCGCTTCGCGCAGCGGCTGGGCCAGCGGGTTGCCGTCGGCCTTGTTGACCGAGCCGGCGGAAATGGCCTTGTTGAGGGCTTCCAGGCCCTTGCCATCCAGCAGGGACAGGGGCTGGCGGGTGTCCGGCGACACCAGCAGGTCAAGCAGCTTGCGATCCATGGTTCTTCGTCTTGCGTGGAAGACGGCTAGAATACGTCTTTAAGGCAGGTGACGGCCAATGACCCCCAACCCGATCGCGCCGCTTGTCGGCATCGTCATGGGTTCCCGCTCCGACTGGGAAACCATGCAGCACGCCGCCCAGAAGCTTGAAGCCCTGGGTGTTCCGTTCGAAGTGAAGGTGGTCTCCGCCCACCGCACCCCGGACGTATTGTTCAGCTATGCAGAAAAGGCGGGCCCGCGCGGCCTGCGCGCGATCATCGCCGGTGCCGGCGGGGCCGCGCACCTGCCGGGCATGATCGCCGCCAAGACCGCCGTGCCGGTGCTGGGCGTGCCGGTGCAGTCCAAGGCCCTCAACGGCATGGATTCGCTGCTGTCGATCGTGCAGATGCCGGCCGGCATCCCGGTCGCCACCTTCGCGATCGGCAATGCGGGTGCATCCAACGCGGCGCTGTTCGCCGCGGCGATGCTGGCCAGCGACCAGCCGGCCATCGGCGAGGCGCTGGAGGCCTTCCGCACCCGCCAGACCGAAGATGTCATGGCCCACGACGATCCGCGCCAATGAGCCTGACCGTCGGCATCCTGGGCGGCGGACAGCTCGCCCGCATGATGGTCCTGGCCGGTGCGCCGCTGGGGCTGCGCTTCGAGCTGTACGACCCGGCGGCCGACGCCTGCAGCGGCCCGCTGGCGCCGCTCACCGTGGCGGCGTTCGATGATCGCAAGGCCCTGGCCAAGTTTGCCGCCAAGGTCGACGTGGTCACCTTCGATTTCGAGAACGTGCCGGCCGACAGTGCGCAGTGGCTGGCCGACCAGGTGCCGGTCTACCCGCCGCCGTCGGCGCTGGCCGTCGCGCAGGATCGGCTGAGCGAGAAGACCCTGTTCCAGCAGCTGGGCATTCCGCTGCCGGCCTTCGCCGATATCCGCAGCCGTGACGAGCTGGCCGCGAAGGCCGCCGAGTTCGGCCTGCCGTGCATCCTCAAGACCCGCCGCCTGGGTTATGACGGCAAGGGCCAGTTCCGCCTGCGCAGCGAGGCGGACATCGACGCCGCATGGGACGCCCTCGGCGCCCAGGTCGAGCGCACCGGCCTGATCCTGGAGGGCTTCGTCGCCTTCCAGCGCGAAGTCAGCGTGGTCGCCGTGCGCGGCCGTGATGGAAGCTTCCAGGCGTGGCCGGTCACCGGCAACTGGCATGTCGATGGCGTGCTGTCGGCCAGCGTGGCCCCGGCCGTGCTGGCCGATGCCGAGCATGAAGCGGCGATTGGTTATGCGCGCCGCGTGGCCGAGCACCTGGGCTACGTGGGTGTGTTCGCGCTGGAGCTGTTCTGCCGCGATGGCGAGCTGCTGGCCAACGAGATGGCACCGCGCGTGCACAACTCCGGCCACTGGACCATCGAAGGCAGCGAGACCTCGCAGTTCGAGAACCATCTGCGCGCCGTGCTGGGCCTGCCGCTGGGCAGCACCCGCATGCTCGGTCATGCCTGCATGCTGAACTGGCTGGGCGCGATGCCCGATCCGGCGCCGGTGCTGGGCCAGGCCAGTGGCCATTGGCATGACTATGGCAAGCAGCCGCGCGACGGCCGCAAGGTCGGCCACGCCACGCTGCGTGACGATGATGCCGATGCGCTGGCCGATGCGCTGCTGCAGGTCGGCCTTGAGCTGGACCGTCAGGACCAGGTGGCACCCGCGGTGCATGCATTGCGCAATCGCTGATCGCCGGTAGTGCCGGCCGCTGGCCGGCAATGGCCGCGCGATGTTGGTAGCGCCGGGCCATGCCCGGCGGCACGCCATGCCGGTAATGCCGGCCGCTGGCCGGCAATGCCCACCAAGGTGGGCATCTACCAGAGCAGCGGGAAGCCGGTAGCGCCGGGCCATGCCCTGCGGCACGCCATCCAGGTAGTGCCGGCCGCTGGCCGGCAGGCGCCTCAGCGCAGCTGGCTCTCGGCGAATTCCCAGTTGACCAGCTGCCAGAACCCTTCCAGATAGCGCGCACGCTCATTCTGGTAGTCGGTGTAATACGCGTGTTCCCACACATCGCAGCACAGCAGCGGGGTGCTCTCGCCGGTCAGCGGCGTGCCTGCGTTGCGGGTCGCCTGGATGCCGAGCTGGCCGCCGGGGTGCTGCACCAGCCAGACCCAGCTCGAGCCGAACAGCCCCAGCGCGGCGCGGTTGAATTCCTCGCGCAGGCGCTGGCCATCGCCGAACTGGCGCTTGATGAGCTCACCCAGCCGGCCCTGCGGCTCGCCACCGCCACGCGGGCGCAGGCACTGCCAGTAGAAGCCGTGGTTCCAGGCCTGGGCGGCGGCATCGAACAGCGTGCCCTGGGCCTGGCGGACGATCTCTTCCAGCGGCGCTTCTTCCCATTCGGTGCCGACGATGGCGGCATTGACCGCATCCACGTAGGCGCGATGATGGCGGCTGTGATGCAGTTCCACGCTTTGCGCGGACAGGTGCGGCTGCAGGGAGCCGGAAAGGTAGGGCAGGGCAGGCAATTCGACGGGCATGGACAGGTTCGTGGCCAGGGGACGGCGGCAGCCGGTTCCATCGGCTTACAATGGCGGCTACCGTGGGCAGTCTAGCCGACCACTGCGGTCGGTTTGTCCGGCGAAGCAAGGAGTGAGGTGTGGCGGTAATGCAGCAAATCCAGGCCGAGGTGGATCGTTACCCGCTCGTGTTGTTCATGAAGGGCACCCCGCAATACCCGATGTGCGGCTTTTCCAGCCGTGCCGTGCAGGCGTTGATGGCCGCCGGTGCCGTCGCGCTGCGCACGGTCAATGTGCTGGAGGAACCGGAGATCCGCGCCAACCTGCCGCGCTTCTCCAACCTGCCGACGTTCCCGCAGCTGTTCATCAACGGGGAGTTGATCGGCGGCTGCGACATCGTCATGGAGCTGTTCGAAGCCGGCGAGCTCAAGCGCATCGTCGAAGAGGCCACCCAGGGATGAGTGCCTGGCCATCGATGTCGGCGAACGGTGCGGCGCTCGATGGCCGTCCCCTGCAGGATCGCGTGGTCCTCATCGCCGGTGCCGGTGGCGGGCTGGGCAGTGCTGCGGCCATCGCGGCCGCCGAAGCGGGGGCCACCGTGGTGCTGATGGGTCGCAAACCGCGGCGGCTGGACCGGGTCTACGCCCAGGTGCAGGCCGTGGGGCCCGAGCCCCTGCTGTATCCGCTGGACCTGGAAGGTGCCGGCCCCGATGACTATGCCGAACTGGCCCAGGCCCTGCAGCGTGAGCTGGGGCGGTTGGACGGCCTGCTGGTCTGCGCCGCGCATTTTCCCGGCCTGACCCCCTTCGAGCTGGCCGACCCGGCCAGTTTCGCCCGCGCCGTGCACGTCACCCTGACCGCCCCGGCGTGGCTGGCCCAGGCCTGCCTGCCGCTGCTCAAGCAGCGCGACGATGCGGCGATGGTGTTCGCTGTCGATGCCCCGGAAAGGGTGGGGCAGGCCTATTGGGGCGGCTATGGCGTGGCCCAGCACGGGCTGCGGGGGCTGATCGCCAGCCTGCACGATGAATTGGGCCGTACCCCCGTCCGGGTCAGCGGCCTTTACCCTGGCCCATTGCGCACCGCACTGCGGGCGCGCGCCTATTCAGTTGACCAGGATCCGGCCGCCCAAGGCCCGGAGAAGGCCGCCGCTGCGGCCGTTGCGCTGCTTTCAGCCGCCGGCGCCCCGTGGCGCGGGCAGGTACTTGACGCCAGTCACACTACTGTCGCCAGTTAACTGGACGATAAGACGGAATGAAGGTTCCGTCACGATCTCGTTGCGATCCGGTGCCGCTTGTCGCACAACCGTCACAATGATGGCGTAGCGTGTTAATCTAGTGTTAACCGTTGCGGCAGCTGCCGTTCACGGTAGGGAACCCCAGATAAATGTCCAGTCAGCCGCCCGCAAGGCTGGTTGGATGCGCTTTTTTTCCGCCATCGCCAACTCGCATCGAGGCTACCGAAAAATGACCCACCCACTCCGGATGTCCAAGCTTACCCTTGGTCTCGTGGCTGCACTCGCCGCAGCCCCCGCCTTCGCCCAGAGCACCTCTGCCGGTGTCGGCGGCCAGGTGATCTCCCGCGCCGGCCAGCCCGTCGCCGGCGCTGAAGTCACCATCACCCACACCGAGTCGGGCACCGTTTCGCGTGCCACCACCGATGCGGCCGGTCGCTACAACGCCCGCGGCCTGCGCGTGGGTGGTCCGTACTCGATCACCATCACCAAGCCGGGTGAAGGCACCAAGACCGAAGATGGCGTCTACCTGGGCGTGAACCAGACCGGCACCATCAACGCCACCCTGGCCGGCGATCTGTCGGGCGCGACCAATCTGGACACCGTGCAGGTCACCGCCGTCGGCGGTGGCTCGGAAGTGTTCAGCGCCACCAAAATGGGCTCCGGCACGAGCATCAGCCAGGAAACCATCGAGGCCATGCCGTCGGTGGGTGGCAACATCCAGGACATGATGCGTCTGGATCCGCGTATCGCCTTCGTGGATCGTGCTTCCGGCTCGATCTCCGCCGGTGGCCAGAACCCGCGCTACAACGCTGTGCGCATCGATGGCGTCAACGCCAGCGATACCTTCGGCCTGGAAGGCAACAGCTTCCCGACGCGTCGCCAGCCGGTGTCGATGGAAGCGATCGAAGCCATCAACGTCGACCTGTCCAGCTACGACATCACCATCACCGGCGCTACCGGTGCGGTGGTGGACGCGGTCACCAAGTCGGGTACGAACGAGTTCCACGGCTCGGTCTACGGCTACATGCGCGACGGCAGCTGGTTCGGTGACAACCCGGGCGGCGGCAAGTTCAATGGCTTTGAGGACGAAAAGACCTACGGCTTCACCCTCGGCGGCCCGCTCGTCAAGGACAAGCTGTTCTTCTTCGCCAACTACGAAAAGTTCGAGCAGTCGGCTCCGGGTGCGGATATCGAAGGCAGCGCCATCGGTCGCGGCACCATCACCGATGCCCAGATCGCCCAGGCGCAGCAGATCTTCCAGGATCGTTACGGCGTCTCCGCCGGCACCTACGACGCGGCTTCGGACACCAATCTGGAAGAGTACGCGCTGAAGCTGGACTGGAACATCAGCGACAACCACCGCGCCAGCTTCCGCTACAGCAAGCTGGAGCAGGACAAGCTGCGCATCAACGGTTACGGCTCGACCACCGGTGCCTCGCTCAGCTCGTACTGGTATCAGCATGAGAAGAAGATCGAATCGTATGTCGGTCAGCTGTTCAGTGACTGGACCGAGAACTTCTCCACCGAAGTGAAGGCCAGCTACCGCGACTACTCCGCTATCCGTACCCCGTCGGCGCCGGGCACCCCGGCCATCCTGATCGGTTTCGGTGGCCTGAACTCCAACCGCGAGTCGGTCGCGAACCCGACCCTGTACCTCGGTACCGAAGCCAATACCCAGTACAACGAGCTCTACACCAAGACCTGGAACTACTTCGCCGCCGGCACCCTGACCCTGGGCGACCACGACGTCAAGTTCGGTGCGGATTTCAGCAAGAACGAAATCTACAACCTGTACGCCCCGAACGTGGACGGCTACCTGGTCTACAACGGCATCGATGGCTTCCGCAACAACACCCCGGTGGTCATCACTGATCGTAATCCGGTCAGCGGCGGCGTTGAGAGCATGGCAGCCGATTATGATTACAGCACCCTCGGCCTGTTTGTGCAGGACACCTGGTACGTCAACAGCAACCTCACCCTGACCATGGGTGTGCGCGCTGACAAGTACGACACCAACAAGGACACGGCCTACAACCAGCGTGCCAGCGAGTTCTTTGGTTACGACAACCGTTCCATCGGTGACAACGGCTTCCTGATCCAGCCGCGCTTCGGTTTCAACTACACCTTCGACAGCGAGCGTCCGATGCAGCTGCGCGGCGGCGTGGGCCTGTTCCGTGGTGAAGCGCCGCAGGTGTGGCTGGGCAACATCTATGCCAACAACGGCGTGAACTTCACCCAGGGCACCGACTATCCGTTCGCAGGTCGTAACCGTCCGGCGCAGCAGGTCGTGAATTTCGTCTCCGACGATTTCCGTACCCCGTCGGTCTACAAGGCCAACCTCGCCTTCGACCATGAGCTGCCGTGGAATGGTCTGGTCGCATCGGCCGAGTTCCTGTACACCAAGGTCAAGGATGGCCTGTACTTCAAGCGTCTGGAGCTTGTGCAGCCGACCTACACCGGTGGTCCGGACGGCCGCAACTTCTACTGGGGCAATGTGGCCACGGCCTCCACCTCCAAGGCGAGCACCCCCAGCTGGGTCAGCGATGCCGTGCTGCTGGACAACACCGACAAGGGCCGCACCGCACAGCTGACCGTGTCGCTGTCCAAGCCGTTCTCGCCTGAGAGCGACTGGTCCTGGAGCCTGGGCTACACCTACACCGACGCCAAGGAAGTGGCCAGCAACACCTCGTCGGTCGCAACCTCGAACTGGAACAACAACTACATCTTCCAGGCCAACGAGAACGAGCTGGCGCGCTCGCGCTACGAGATCCGTGATCGCGTGTCCGCTCAGCTGAACTGGAAGCACGCCTTCTTCGGTGATTACGAGACCCAGGTCGGCATGTTCTACGAAGGCCGCACCGGCCGTCCGTACAGCTGGGTGTACTCCAACGACATGAACGGCGACGGTCGCACCTACAACGACCTGTTCTATGTGCCGAAGGGTCGTGGCGACGTGCTGTTCACCGGCGGTGCCGCGATGGAAGAAGCCTTCTTCAACTGGCTGTCCAATAACAGTCAGCTGGAGCGCTACGCCGGCGGTGTCACCCCGCAGAATGCTGGCCGCGCAGGTTGGGTCAACACCTTCGACGTGCGCATCACCCAGCAGCTGCCGGGCTTCATGAAGGGTCACAAGTCGGAAATCTGGCTGGATATCCAGAACATCGGCAACCTGCTGAACAAGAAGTGGGGCCGGATCAACGACTTTGGCTTCTATGCTGACCAGGGTATTGCCAACTTCCGTGGCATCGACCCCAGCACCGGCAAGTACATCTACGAGTTCCGCGACCAGCGCGTCGGCAGCCTGAACCCGACGGTGACCGATCCGGCCTTCGCCAATGCTGATGCCGACGGTTTCAACACCGGCGTGTCGCAGTGGTCGCTGCAGCTGGGCTTCCGCTACAAGTTCTGATGAACTGACGTAGTTGCCGCACACGGAAACGGCCGGGGCAGCCCGGCCGTTTTCCGTTCAGGCGAAAGTCCTTGCGGGCGTGCGGGCGGGGGCGTAGCATCCCCTCTCGTGCGCGGCGCACTACGCCGCCTGGCGGTCCCGGAACGGCGAACGCGGGCAGCACATATCCAACGGTCGGGTTTCCCGGCCGTTTTGCTTTTTAAGGGGGCGGCAGTACAGTCGGAAACCTTGAAGGAAGCGAAAAGTTGGATATGACGACGAACGAAAAGGCAGCCCGCGCGCTGCCGGTGCAGGATGCGCGGATCTACCCGCGCGGTGGGCTGGATGTGCTGTCGCGGGCCGAGGTCGCGCGCCTGCGCGATGCCTCCGGTGGCGGCATGCACGAGCTGCTGCGCCGCTGCGCGCTGGCGGTGCTGACCAGTGGCAGTGCCTCGGACGATCCGCGCGCGGCGCGTGATCTCTACCCTGATTTCGACATCCAGGTGGCGCAGCAGGATCGCGGCGTGCGCATCGACCTGGTCAACGCCCCGGCGATGGCCTTCGTCGACGGCGAGATCATCCGCGGCGTGGCCGAACTGCTGTTCGCGGTGGTCCGCGACCTGGCCTACATGGCCATCGAGATGGGCCCGGCCTACGCGGCCGAGCTGGAATCCTCGGAAGGCATCACCAACGCGGTGTTCGGCCTGCTGCGCAACGCGCGCATCCTGAACCCGGGCGACCCGAACCTGGTGGTCTGCTGGGGCGGCCACTCGATCGGCCGCGACGAGTACCTGTACACCAAGCAGGTCGGTTACGAGCTGGGCCTGCGCGGCCTGGACATCTGCACCGGCTGCGGCCCGGGCGCGATGAAGGGCCCGATGAAGGGCGCCACGATCGCCCATGCCAAGCAGCGCAAGACGGTCACCCGCTACATCGGCCTGACCGAGCCGGGCATCATCGCCGCCGAGTCGCCGAACCCGATCGTCAACCACCTGGTCATCATGCCGGACATCGAGAAGCGCCTTGAGGCCTTCGTCCGCATCGGCCACGGCATCATCGTGTTCGCCGGCGGCGTCGGCACGGCCGAAGAGATCCTGTACCTGCTCGGCATCCTGCTGCGCGAGGAGAACAAGGACCTGCCGTTCCCGCTGATCCTGACCGGCCCGACCGTGGCCGCGCCGTACTTCGAGCAGATCGACCGCTTCATCCGCCTGACCTTGGGCGATGCCGCAGCCGAGCGCTACGAGATCATCATCGGTGACCCGGTGGCGGTGGCCCGCAAGATGGCCAGCGGCATCAAGCAGGTGCGTGAGCACCGCCTGGCGCAGAAGGATTCGTTCTTCTTCAACTGGTCCATCGAGATCCCGTGGGAGTACCAGCAGCCGTTCGTACCGACCCACGAGGCGATGGCCGCGCTGGACCTGCACCACGGCCGCGCCCCGCATGCGCTGGCGGCCGACCTGCGGCGGGCGTTCTCCGGCATCGTGGCCGGCAACGTGAAGGAAGACGGCATGCGCCGCATCGAGGAGTTCGGGCCGTTCCAGATCCATGGCGACGCCGACATGATGCAGGCCCTGGACGCGCTGCTGCGCGCCTTCGTCGAGCAGCGCCGGATGAAGATCTCCGGCGAATACCAGCCCTGCTACCAGGTGCTGGCCTGACCAGCCGGGGCGGCCTGCCAGGGGCCGCCCGGGGGCCGGACCCCGAAGGGGCTCCGACCCCTTCCGGGGGCTGCCGGAAGGGCAGGGCGTGTCAACGCTTTGACGCCCGTCGCCCCGTTCTGACCGTTCATCCTGCCGCCGCTTGCCGGCGGCAACCGGGTGCGCCATCGTGGCCACCAACACGCTGGGGAGCGTTCCATGTCACTGCGCCGGTCCAAGGGCTTCACACTGCTCGAGCTGATGATCACGGTGGCCGTGCTGGCGATCATGACCGCCATCGCCTATCCCAGTTTCCAGAGCACCATCCGCTCCAACCGCATGGCCACCACGGCCAACGAGTTGATGGCGGCTCTGTCGCTGGCCCGGTCCGAAGCGATCCGTGGCACCCATGGTGGCGCGGTCTGTGCGTCCAAGGCCGGCACCTCCTGCGACGGCGCGAGCTGGGCCGATGGCTGGATGGTCTGGAACGACAGCAACGGCAATGGCAGCTACGACAAGGATGAGCCCGTGCTGCGCTACGCCGAAGCGCGACCGCAGATGCAGGGCGCATCGGGCGAGTCGTTGAGCATCGCCTTTGATCAGCGCGGCCGCAGTCGTGCCGCCGCTGTCAGCAACATCACCCTGCGCCCGGCCGACTGCAGCGGTCAGCCGTTGCAGCGGCGGATGATCGTCTCGCTTACCGGACAGGTCCGGCTGCAGAAGGAAGCATGCAAGTGAAGGCCAGACCGTTCCGTCGTTCCAACATTCGCCCCGGCGCAGAGCAGGGCTTTACCCTGATCGAAGTGCTGATCGCGATCCTGGTGCTGGGGTTCGGCCTGCTCGGCTTCGCGCTGCTGCAGACGATGAACGTGCGTTACGTGCAGAGCGCGAACTTCCGTACCCAGGCAACCAACCTGAGCTACGAGCTGCTCGACCAGATCCGTGCCAACCGGGTGGGAGCGGCCTACTACCTGGGCGACTACACCGCGACCACCAGCAACTGCTCGCCGCCGACCGGCACGAAGATCTCCAAGGATACCTACATGGCCGACTGGCGCTGCCGCATGGGCAAGGGCCTCGGCGATGGCGCCACGGCCAAGGTCAGCCGCAACGGGACCCTGTACACCGTGCAGGTGACCTGGGGCGATGACCGGTGGAAGGCCGACGCCGCCGACACCACTTTCAGTGCGAGCACCCGACTGTGAAGAACACCTATCGTCTCCGTGATGCTGCACGCGGCCTGTCGCTGATCGAGTTGATGATCTCGATGGTGATCGGCCTGATCATCATGCTGGCCGTCGTGCAGGTGTTTGCGGCATCGCGTGAGGCGTACCGCCTTTCCGAAGGCCTGGCGCGGGTGCAGGAAAACAGCCGCTTCGCCATGGATACCCTGCAGCGCGAGATCCGCATGGCCGGTCATTTCGGCTGCGTGAACGACCAGGCGCAGACCTCGCCAACGCGCATTTCGCTGCGCTCCACGCTGGATGGCGCCGCAAACCCCGTGCTGGACTTCAATCGTTCCATCCAGGGTTACGAGGCCAACAACACCG
>JAAIGF010210512.1_pt1 | contig 21277 bp, 16 predicted proteins | sample 6487441 | NCBI WGS metagenome assembly JAAIGF01 (sample SAMN13974129, study PRJNA590717) | phyllosphere metagenome | biome: pepper field; feature: multiple bacterial spot infested pepper fields; material: pepper leaves; isolation source: leaves from pepper fields | host: Capsicum annuum ... | reverse complement strand
GTGGTGCCGGGTGTCGCGTCGATCGCGCCGACCACGCCGTCCTTGTGCGCCTGGATGGGCTGCTCCATCTTCATCGCCTCGAGGACGACCACGAGGTCGCCTTTGACGACCTGCTGGCCGGCCTCGACGGCGACCTTGACGACCGTCGCCTGCATCGGCGACTTCACGGCGTCTCCGGATGCCGCAGCGCTGGCGCTCGCGGCGTGCGATCGGCGCGACGGCGGTACCTGAGCGGGACGGCCGACCGCGACCGGCGGCGATGCGACGCGATCGGGGAGGCTCACCTCGAGGCGCTTGCCGGCGACCTCCACGACCACCGTGTGGCGGCCGCTCGGTTCTGCGGGAGCCTCCAGTTCGCCGTCCCAGGCCGGGATGTCGTTGACGAACTCGGTCTCGATCCATCGCGTGAACACGCCGAACGTGCCGTCCTCCGCCGTGAAGGCGGGCTCGCGCACGACCCGGCGGTGGAAGGGAAGCACGGTGGGCATGCCGGCGACCTCGAACTCGTCGAGTGCCCGGCGCGACCGCTCGAGAGCCTCCTCGCGGGTGCGGCCCGTCACGATGATCTTGCCGAGCATCGAGTCGAAGGCGCCCGAGACCGAGTCGCCGGCCGTGACACCGGAGTCAAGACGGATGCCGGGACCGCCGAACGTCTTGAAGACGTGGATGCGGCCCGGCTGCGGCAGGAAGTTGCGCCCGGGGTCCTCGCCGTTGATGCGGAACTCGATCGAGTGGCCGACCGGGGCCGGGTCGTCGTAGTCGAGCGTGCCGCCCTCGGCGATGCGGAACTGCTCGCGGACGAGGTCGATGCCGGTGACCTCTTCGGACACGGGGTGCTCGACCTGCAGGCGGGTGTTGACCTCGAGGAACGAGATCGTTCCGTCGGCGCCGATGAGGAACTCGCAGGTTCCGGCCCCGACATAGCCGACCTCGCGCAGGATGGCCTTCGAGGCGGAGTAGAGGATGTCGTTCTGCTCGGCCGTGAGGAAGGGCGCGGGCGCCTCTTCGACGAGCTTCTGGTGGCGTCGCTGCAGCGAGCAGTCTCGCGTGGAGACGACGACGACGTTGCCGGCGGCGTCGGCGAGGCACTGCGTCTCGACATGGCGCGGCTTGTCGAGGTACTTCTCGACGAAGCACTCACCACGGCCGAACGCGGCGATCGCCTCGCGGGTGGCCGACTCGAACAGTTCGGCGACCTCGTCGAGCTCGCGCGCGACCTTCAGGCCACGCCCGCCGCCGCCGTAGGCGGCCTTGATGGCGATGGGCAGGCCGAACTCGTTCGCGAAGGCGATGACCTCGTCGGCCCCGTCGACCGGCCCGGGGGTGCCGGGGGCGAGGGGAGCGCCGACCTTCTCGGCGACGTGCCGGGCGGTGACCTTGTCACCGAGGGCCTCGATCGCCTCGGGGGAGGGGCCGATCCAGGTGAGGCCGGCGCCGATGACGGCGCGGGCGAACTCGGCGTTCTCAGCGAGGAAGCCGTAACCGGGGTGCACGGCGTCGGCGCCGGAGCGGCGAGCGACCGAGAGGATCTTCTCGATGGAGAGGTAGGTCTCGGCGCTCGTCGAGCCCTCGAGGGCGTACGCCTCGTCGGCGAGGCGGGCGTGGAGCGCGTCGCGATCCTGGTCGGCGTAGACGGCGACCGACGCCTTCCCGCTGTCTCGGGCGGCGCGCACGATTCGGACGGCGATCTCGCCGCGGTTCGCGATCAGGACCTTGGCGATCTCAGGCATGAATGCCAGCCTAGCGAGCGCGGGCGCTCGTCTTTTGGATCACTCGCACAAAGTGATCGATTGAACGTGGGCGGATGCCTACGAAACGGGTGTAGCGGTCAGGCCGTGCGGGGCCTGCTCCAGAGGTCGGTCCAGGCCACGTCGAGCTCGCGGACGAGCAGGCGCAGCGTCGACAACGACATCCCCACCACCGTCGAGGGATCGCCCTCGACTCGCGTGATGAAGGCGCCGCCGAGGCTGTCGACGGTGAATGCGCCGGCGACCTGCAGCGGCTCGCCGGTCGCGACGTAGGCCGCGATCTCGTCGGACGAGATGTCGTCGGCGAAGGTGACGGCCGCCTCGGCGACCGCGTGGGCCTCGCGCGGGTCGGCTCCCGGACGAACACGGAAGACGGAGTGCCCGGAGTGGAGGATGCCGGTGCCGCCGCGCATCCGCTCCCATCGCTCGGTCGCGACCGCCGGCAGCAGCGGCTTGCCGAGCACCTCGCCGTCGAAGGCGAACATCGAGTCGCCCCCGATGACGATGCCGTCGAAGTCGGGCTCGTCCCGTGCGAGCGTCGCGACCACGTCGGCCGCCTTGCGCCGAGCGAGCACCAGGACGTGCTCCTCCGGCGGCAGGACCCGGCCCTCCGCGGCCTCGAGCGCGGCGACGACGGCCTCCTCATCGACCTCGGGCGCCCGGGTGGCCGGTTCGATGCCGGCCTGACGCAGGAGCATGAGACGAGCGGGGGAGGTCGAGGCCAGGCACACGCGCATGCCGTTCACGCTACCCGCGGGCGCGCGTGTGCGAGCATCGTGGGATGCAGTCCGGCGACCTTCTCGATCTCGACGTCACCGACGTCGCCCACGGCGGCGTCTTCGTCGCCCGTCACGAAGGCCGCGTCGTCTTCGTCCCCGACGCGATCCCTGGAGAGAGGGTGCGTGCGCGGCTGACCGACACCGCGAAGTCGTCCTTCTGGCGTGCCGAGGCGCTCGAGGTGCTCGAGGCGTCGCCGCATCGGCGACCTCACGTCTGGTCTCCGGCCGACATCGGCACCGCCCCGGAGAGCCGGCCGGGCGGAGCCGACTTCGGGCACATCGAGCTCACGCACCAGCGCGAGCTCAAGCAGCGCGTCCTGCGTGATGCGCTGCAGCGCTTCGGCGGCGTCGACAGCGACGTCGTGGTGGCGAGCCCCGGTGCCGACGAGACCGCCGACGGCACCGGATGGCGTACACGCGTCAGCCTGCACGTCGATGACGAGGGACGCATCGGACCGTTCGCGGCGCGATCTCACCGCGTCGTCGAGGTCGACGATCTGCCGCTGGCCACGCCCGCGATAGCCGAAGCGGTCACGGGCGGTCGCTCCGCCGCGCCCGGCCGCCTCGATCTCGTTCAGCCCGCCGACGGGCGCGTGCGCGCTCTTCCTCGGCCCGAGACCCCCCGCCGACGGGGCCGAGGCGGACCGCGGCCGACCGTGGACCCGGCTCTGCGCGAGGTCGTGACCGAGCGGGTCGGTGACCGGGACTTCCGCGTGGACGCCGGCGGCTTCTGGCAGGTGCACCGGCTCGCGCCGGTGGCGCTGCGGGATGCGGTCCACGGCGGGCTGCGCGCGGCGGGGCGCGACACGGTCGATCCCGACGCGTGGCACCTCGACCTGTACGGCGGCGTCGGCCTGCTCGCCGCATCCGTCGCCGAGCTCGGTGGTCCCGCTACCCGCATCACGAGCGTCGAGTCCGATCCGCGTGCCACCGACCATGCCGGCGAGAACCTGGCCGAGTGGGTGGGGGCGCGCGCGGAGACGGGTCGCGTCGACCGCTGGCTGCTGCGGACCGAGCAGACGGCTTCGAACGCCGAGCGCGCCCGGTTGCGCGCCGGAGTGACGGTGCTCGACCCGCCGCGATCGGGAGCCGGACGTGAGGTCGTCGACTCCCTGCTGCGGCTGCGCCCCGGGACGCTCGTCTACGTCGCGTGCGATCCGGTCGCGCTCGCGCGCGATCTCGGCATGCTCCGCGCGGGCGGTTACACACCCGTGTCGCTGGAGGGGCTGGACCTGTTCCCCAACTCGCACCACATGGAGGCGGTCGCGGTACTCACCGACGAGGGTCCACTGTCCTAGGCTGAGCGCATGACACGGGTGGCACTCATCGACGATCACGAGTCGGTCCGACTCGGGCTCGCCGCCGCCTGTTCCCGTGCGGGAGTCGGCGAGGTCGTCTTCACCGGCAGCACCGTCGCCGAGTACCTTCGATGGCGCAAGGACACGGGTGAGACACCCGCGGATGTCGTCGTCCTCGACCTCATGCTCGGTGACGGCGCGACGGTGTCCGAGAACGTCGCGCAACTCGTGTGGAACGGCTCGCAGGTGATCATCCACAGCGTCGCTGACCGTCCGGTCGCGGTGCGCGAGGCGCTCTCGGCCGGAGCGCTCGGCATCATCAGCAAGTCGGCGCGCGCCGACGACGTCGTCTCGGCGATCCGGACGGTCGCGCGCGGCGAGCACCTCGACAACGTCGAGTGGGCGAGTGCCGTCGACGGCGACCGTGCGTTCGCCGATGCCCAGCTCTCTGCGCGGGAGCGCGACGTTCTGCGCCTGTACGCCGCGGGCCTTCCGCTCAAGGCCGTGGCCGAGCGCCTGGGGATCGCGTATTCCACCGCCAAGGAGAACATCACCCGCGTTCGGGTGAAGTACGTCGAGGTCGGTCGTCCCGCGCCCACCAAGGTCGATCTTCTCCGCCGTGCGATGGAAGACGGTCTCGTCGCCGAAGCCTCCGATGCCCGCTGAGCCCGCGGGCGCCGGCATCCCGCGTCCCCGCCGGCCCGCGGAGTTCCGCGAGGCGCTGGCGCAGACGCAACGATTCACGCAGTCGCGCATCGACCGCATCCTGGGCATCGTCGTCGGGGCGGGGAGCGCCGTCATCGGCATCCAGGCGCTCGTGGGCGCCCTGAGCGCCCCGGTCGGGCACTCGACGTGGAACACGGCGCTGCTGATCGCCGTCCTCGGCTCGCTCCTGCTGATGTGCGTCTCGCTCATCACATCGCGCGGCGTCCGCGTCTTCACCGGCATCTTCGCCGGCGTCTTCCCGATCGCGACGTTGCTCTGGCCGCTCGCAGCCCGTACCCCCGCGACGGTGGACGAGCAGCCCTGGCTGTGGTTCCTCATCAACGTCGGGACGGTCGCCGCGGTCTTCTGCATGCCGCTCGCGGGGCAGATCGTGTGGGCTTTCCTGCTCCCGTTGCTGTACGGCGCGATGCGGCTGACCTTGCTGCCGCTCACGCCGGCTACCGTGCTGGACGTCGCGCTGGACTCGGCGTTCGCGATCATCCTCGCGAGCGTCCTGATCGTCGTGGGGTGGATTCTGCGCTCCCTCGCCGCCAGCATCGACAGCGGGCGCGAGGGGGCCGTCCGCTCCTTCGCGCAGGCGGCGGCCGCCGATGCGGTCGAGAAGGAACGCGTCGCTGTGGCGGCCCTCATGCACGACAGCGTCCTGGCGGCCCTCATCGCGGCCGAACGCGCCGAGACCGACCGCGAGCGCACTCTCGCGGTCTCCATGGCCCGCGACGCGCTCACCCGTCTCGCCAATGTCGATCAGGAGGCGGGCGAGGGGCCGGATGCGCCATTGGCGGCCGCGACCCTCGGCGAGGAGCTCGATGCAGCCGTGCGGCGATTGCACCCTGCTGCCGCGGTGATCCAGGATGTCCGGCCCGACGCCCGGCCGGTCCCGGGTCGCGTCGCGCGGGCGCTGCAGCTCGCGGCCGCCCAGGCGGTCACCAACTCGGTCGAACACGCCGGCGCGGCGAACCTGCGGGTGTCGTTCCGCGCAGACGGGGCAGGTTTGAGCATCGAGGTCCGAGACGACGGCCCCGGCTTCGAGGCGGCTCGCGTCGCCGAGGACCGGCTCGGCATCCGAGCCTCGATCATCGCGCGTGTCGCCGCGGTGGCAGGCGTGGCCACGGTCGATTCCGACGGGTCGGGGACGACCGTGTCGATCAGCTGGCGGGAGCGCTCATGAACCGTTCGGTGCGCTGGGTGCTCTCGGCGCTCGGGGTCGCGTTCACGGCCTATCTGGCGGTGGGCGGGATGATCTGGACCCGGCCGGTCGACGTGCCCGCCGTCTTGATCCTGAATCTCGTCGTCTACCTTGCCGTCACCGGCCTGTGTATCTTCTGGCCGACGCGGCCCATGGGCGTTCTCTCTCGCCCTGGCGCCGATGCTCCGGCGGTCAGCGCCGTGACGGCGGGGATGAGCCGTCCGGCGCCGCTGCCGCTGTGGATCGCGCTGCTCGCCCTCGCCGTGACGGTCGTGATCCCGTCCGCAACGTGGTGGGCCGCGGGGGAGGCGGGGCGGCTGCAGCCTTTCGCGACCTGGAGTCTCGGCGGCCTCGGGGCGCTGATGGCGATCCTCGTGGTCCGCCGGCGATCGATCGTCGCGTGGTCGGGGATCGCGATGCTCTTCCTGCAGTCGGTGATCTGGATCGGACCCGAGCCCACCCTCTCTCTCGGCGCCGTCGGCTCGGCGCTCTGGGTGGGCGGTGCCCAGGTCATCGTGCTTCTGATCGACCGAGCGGCCGTCGAGACCGCGCAGCTGACCGCGCTCCAGCGCGAGGCGTCGGAGTGGCTGGCGACCCAGGAGGGACGCCGACGGGAGCGACGGGTGCGCGTGCAGCGCGCGCTCGCCGTGGCCGGGCCGGTGCTCTCGCGAACCATCAAGGCCGACGGCGACCTCGATGACGACGAGCGGCTGCAAGCCCGGCTCGCCGAGGGGCGCCTGCGCGATGAGCTGCGGGGGCCGCGTCTGCTGGATGACGCCGTGCGCCGCGTCCTGGAGGACGTCCGCCGGGCCGGCTCCCACGTGACGTTCCTCGACGAGGGCGGCCTCGACGGTCTCGATGACCGGGAGCTCGCCGGCATCCGGGCCGAGCTCGCCGAGGTGCTCGAGGGCGTCCGGTCGGAGCGCCTCTACATCCGTACCTCGACGCATCCCGACACGGCAGTCACAGTGGTCGGGCGGTCGCGCCACGACGACGGGTCCGACGAGACGGTGGACCTCTGGCGAGAGATCGCCCGCCCGCGTCCGCGTCCTTGACGTGCCGTGAGGTGCTGGGGGCGAGGGGCGGCGAAGCCGCCCGCCCCTCGCCATGCGAGTGGTTACCCGAAAACCGACTCGCAGCAGTCACCGGCATGACGCCGAGGTGACCGAACGCAGTAGCGTTCCAGCACATCAAGTCTGCGAGAGTGTGCCGGATCTGTCTGTAGGTATTTCGGGGGACAAAACCGCGGCCGCGCGGACCGGGCCGGCCGACGCGTCAGCCGGTGAACCGGCCCCAGCCGAAGCCGCGGCGCAGCGGCGTCCGCAGCGCGCGCGCCGAGCGCCGCCACGCCGATTCGGGTGCCGGCTCGGGGGCGACAGCCTCGGCGGCCTCCTGGGCGTACGACTCGCTCACGACCGCGATGACGGCGGCGAGCTCCTCGGGCGTCGGGGCGCCGCGGCGCACCTCGATGCGCAGGGGGCGCTCGGCGTGCGCCGCCTCGTCTCGAGCGTCTTCGGGGCCGGTCACAGGGGGATGTTCCCGTGCTTCTTCGCGGGCAGCTCGGCGCGCTTGCCGCGCAGCGCGCGCAGCGACTTCGCGATGTAGACGCGCGTCTGCGCGGGCTCGATGATGCCGTCGAGCTCACCGCGTTCGGCGGCGAGGAACGGGGATGCGACGTTGTAGGTGTACTCGGAGGCCAGGCGGGACCGCACGGCGGCGACATCCTCGCCCGCCTCCTCGGCACGCTTGATCTCGCCGCGGTACAGGATGTTCACGGCGCCCTGGCCGCCCATGACGGCGATCTCGGCGGTGGGCCAGGCGACATTGACGTCGGCGCCCAGCTGCTTCGAGCCCATCACGATGTACGCGCCGCCGTAGGCCTTGCGCAGGATGACGGTCACGAGCGGGACGGTCGCCTCGGCGTAGGCGTAGAGCAGCTTGGCGCCGCGGCGGATGACTCCGGTCCACTCCTGGTCGGTGCCCGGGAGGTAGCCCGGAACGTCGACGAGCGTGACGATCGGCACCGAGAAGGCGTCGCAGAAGCGCACGAAGCGGCTCGCCTTCTCGCCTGCGTCGATGTTCAGCGTTCCCGCCATCTGCGAGGGCTGGTTGGCGATGATGCCGACGGTGCGACCCTCCACCCGACCGAACCCGACGACGATGTTGGGAGCGAAGAGCGGCTGCACCTCGAGGAAGTCGCCCTCGTCAACGATGCCCGCGATCACCTGGTGGATGTCGTACGGCTGGTTGGGCGAGTCCGGGATGACGGCGTTGAGGGTGCGGTCGTCGTCGGTGGTCTCCCACTCGAAGCCGGTCTCGTAGACCGGGGCGTCCGACATGTTGTTGTCGGGCAGGAAGCTCAGCAGCGAACGCGCGTAGTCGATCGCGTCGTCCTCGTCCTCGGCCAGGTAGTGCGCGACGCCCGAACGGGTGTTGTGGGTGTGCGCGCCGCCGAGCTCCTCCATACCCACGTCCTCGCCCGTGACCGTCTTGATGACGTCGGGACCGGTGACGAACATCTGGCTCGTCTTGTCGACCATGATGACGAAGTCGGTGAGGGCGGGGGAGTAGACCGCGCCGCCCGCGGCGGGACCCATGATGAGCGAGATCTGGGGGATGACGCCGGATGCCGCGGTGTTCAGGCGGAAGATCTCGCCGTACTTGCCGAGCGCGACCACACCCTCCTGGATGCGCGCGCCGCCGGAGTCGAGGATGCCGATGATCGGGATGCCGCTGCGCAGAGCCAGCTCCATGACCTTGATGATCTTGTCGCCGGCGACCTCGCCGAGCGAGCCGCCGAAGGTCGAGAAGTCCTGGGCGTAGACCGCGACGGTGCGGCCGTGGATCGTGCCCGTGCCCGTGACGACCGAATCGCCGTAAGGGCGCGACCTGTCCATCCCGAACGCGGTCGTCCGGTGGCGCACGTACTCGTCGAGCTCGACGAACGAGCCGGGGTCCACGAGCATCTCGATGCGCTCGCGCGCCGTGAGCTTGCCCTTCGCGTGCTGCTTGTCACGGGCGGCGGCTTCGGCATCGACGACCGCCTCCTGGAACCTGGTGCGCAGGTCCGCGATCTTGCCGGCGGTGGTGAAGAGATCGGGCTGGTCGGTCACGCCTTCCACCCTAGCGACAGCCTCGGCGCCGACGTTGGAGGGTGCGTACAAGCGAATCCGCGAGGCACTGTGGCATCCGTCCAGCTCCAGGGTGTTCCGTGCCCGGAACCGCCGGCGCAAGCGGATGCCATCGCCCCGGCGATTCCCTAGGGTGTGGGCATGCCGATCCCCGAAGCCGGATACCCGCGCACCGCCGCCGTCAGCCCCCGCGTCCAGGTGGTCGAGACCACCGACTCCACCAACGCCGACGTCGTCGCCGCGGTCACCGCCGATCCCGCGGGGTGGCCGCACCTCTCGCTCCTGATCACGCGTGACCAGCGCGCCGGGCGGGGACGGCTGGACCGCAGCTGGACTGCCCCGGCGGGGACGGCGATCGCCGTCTCGGTCGTGGTCGACGCCTCGACCGTGCCCGTGACGCTGCGCGGCTGGATCCCGCTCGCGGCGGGAGCGGCGATGACCCGGGCGGTGGCTGCCCAGCTCTCCGGGCACGGCGGCACGGCGGAGCTGAAGTGGCCGAACGACGTGCTCGTCGACGGGGGGAAGATCTGCGGCATCCTGGCCGAGGCGGTACCCGGCACCTTCGACACCGTTGTGGTGGGGGCGGGCGTGAACACCCGGATGAGCAGCGCCGATCTTCCCGTGAGCACCGCGACCTCGTTCGCGGCGATCGGCGCGGAGTGCGATGAGGATCGCTTGATCGCGGACTACGTCACCGAGCTCGCGGAAACGCTGACCGCTCTTTCCGGAGGTCGGGAGGAGCGCGTGCACAGCGACATCGAGAAGCTCTGCGCCACCGTGGGCCGTGAGGTGACCGTTTCGCTCCCCGACGGCACGACACTCTCGGGCCGGGCGACGCGTCTCGACGAGACCGGCCGACTGGTCGTGGAGGCGGGGACCATCGTCGAGGCCGTGTCGGCGGGCGACGTCGTCCACGTGCGCTGAGCACGCCGCCCGCGTGTGCGCCGTGAGCTGCGCCGCGGACCCCGCACAATGAAGGGGTGACCCAGCCGAGCAGCTACGGAGGGCGCCCGCGCACGCCGGCGCCCGGCGCCGCGGCGCCCGAGCTGCGCATCGCGCGGATCCGTTCGCACGCCCGGCGCCTCGCGTGGTCCGCCATCGTGCTGATCGCCGTCGCCGGGGCGACGACGTACTTCTACGACAACCTGCCCGCTCCGTTCGAGAACTGGATGCTGGTGAGCGCGGCCGCGACGATCGTGCTGCTGCTCGTCGTCCTGCCCTACGTCGTGTGGCTGTCGCATTCCTGGACGATCACCACCCGCCGCGTGATCGAGCGCTCGGGCTTCTTCGGTTCGCGCCGGCAGGAGATCTCCCACGTGCGGGGCTACTCGATCCAGATGCGCCGCGGCGTGCTGCAGCGCCTCTGGGGAGCGGGGACGCTCACGCTCTCGAACGGGGTCGAACCTCCGTTGCGCATGAAGAACGTGCCGCAGGCCGTCCTGCTGCACGAGACGCTCGTCGACCAGGTCGAGGTCAACCAGATCCTGGCCCACCGCGACTCGCAGGCGTTCGGCTCCGGCGCGGTCGACGCCTGACCTCGCGGGCGGCCCGGTCCTCTCGGCGCGCCCCGGGCCGCCGCTCGGCTCGCGCCCTCGGGAGAGGCCCGACAGAATGGATCACGACGAAGGGAGCGGCATGGCGCTGCGAGTCGGAGTGATCGGTGGCGGACAGCTGGCGCGGATGATGATCGCGCCCGCCGTCGAACTGGGGATCGAGATCCGCGTGCTCGCCGAGGACGAGGGCATGTCGGCCGCCCTCGCGGCCTCCGCGGTGGGGGACTACCGCGACGCGGAGACCGTGCTGGCCTTCGCCCGCGACGTCGACGTGATCACCTTCGATCACGAGCACGTGCCGCAGGATGTGCTCGCCGCTCTCGTCGCCGCGGGCGTCTCGGTCCACCCGGGACCCGCGCCGCTCGCCGTCGCCCAGGACAAGCTCGTCATGCGGACCCGCATGGCGGAGCTGGGGCTTCCACAGCCCGACTGGGCCGCCGTCGCCGACGCCGCAGAGCTTCAGGCGTTCCTCGACGCCCACGGCGGTCGTGCGGTGGTCAAGACACCCCGCGGCGGGTACGACGGCAAGGGCGTGCGCGTCGTCTCCGCGGCCACCGAGGCCGACGACTGGTTCACGGCGCTCGCCGAGGACGGCAACGGTGGTGCCCTCCTCGCCGAAGAGCTCGTCGACTTCACCCGTGAGCTCGCCCAGCAGGTCGCGCGCCGCCCGTCGGGAGAGGTGCGGGCGTACCCCGTCGTCGAGACCGTGCAGCGCGGCGGGGTCTGCGCCGAGGTCGTGGCTCCCGCCCCCCGCGCCGAAGCCCGTGTCCAGCGGGTCGCCGCCGACATCGGCGTGGCCGTCGCGGAGGGACTCGGCGTCACCGGCATGCTCGCCGTGGAGCTCTTCGAGACGAGCGACCAGCGCATCCTGATCAACGAACTCGCGATGCGCCCGCACAACAGCGGCCACTGGACGCAGGACGGTGCGGTCACCAGCCAGTTCGAGCAGCACCTGCGGGCGGTCCTCGACCTTCCGCTCGGATCGACGGATGCCATCGCCCCCTGGGCGGTCATGATCAACGTGCTCGGCGGACCGGCCGAGGGGACGCTCGAGGACCGCTTCCCGGCCGCGCTGGAGGCCCACCCGGGCGCCAAAGTCCACACCTACGGCAAGGCTCCGCGCCCCGGCCGCAAGGTGGGGCACGTCAACGTGATCGGCGAGGACCTCGACGACGTCGTCTACGAGGCGCGCGCGGCGGCGGCGTTCTTCGACTGAGGTGAAGTCCTGAGCGTGCCGTTCCGAGTTCTTCCAGCGAGCCGCCCTAGCCTGGACCGGTGACCCGGCCGCTGCATTCTTCCGAGACGCCCGTGGTCGGCGTCGTCATGGGCTCCGACTCCGACTGGCGGGTGATGAACGCCGCCTCCGAGGTGCTGACCGAGTTCGGCGTCCCGCACGAGGTCGAGGTCGTCTCGGCGCATCGCACGCCCGACAAGCTCGTGCGGTACGGACGCGAGGCCCGCGCGCGCGGGCTCCGCGCCATCATCGCCGGCGCCGGCGGCGCCGCGCACCTCCCCGGGATGCTGGCATCCGTCACCGCCCTGCCCGTGATCGGCGTCCCGGTCCAACTCGCCACCCTCGACGGGCTGGACTCGCTGCTGAGCATCGTGCAGATGCCGGCGGGGATCCCCGTGGCCACCGTGTCGATCAACGGGGCGAAGAACGCCGGGCTCCTGGCGGCGCGCATCCTCGGCGCCGCCGACCCCGAGATCGCCGACCGCGTCGAGGCCTACGCGCGCGACCTGGAGATCCAGGTCGAGGAGAAGAACCGCCGCCTCAAGGAGTCCCTATGACGCTCGCGCCCCCGCGTGCGTCCGCGCGCGCCTCTCTGGTCGAGCAGCGCCCCCTGCGCAACCCCGACCTGGGGTCGCCGGAGGTCATGACGCGTCGCGGCTGGTGGCTGATCGTCGCCAATTTCCTCATTCCCGGCTCCGCCCAGGTGCTGGCGGGCGACCGTCGCCTCGGCCGGTTCGGCCTGGGCGCGACCCTCGCGCTGTGGATCATGATCGTGCTGATCGCGCTCGGCGCGCTGCTCGCGCCGAGCACCCTGTTCGCCCTGGCGACCGGCTCCTCCATCCCCGACTTCCTCTCGTGGTTCCGGTGGGTGCCGCTCACGCTCGTCCAGGGCGTGCTCATCGGGTACGCGGTGCTGTGGATCGTGCTGACGATCGACACGCTGCGACTGGTCCGCCTCGTCCGGACCGGCTCGCTCGCGCGCTTCGGCATCGCGATCGTCTCGATCGGTCTCACCGGCACGCTCGTGGCGGGCGCGGGCTGGGCGGTGCAGACGGCAGGCACCACGCGCGACACGTTCGCGGAGATCTTCGCCCAGTCAGCCCCCGTCGTCCCGCCGTCCGACGGGTACTACAACATCCTGCTGCTCGGAGCCGACTCCGGCGAGGGCCGCGACTCCATGCGCTTCGACAGCATCTCAGTGGTCTCGATCAACGCCGCCTCGGGCGCGGTGACCATCACCGGCATCCCGCGCGACATGCCCAACTTCCCCTTCGCGCCGGGACCCATGCAGGACAAGTATCCGAACGGGCACGAGGGCAAGTTCGACCCGACCTGCGGCTGGGGCAGCGGCATCAACCAGCTGCGCACCGAGGTCGAGGTCTGCCAGGACGGCAACGCCCTGTATCCGGATGCCAAGGCCCACGGTTCCGAGCCGGGCATCGAGGCGACCAAGGACGCGGCCGAGGGCATCCTCGGCATCCAGATCCCCTATTACGTGCTTCTCGACATGAAGGGCTTCGCGAACCTCGTGGACGCGCTCGGCGGCGTCGACATCACCGTCGACGAGCGCCTGCCCAAGGGCGGCCCCGCCTATGACGGTCAGCCGGTCGACGACTGGGCCTTCGGGTGGATCGAACCGGGCGCGCAGCACATGGACGGCGACACGGCGCAGTGGTACGCCCGGTCCCGCTACACCACGAGCGATTTCGACCGGATGCGCCGTCAGCGTCAGCTGCAGGAGGCGATCCTCGCGCAGTTCACCCCGCAGAACGTCCTCGCCCACTTCCAAGAGGTGGCCGCGGCCGGGACGAACATCGTCGAGACCGACCTGCCCCAGGGACTCATCGCCCCGACCCTCGTCGATCTGGCGTTGAAGGCGAAGGACCAGCCCGTCTCGACCATCGAGCTCACGCCCGAGGGCGGGGTCGACGAGTTCGACCCGGACTACGCCCAGGTCCAGCAGATGGTCCACGACAAACTGCATCCCCCCACCGAGACGGAGGCACCCGCCCCGTGACCGTCACCCTCCGCGTCGTGCTCGACCAGCTCGTCGCCCCCACGTGCCGTGACCTCGCCGAGGCCTCGGCCTCCCTCGCCCAGGCGTTGATCGACACCGCTCCGCGCGGCTGCGACGTCGCCAGCATCGTCCCCTCGCCGGGTCTTCCCGACGACGCGGGGGTGACCGGTCTGTCCGCCGAGACCCGTCTCTCCATGCGCCGCCGCGAGCTCGCGGCCTCGTGGCAGCTCGGCGTGGCCCCCGGCATCGGCAAGGGACTGATCCACTCGCCGACCGCGCTCGCCCCGCTCGTGCGTCACGATCGCGTCAACGAGACGCACCAGATCGTCGTGACGCTGTGGGATCTGCGCGCATGGGAGACTCCCGACGAGCTGCCGCGCGCCGAGGCGCTCGCCTCCCGGGCCCTGCTGTCCCGGGTCGCGAAGCACGCCGACGCGGTCGTCGTGCCCACCCACGCCATGGCCGAGCGGCTCGGGGAACTGGCCAAGTCCAAGCTCGTGTCGAAGATCCGCGTGATCGGCGGGGCGCCGGCGGCGGGGATGCGCGTGCCCTCGGACGCGGTCGGTCGTCTTCGCGCCCTCGATCTCCCCGCGACGTTCCTCGCGATCGCGGGCGGCAGTGCGCCCTCCGACGGCCTCGCGGACGCCTTCGCCGCCGTCACGGCCGCGGAGTGGGACGGCGACGTGGTCGTCCTCGACGTGCCCGAGGGGGAGGAGCCCGCGGTGGTCGAGCTCGCCGTCGCGGCCGGGATCCCCGAAGCGCGCGTGCACGCCCGTGGTTCGCTCGACCAGTGGGATCGGGCGGCGGTGCTCTCGCACGCGGCGACGTTCGTGACCGGATGCGCCCGGACCGACTGGCCCTGGCGTGCGGTCGATGCGCTGGCCGTCGGCATCCCCATCGTCGCGGTCGACACGCCCGTGCACCGGGAGGTCCTCGCGGATGCCGTGGCCCTCGCGCCCGCGGACGAGCTGGGCGCGGCGCTGACGCGGGCCCTGGGCGAAGACGGCGCGCGCCTGCGGGTGCTCGCCGGCGACCGCGCCAAGGGCTTCGCCTGGGAACCCTGCGCCGACCGCATCTGGGCACTGCACGCCGAACTGTAGGCGGCCGCGGCCGCGCGCGGGCGGAGTGGTCCGCCCCTATGCTCGGACGCATGTCTGCACGCGCCGGGATCGTCGTCCGCACCCGCCAGCGCCCGGCGTTCCTTCGTCGGGCTCTCGGCGACATCGCCGCGCAGCGGTTCCCCGACTGGCAGGTGATCGTCGTCGACGACGGCGGCGACGCGACCGAGGTCGACGCCATCGTCGAGGAGGCGGGGCTCGGCGACCGCGTGCGCGTCGTCCACATCGCCCCCGGCGAGGGCGGTCGGTGCATCGCCGCCAATGCGGGGGTGCGCGCCCTCGAGACCGAGTACGTGGTGCTGCACGACGACGACGACCGGTGGCATCCCGCCTTCCTCGAGCGCACGGTCGCGTGGCTCGACGAGCACTCCGCTCACGCGGCCGTCTCGGCGGCGACCGAGATCGTCTACGAGGAGAACCGGGGCGGCACCTGGGTCGAGGTCGGCCGTGCGCCGTTCTGGGCGGGGATGAGCCGGATCTCGCTCGGCGAGATGATGAGCGTGAACCGCGCCGTGCCGATCTCGGTCGTCTACCGCCGTCGCCTGCACGACGAGATCGGGTGGTACGACGAGACCCTCGACGCCGTCGAGGACTGGGACCTCTACCTGCGGATGCTCCGCGACCACGAGATCGGCTTCCTCGCGGGGGAGCCGCTGGCGTTCTGGACGCAGCGGCCCGACTCGGTCGGTCTGGACGCCAACAGCATGTTCGGTCTGGCGGCCGAGCACGCGCGCGACGACGCGGTGGTGCGCGACCGCGCCCTCGCCGAATGGATGCACCGCGAAGGCCCCGGGCTCCCGCTGTACCTGGCCTCGCTGCAGACCCAGCTCGCCGCTCACGTCGACCAGGCCGTGGACCGGCTCCGGGCCGAGCTGCGCGACGACGTCCGTCGCGAGATCGACGCCCACCAGCCGCTTCTCTCGCGCGTTCGGCGCCTGCGCCGACGCCTGGGGGCGTGACGGCCCGCCCGTAGAATCGAGGGATGCGTCTCGGTCGCCTTCGGGAGAGTGTCCGCCGTTCTCGCGAGCTCCGAGTCGTCGGACCGGTCGTCCGCGCCGCCGACCGCATCTGGTGGGCGCGCACGATCGGACGTTCGGAGTTGGTGGATGCCGAATACTACGGCGCTCAGCTCGGGTTCCCGCGCGTCCCCCGCGCCGTCGCGATCGCGCACTATGTCGCGTGGGGTTTCCGCCGGGGGATGAGCCTGAACCCGCTCTTCGACGACATCGTGGCCGGGGGAGAGCTGCCCGAGGTGCTGCGCGTCCCGGCGCTGTACGCGTATCTCCTGAGCGAGCGTGAGACGGTTCGCGTGCACCCGTGGTGGGATGCCGAGGAGTACGGGCGCGAGCACGGCGGGCCGGGTCTCGAGCACGCCTGGGCGCACCGCGACGCCGAGATCGAGCTGACGGCCGCCGGCTGGGAGATGCGCATGCCCGTCGCCGAGGTGCGTCGGCGCGCCCTCCGCGCCGCGAGCACCTGGCGACGCCACCGGCACCACCCGTCGCCCGCCGCATCGCCCGCCGCGGTCGGGTTGATCCGCCCCCTGCAGGCGCGTGACCGCCGTTACGACGCCAAGCTCCGACAGGCGGCGGCGCGCGCCACCGTCGATCGCGTCGTCGTCCCGCTCGTCGGCGTCGATGCGTCGCAGTGGGTCTCCGCGCATCTGCTGGCCCACATCGTGCCCGACCTCGGCCTGCGGGGCGAGTCCCGTCGTGTGGCCTGGACGGAGATGCTCCGGGGCGCCACCGCCCGTCTCGAGGTCGACGTCGTCGTCACGCTCGACCCGCGCGCGGAGTTCACCGACGACGAGATCGACGCGCTCGTCGTCGTCGCCCGGGAGGACGCGGCGGCGGTGCCCGCCCATCTCGCGCAGGACGGAACCGTCGACGGTCTCGGCGCGGCGGAGACCGGCGGCGCCGTCCCGTGGTCGATCCTCTCGGGGCATCCGTCGGAAGACCTCGACCCGCTCGACGAGATCGTCTCCGTGCCGCTCCTGCGCAGTCTCAGCGTGGCTGCGCCCCGTGCCGAGCTGCGCCCGATGCTCCAGCGGCCGGAGGTGCGGTCGGCGGCGTCGTTCGCGCGGGTCCTGCGGGAGCGGCTGCCCGTCCGGGTCCTGACGACCGTGCGGCCGGTCCTCGAGGAGCCTCTGCTCGTCTTCGACGAGCCGCGCCCCTCGGTCGGAACGGATACCCGGGACCGCGAGGCCGCGACGGCACTGATCGAGGCCGCGGGGTTCGACGTCCGGGAGTGGCGCGGACCGACGAAGGGCGCGATCGAGCCGCGGCTCGCGTGGCGACGCCCCCACCCCGATGCGCAGCGCTGGGCGATCAAGACCTGCGCGCCCGCGGGACAGCAGGGCGCGATCTGGGGAGACGTGCACTTCGCCCGTGGTCTCGCCGCGGCGCTGCGACGCCGCGGCCACTCCGTCGTGATCGATGCCTACGCCGCGCGGTCCCGCCCCACGACGTACCTCGATGACGTCAACGTCGCCGTGCGCGGAATGGATCGCATCGACGCGGTCGAGCCCGGGATCAACCTCCTCTGGGTCATCAGCCACCCCGAGCAGATCACGCGCGACGAGCTCTCCGCGTTCGACGGCGTCTTCGCCGCCTCGACCGGCTGGGCGCGCCGGACGACGGCACGCTGGGGCATCGACGTGCAGCCGTTGCTCGAGGCCACCGACACGGATGTGTTCCGTCCACAGGGCGTCGAGCGCACCGACGAGATCGTCTTCGTCGGCAAGGCTCGCGGAGTGGCGCGGCCGAGCGTCGTCGCTCCCCTCCGCGCCGGGATCCCGGTCCGTGTCTACGGCCCCGATTGGCGGACCTTCATCCCCCACGCGGCCATCGCCGCCCCGAGCATGCCCCACGCGGACCTGCCGCGGCGGTACGAATCGGCATCCGTCGTGCTCAACGACCAGTTCCCGTCGATGCGGCGCGAGGGGTTCATCGCGATCCGCCCGTTCGATGTCGTGGCGATGGGCGGTCGAGTGATCTCCGAGGAGGTCGACGGAATCGAGGAGATCTTCGGCGGGGCCGTGGTCGTCTACCGCGACGAGGCGCACCTCGTCGAGCTCCTCCGGGCGGACCCCGATGAGATCTTCCCCGATGCCGAGCATCTGGCGGAGATCGCGGCTCGGGTGCGCGCCGAGCACTCCTTCGACGCTCGCGCCGCGGTTCTCGACGCGGCGGCCCACAGCGCTCGCGCACACCGACCCGCGCGACCGCTGCGGTGAGCGGCGCACAGGGAGTGCGCGATGCGGCCCTCTAAGCTCGATCCCGTGCGTTCACTCCTCCGCCGGGCCGTCTGGCAGATCAACGCGATCCGTCACCGCGACCCCCTCTCTCCCGCCGCCTTCGCCCGCCTCTTCGGAGCTCGTCGTCGGCGCCCGTGGGATCCGACGGTCCGCCCTCGTCGCATCGTCGTCCTGCGCAGCGACGAGATCGGCGACACCAGCACCACGCTGGCCCTCTTCGCCGCCATCCGCGCCCATTGGCCCGAAGCGACCGTCCACTTCGTGCTCAAGCCCGGACCGGCCACGATGTTCCACGCGACGCCGACCGTCGATCGCGTCATCGAATGGACGCCGGTGACGGAGGGGTCGGCGCTCAAGCGCCAGATCCTCACGGCACGGCAGGGGCTCCGCCGCTTCGGCCTCCGGGGGTACGACCTCGCGATCCTGCCGCGGTGGGACTTCGACGACACCCCGGTCCGGTATCTGGCGGTCGCGTCGCGCGCGCGCTCGGTCGTCGGCTTCGCTCCGGTCCCCGAGCGCGAGCCGGAGTGGTTCGGCCCGCAGGACAAGCTGCTCACCGACGTCATCTCGCGCGGCACGACGCCGCGCCTCACGGTCGGGCAGCTGCGACGCGTCGCCGAGTACCTCGGCCTCCCCTGGGAGGATCACCGTCTCCCGCCCGTCGGCCGAGGCCTCTTCGATGACGCCGACCTGCGCGCGGCGACCGCGAAGGCGGGCCTCGGAGACACCGAAGGAATCGTGGTCGGCCTGGGCATCGGTGCTCGCGATGCGAAGCGTCAGTGGCCCGTCGAGGATCTCGCCGACGTGATGCAGACGCTCTCCGGCGAGCGTCCCGTCGCGGTCCAGATCCTGGGCGGGGGCGTCGACACCGTCCGCGCCCGAGAACTCGTCGCCCTGCTCGAAGCCCGCGGCATCCGAGCCGTCGATCTGGCCGGGAAGCTCAGCCTGAGCGAGAGCGCAGCCGCCATCTCGCGGTGCGATGTGTTCCTGGGCAACGACTCGGGCCTGCAGCACATCTCGAGCAGCCTCGAGGTGCCGACCGCGGTCGTGACCTGTCACCCCGCGACAGGCTCGCCCTGGAGCGACAACGCCCCGGAGCGCTTCGGTCCGTGGTCTGCCCGCAGCGCGATGCTCCAGCCCTCGCACCCGGCGGAGGGGTGCGTCGACGAGTGCGTCGCGCGCGAGCCCCACTGCATCCGCGCGGTGCGTCCCGACGAGGTCGCCGCGGCCGTCGAGGGGCTCCTGCGGTAACCCACCGGCTCCGTCCGTTACGCTCGTTCGGTCCGGCCGACCGCCGGTTCGCTCGCCCCACGTCTGGAAGTCACATGTCCGCACTGCCCCCGATCACTCCGCAGCACGTCCTCGGCTTCGAGGGCGCTCGGGTGGTCGTGATCGGCGACGCCATGCTCGACCGCTACGTCGCGGGAGCCGTCGACCGCATCTCGCCGGAGGCGCCCATCCCGGTCCTTCGCGTCCGGCAGGATCGCAGCGTCGCGGGCGGAGCGGCAAACGCCGCCATGAACATCGCCGCTCTCGGCATCCAGACCACCCTCGTGGCCGCGTGGGCCGATGACGAGGCCGGGCGCGAGCTCGAGCGGCTGCTCTCCGGCACCGGCGTCGTCACGACGCCCATTCGGCGCGGCACCGCCCCGACCATCGAGAAGCTGCGCGTCGTCGCGGGGATGCAGCAGATCGTCCGCGTGGACCGTGAAGACCTCACCCCTCTGGATGCCGACGGCGTCGACGCCGCCTTCCAGGCCGTCCGCGCGGCCGTCGGCGATACTCCGTCCCGCACGGCCATCGTCGTGTCCGACTACGCGAAGGGCATGCTCGGCGACGACCTCGTCACGCGGGTGATCGAGCTGGCGAAGGGGCTGGGCATCCCGGTCGTCGTCGACCCGAAGTCCACGGACATCCGCAAGTACCGCGGTGCGACGATCGTGAAGCCGAACTTCGCCGAGGCCCTGCAGATGTCCGGTCTGCGCGCCGACGCGCCCGACGACGAGACCCTCGACACGATCGCCGAGCGGCTGCTCATCGACGGCGTCGAGTCGCTCGCGATCTCGCTCTCCGCTGTCGGAGTGGAGGTCATCGAGGCGACGGCCCGCACGCGCATCCCGACGCGCGCCCGCCTCGTGGCGGACGTCTCGGGCGCGGGGGACTCCATGATCGCCGGGATCGCCGCGGGGCTCGCGGCCGGCCTCACCACGCTCCAGGCCGTGCAAGTGGGCAACATGGCCGCCGGTATCGCCTGCGGGCGGCCCGGCACCGCGGTCGTCTCCCGCGCCGACCTGCTCAACGAGTTGCTCGTGGAGTCGTCGCCCGAGGACCGCCCGGGAACGATCGAGGACTGGGACGAGCTCGCGCAGCTCGTCGCCGTCGAGAAGGACGCCGGGAAGACTGTCGTCTTCGCCAACGGCGTGTTCGACCTCCTGCACGCGGGTCACGTCGCCCTCCTGCGCGAGGCGCGCTCGCTGGGCGACGTCCTGGTGGTGGGTGTGAACTCCGACGAGTCCACGGCACGTCTGAAGGGGCCGACGCGCCCCCTCCAGCCCCAAGCGGACCGAATGAGCGTCCTCGAGGCGGTGCGCTACGTGGACTTCGTCACCGTCTTCGGCGAGGACACTCCGCGCGAGCTGATCCGCGCCATCCGCCCCGACGTGATCGTCAAGGGCTCGGACTACCGCCCCGACCAGGTCGTCGGCGGAGAAGATGCAAAGGCCTGGGGCGGACGCGTCCACATCGTCAATCTGCTCGACGGCGTGTCGACCACGCGCCTGTCGCAGGGTCAGCAGGTCCGCCGCGGCTGAACCGCGACGGATCGGAGGAAGGGAACAAGATGGGTGTTCTTCAGGAGAACCTGCTCGAGAACGCGCAGCGCATGGCGGCGCTCGCCGAAGACGCCGCCTTCGGTGCCGCCTTCGATCGGGCCGCGGATGCCATGATCACGTCGTTGCGACAGGGGGGAACCGTCCTCGCCTGCGGCAACGGCGGGTCGATGACGAACGCTCAGCACTTCGCCGAAGAGCTGACCGGTCGCTTCCGCGGCAACCGTCCCCCTCTGCGGGCCATGGCGATCTCGGATCCCTCGCACCTCACGTGCGTGGCGAACGACTACGGCTACGAGTTCGTGTTCTCGAAGTTCGTGGAGGCCTTCGCGCGCCCGGGTGATGTTCTCCTCGCGCTCTCCACGAGCGGCAAGAGCCCGAACGTCCTGCGCGCGGCGGAGGC
>JAAIGF010047872.1_pt1 | contig 21290 bp, 21 predicted proteins | sample 6487441 | NCBI WGS metagenome assembly JAAIGF01 (sample SAMN13974129, study PRJNA590717) | phyllosphere metagenome | biome: pepper field; feature: multiple bacterial spot infested pepper fields; material: pepper leaves; isolation source: leaves from pepper fields | host: Capsicum annuum ... | reverse complement strand
CCTATCTGTATCGTTTTGGTCGGGTGCCCGGAACACGCGAGCTGATCGCTCATCCAAACTACATACTGGTTTACCGAGTAGCCGCTGACGCTGTGGAAGTGGTGAATGTTCTTCATGCTCGCCAACAGTATCCTTGAGCCCCTGTTCGGCGCCGCGCAATCGAGACAACCATCATGCATATCAAACTCGCCAATCCCCGCGGTTTCTGCGCCGGTGTCGACCGCGCCATCGAGATCGTCAACCGCGCCCTCGAGGTGTTCGGCCCGCCGATCTACGTGCGTCACGAAGTGGTGCACAACAAGTTCGTGGTCGAGGACCTGCGCAACCGTGGCGCGGTGTTCGTCGAAGAGCTGGACCAGGTGCCCGATGACGTGATCGTCATCTTCAGCGCCCACGGCGTGTCCCAGGCGGTGCGCAATGAAGCCGCCAACCGCGGCCTGAAGGTGTTCGATGCCACCTGCCCGCTGGTCACCAAGGTGCACCTGGAAGTGGTTCGCTACAGCCGCGATGGCCGCGAGTGCATCCTCATCGGCCACGAAGGCCACCCGGAAGTCGAAGGCACCATGGGCCAGTACGACGCCAGCAATGGCGGCGCCATCTACCTGGTCGAGGACGAGGACGACGTCACCACGCTGCAGGTACGCGATCCCGATAACCTGGCCTTCGTCACCCAGACCACGCTGTCGATGGACGATACCAGCAAGGTCATCGACGCCCTGCGCGCGCGCTTCCCCAACATCGGTGGGCCGCGCAAGGACGACATCTGCTACGCCACCCAGAACCGCCAGGATGCGGTCAAGCAACTGGCCGACGAGTGCGACGTCCTGCTGGTGGTCGGCAGCCCGAACAGCTCCAACTCCAATCGCCTGCGCGAGCTGGCCGAGCGCATGGGCACTCCAGCCTACCTGATCGACGGCGCCGAAGACCTCAAGCGCGAGTGGTTCGAAGGCGCCAAGGGCATCGGCATTACCGCTGGTGCATCGGCTCCGGAAGTGCTGGTGCGCGGGGTGATCGATAAGCTCGGCGAATGGGGCGCCAGCAATGTCCAGGAACTGGACGGCCGCCCGGAGAACGTGACGTTCTCCATGCCCAAGGAGCTGCGGCTCAAGGCGGTATGAAGCAGATGTTGCAGAAGAGCCAGGGCAGATGCCCTGGCTTTTTTGTGGGCGCTGCAGAAAGCTTTCGAGCTCAAGCAGTGTGCGGGCACTCGATGGTCATTCTGTTGACCAATATCTAGTTACACCGCCAGCGCCCAGTGCTGGCGACAAGCATCCAACCGGAGGATCTCCATGGCTCATGAGCAAATCGTCATCACCACGCCAGACGGCCAATGCCCGGCCCACGTGTTCACGCCCGCTGAAGGGCAGGGCGGCCCGGCGGTCATCTTCTACATGGATGCCGGCGGCATTCGCCCTGCGGTGCTGGCCATGGCCCAGCGGCTGGCCGATGCCGGCTACGTGGTGTTGCTGCCGGATACCTACTACCGCTACGGCGCTTACGGGCCCTTCGATCCCAAGGAAGTGTTCAAGGGCGATTTCCGCGCCATTCTCGGCCCGCTGATGGCCACCACCGGCAATGCCAAGGCCGCCGCCGACATCGATGCCTACATCGCCTACCTCGACGGGCGCAGCGATGTTGAGGGACAGCGCATCGGCGCGGTGGGGTTCTGCATGGGCGGCGGCATGGCCATCGCCTGCGCGGGTGCGCGACCGGAGCGCTTCGCGGCCGTTGCCAGCTTCCACGGCGGCAACCTGGCCACCGACGCGGCCGACAGCCCCCACCTTGCGGCGTCTGCACTGCAGGCCGAGGTCTATATCGCCGCCGCCGAGAACGACGGCAGCTACCCACCGGAAATGGCCGAACGCTTCGAACAGGCGCTGCGAGAAGGCGGCGTGACCTTCAGCGCGGAAACCTACCCGGCCAAGCACGGCTGGATGAAGCCGGACTTCCCGGTTTATGACGAGCAAGCGGCCGAGCATGGCTGGAAGCAGATGCTGGCGTTCTTTGGTCGCACGCTAGGTAAGTGATCGTCTGGTCGCTCAGGCCCGAGTCCGGGACGTCGGGCGATCAGCTTCTTCCCGAGATCGCGGTCACTGGCCGCGGTAAGCGGGTTTGCGTTTTTCCAGGAATGCCGACATGCCTTCCTTCTGGTCGTGGCTGTCGAACAATTCGATGAAGGTGCTGCGCTCCAGTTTGAGCATGCTGTGCAAAGGCGCATCCTCGCCGCTGGCCAGCAACTCCTTGATGGCGGCGACGGCAAGCGGCGGTTGGCGGGCGATCTTGCCGGCCAGTTCGCAGGCGCGCTGCAGCGCCGAGCCTTCGTCGCAGAGCTCTGAAATCATCCCGGCGGCGTAGGCTTGCTCGGCGCTGATCGCTTCACCGGTCAATGTCAGCAGCGCGGTGCGGTATTTGCCGATGGTGCGCAGCAGGCGCTGAGTACCACCCGCGCCGGGCATGATGCCGACATTGATTTCCGGCTGACCAAGGCGAGCGCTGCGTGAGCAGACGATGATGTCGCACGCCAGGGCCAGCTCGCAGCCGCCGCCGAGAGCGTAGCCTTCGATGGCGGCGATTAGCGGTTTCGGGCATTGATCGACGACCTCGAACAGGCGACCGGTCTGCAAGGCCCGGTGCTGGGTTGGTGTCATGTCGAGCATCTCGGCGATGTCCGTGCCTGCCACGAAATAGCCGCCTGCACCGGTCAGCACGATGGCTCGCACCGATGAGTTGGCCTGCAGCGCGTTGACGGCATCGGCCAGACGGTTCTTGATGTCCAGGTTGAGCGCATTGCGGCGCTCGGGGCGATCCAGAGTGATGACGGCGTAGCCGTCGTCGAAAATCTGCTGGCGCACGATGTCGGATGTGCTCATTGCGAAACCTCCGCTTGGTCGTCGATCCAGGTGGCTTGTGTAGACGCCTTGCGGCGCAGCAGGGAGCAGGCACGATAGCGGCCATCGGGGTAGGCGCGGGCCAGGTTGTCCAGCACCTCGACGACGTTGTGGTTGCCGAAGCGATCAGCCCAGGCCAGCGGCCCTACCGGATAGTTCACGCCCTTGCGCATGGCCTGGTCGACGTCGTCGGCGCTGGCGATGCCATGGTTGACTGCCTCGGCCGCTTCGTTGGCGAGCATGCACAGGGTGCGGGTGATCAGCATGCCTGGCAGGTCGTCAATCAGCACAACCTGCTTGCCGAGCGCCTGAAAGAAACCGACGACCCCGTTCATTCGTTCACGCTCGCAGGTATCGGCCTTGGCAAGCACGATCAGTGGCGCGCCTTCAAGGTCTACCGAGGTATCGAACAGCACCAGATCGGTGATGCCTTCCCGCGTGGCGATTTCGGTCGCGCTGCAACCCAGGGTAGGGCGCAGCTGCACGCCGTCGATCAGCAGATGGCCGTCACCGTCGTGTCGTTCGATCTGCAAGCCACGGCTGGCCGCGAGCCGTTGCAGCACTTCATCAGCGCAGAAGCTGCCCAATTGCCGAATGCTCGAGGGCGCATGGCAGGGCGCTTCGCAGTCGATGTCGCGAGTGTCGGCTGGCTCCGCGTAGCGGTAGAAACCACGGCCGCTCTTGCGGCCCAGCCAGCCGGCATCGACCAGGGCCTGCTGGATCAGTGACGGGCGATAACGCGGATCCTGGAAAAAAGCGTCGTAGATGCTGCGCGTAACCGCGAAGTTGGTGTCGTGGCCGATGAGATCCATCAATTCCAGCGGGCCCATGCGAAAGCCGCCGGCATCGCGCAGCGCCGCATCGATCACGGCAGGGGCAGCAACGCCTTCCTGCAGGGCGATCAACGCTTCGGCGTAGAACGGGCGGGCGACTCGGTTGACGATGAAGCCCGGCGTGGAGCGGCATTGCACCGGGCTCTTGCCCCAGGCGAGGGCGAGCTCGCTGATCCGCTCGACGACCCTATCGGCAGTCGCCTCGCCTTTCACGACTTCCACCAGCGGCAAGACCGTAGCCGGGTTGAAGAAATGCATGCCGACGACCCGCTCCGGGTGTTTCAGCGTCGCGGCGATGGCGGTAATCGAGATCGACGAGGTATTGCTGGCCAGGATTGCAGAGTCTGCCACCAGCACCTCCAGCGCCGTGAACAGCTCGCGCTTGATCGCCAGGTTCTCGATGATCGCTTCGACCACCAGTTCGCAGTCGGCCAGGGCGTCCAGCTCCTCGGCCAGGTGCAGGCGATCGAGGCAGGCATCACGCTGTTGCTCGGTGAGATCGCCGCGCTTGACCCAGCGTTGCAGGCTGGCGCTGACCATTTCTGCGGCACCCTGCAGGGCTTCGCTACGGGTGTCGTGCAGGTGCACCGGGTGCCCCGCTCGCAGGGCGAGGGCGACGATTCCCAGGCCCATGGTGCCGGCGCCGATGACGCCGATGGCTGCTGATGTGGAGAGGCGCTTATGCATGACAGAGCATCCGTTCGAGCTGCGAAAGATGAGCGCACTGTACGGATCGATCTTTTATTGTGTCAATAAGCTAGCCTTTTGTATTTAAATCGACCTTCGGATCAAAAGGCCAATCAGGCAACTCTATGGTTTATGCGATACTGGCTGCATGAATGCAGTCCTGTAGGGCATACGGATGACAAAAAACAAAGAAGTACCGCTACTGGTCGAAAAGGCCGGGGTCGATTTCAGTCGCAGTGGGGTGGCGCGCTATATCCAGCTGGCGACCTTGTTCCGCCGGCGCATCGAGCAGGGCCTGTGGCCGGTCGGTGAACAGATTCCGACCGTGGACGAGTTGGCCGCCGAGTGCACGGTCGCGCGGGCGACGGTAAGGCAGGCACTCGACATTCTGGAAGACGACAAGCTGATCCGCCGTTACCGCGCCAAGGGTACCTTCGTGATCCAGCAGCCTCAGGAGCAGATGTGGTGCGAGGTGCCTACCGACTGGTCGGGCCTGCTGCTGTCGCCCGAGGGCGTGTCCACCGAGGTGCTGTCCTTCGACGTCAAGGCGCAGCCGGTCAACGTGCAGCACAAGATCGGCGAGATGGCGCCCGAGTACCGCTGCTGGCGCCGCCGTCATCTGCGTGATGGCAAGCCTTATTACATCGGCAATGCCTTCATCGATGCGCGGCTGGTGCGCAAGATTCCCGCCGAGCTGCTGGCCACCCACACCACGCTGCGTATCCTCAAGGACCTGCCTGGCCTGACCCTCAAGGAAGTGCACCAGACCATCACCATCGGTACTGCCGATCTGGCTACGGCCGAGGCCCTGGAAATTCCTCTCAATGCGCCGGTCGCCTATTGCTATCGCACGGCTGTCGACGACAAGGGGCAACTGGTGTTCGTGGGCGACGGCGTTTATCGCGGCGATGTGGTCAGGCTGGATGTGAAGGTCAGCGTCTGATGAGCGGGATGCGTCTGCACTGGTCGCCGCTGTCGCCGTTCGTGCGCAAGGTGATGTGCGTGATTCACGAGCGCGAGCTGCTGGATCAGGTTCGCCTGGTGCGTACCAAGGTCGCCCGCAACCAGCCGAACCCTGCACTGGTGACTATCAACCCGTTGATCCGTATTCCAACGCTGGAACTGGGCGACGGGCGCACGCTGTTCGATTCGGTGGTGATCTGCGAGTACCTCGCCGGGCTCGGCAAGGGGCCGCAGTTGTATCCGGTCGACGCCGATGCGCGATGGCAGGCGCTGCGCTGGCAGGCGCTGGGCGATGGGTTGTGCGACTCGTTGCTGCTCTGGCGGCATGAGCGCGAACGACCTGGCGAGCAGCAACAGGCGGATTTCCTGGCCGCCTCGGCGCTCAAGGTCGATGCGTCGCTGGCCATGTTGGAGCAGGAGTTGCCGCAGTTGCAGGCGGCAGCCTTTTCCATAGGCCATATCGCCATCGGCTGTGCGCTGGGATACCTGGGTGTGCGTTTCGCGGATCTTGGCTGGCAGCAGCGCCACCCGCGACTGGCGCAATGGCAGTTGGCATTCGAATCGCGGCCGAGCTCTGGGGCCACGGCACCTCCGGCCACCTGAGGCAAAAAAGCCCGGATAGGGATGGCAAGCGCTTCGGGGATGTGTCTATACTGAAAAGGTCATAAAGTTAGCTGATAGGATTTAAAGTGACCTTTAGCCCCTCTTCCAGCGCTGCCCCCACGTCCATGACGTTGCATTGGTCGCCTCGCTCGCCGTTCGTGCGCAAGGTAATGATCGTGCTGCATGAGACCTGCCTGCTCGATCGCGTCACCTGCCAGCGCAACGTCGTCGGGATGACCCAGCCCAACGAGCGGGTGATGCACGACAATCCGTTGAACAAGATTCCCACCCTGGTGCTAGGCGACGGCCGCACGCTTTTCGACTCGCGGGTGATCTGCGAATTTCTCGATGAGCTGCATGCCGGCGAACGTCTGATTCCCGTCGATCGAACCGCCTATTTCCAGGCGATGACCTGGCAGGCGCTGGGTGACGGCTTCACCGACCTGCTGCTGCTCTGGCGCAACTGGTACACCGACCGCGGCCTGCCCCACGACTGTGCCGACGACCCCTACCTGGCTACCTTCGCGCTGAAGGCCCGTCACGTTCTCGCGGCCCTCGAAGAGCAGGCCGACACGCTCGCCGCTACGCCTTTCGGTATCGGTCATATCGCCATTGGCTGCGCCCTGGGGCAGCTCGATTTTCGCTGGTCGTTCCTGGCCTGGCGCGAAGCGCATCCGCGCCTGGCGCAGTGGTTCGACCGCTTTCAACAACGCCCTTCGATGATCGCCACGCATGTTCGTGACGACGAAGCGCCACGCGCCTGAACGCTTTCTGGAGTGCACATCATGGCAGGACCACTTTCGCATATTCGTGTTCTCGACCTGAGCCGCATCATGGCCGGCCCCTGGGCTGGCCAGGTGCTGGCTGATCTGGGCGCCGACGTGATCAAGGTCGAGCGCCCGCAGGTCGGTGACGACACCCGCACCTGGGGCCCGCCCTTTCTCGAAGATCAAGACGGCAACGCCACGCGCGAGGCCGGCTATTACCTGTCGGTGAACCGTGGCAAGCGCTCGGTCACCGTCGACCTGGCCGACCCGCAAGGGCAGCGTGTGGTGCGCGAGCTGGCGGCCCAATCGGACATCGTGCTGGAAAACTTCAAGGTCGATACCCTGAGTCGCTACGGGCTGGGATACGACGACCTGAAGGCGATCAAGCCGGACATCATCTACTGCTCGATCACCGGTTTCGGGCAAACCGGGCCAAAGCGTGAGCATGCCGCCTACGATTTCATGATACAGGCCATGGGCGGGCTGATGAGCGTCACCGGCGAGCGCGACGATCAGCCAGGCGGTGGGCCGCAGAAAGTCGGCATTCCAATCGTCGACATCATGACGGGCATGTACGCCACGGTGTCGGTACTGGCTGCTCTGGCCAAGCGCGAACAGAGTAGCGAGGGCGAGTACATCGACCTGGCCATGCTCGACGTGCAGACCGCCGTGCTGGCCAATCAGGCGATGAACCATCTGGTATCCGGCAAGGTGCCCAAGCGTGCCGGCAATCGCCATCCCAACATCCAGCCGCAGGACGTCTTCAAATGCGCTGACGGTCACCTGGTACTGGCCGTGGGCAACGATGGGCAGTTCCGTCGTTTCGCTGCGGTCATCGGTGAGCCGCAGTTGGCTGACGACGCCCGCTTCGCTACCAATCAGGCGCGTGTGGACAACTTGCCCGCGCTGCTCGAATTGATCGCCGACCGCCTGCAGCAACGCCCGCTGCAGGAATGGCTGACGGCGCTGGAGCGGGAGCAGGTGCCATGTGGGCCGATCAACACCGTGCCGATGGTGTTCGCCGATGAGCAGGTCAAATCGCGGCAGATGCTGCGTGAGCTGCCGCATCCGCTGGCAGGCACCGTGCCCCAGGTGGTCAGCCCGATTCGCATGCGCAACGCACCGCTCGAGTTCAACCGCGCGCCACCTCTGCTGGGTGAGCACACTGCGGAAGTCTTTCGTGAACTGGGCATCGCGCCCGTCGCCAGGCAGGAGTAAGTCATGGCCAGAATTCCCCTTTTCGATGCGCAAACCATGACCGAGGCCCAGGCCGAGGTTTACAACTCGGTGATCCGCGGGCCACGCGGCCGCCTGGTTGGGCCGCTGCGCGCGGCGATGCACAATCCGGTACTGGCCGACCGCTGGCAGCGCCTCGGCGAAGTGCTTCGTTACGACTGCGTGCTCCCCAAGCGCCTCACCGAACTCGCCATCCTGGTCACCGCCCGGCGCTGGAATGGCCAGCTGGAGTGGCATATCCATGCCGGCGACGCAGCGGCCGCCGGATTGGCCGCGCCGATCATCGAGGCCATCGCCGCGGGCCAGGCACCGGTTTTCGCCGAAGCCGAGGAGGCGGACATCTACGCCTTCGCCCGGCAACTGCAACTGCATGGCGACGTCGAGCAGGCGCTCTACGAACGGGTGCATCAACGCTGGGGTACGGTCGGCGTGGTCGAGCTGTCTTCGGTGATCGGTTATTACACCCTGGTGGCGATGACCCTGAACGTTCATTGCATCCCGCTGCCGGAGGGCGTCACTGCGCCGCTGGCGGTGCAGACCGACGAGAACCTGGAGTTGCCGCTGCTGGCTGAACCCCTGCCGGGGCAATTGATCGATTTGAAGCAGTCCGCGGGAGAACGCTGATGCAAACCATCGCGCCACGCATGCCGCAATCCACCTCGCGACGATTGCCCAAAGGGGCCTGCGACGTGCATTGCCACGTATTCGGCCCGCTAGATGCCTTTCCGACCGGCGCCGCTACCTACGCCATCCCGCTGGCCGCCCCCGAGGTATATCGGCAGATGCTCGACACGGTGGGCTTCGAGCGCGGCGTGCTGGTGCAGCCGGCGCCCTATGGCACCGACACCCGCGCCCTGGTCAATGCCCTGCAGTTCATGCAGGGGCGTGCCCGTGGCATTGCGGTCGCCGATGCGGATATCAGCGATGCACAGCTCGATGCCCTGCATCAGGCTGGTGTACGCGGGCTGCGCTTCATCGAAATGCTCGACCCGAGCAGTGGCAAACGTTATGCCGGCAGTATCGGTGTCGACACCCTGCAGCGGTTGGCACCGCGTATGCGCGAGCGCGGATGGCATGCGCACATCTGGGCCAAGGCTCAGGACTGCCCGCGGGTGTTCGATGAGGTCCGCGATCTGGATATGCCCATCGTGTTCGATCACATGGGCCAGTTCGATGCCGCCAGCGGCGTCGAGGGCGAGGCATTTCAGGCCTTCCTGCGCCTTTTCGACACGGGCCAGGTGTGGGCGAAGTTGTCGCTGTGCCGGGTTTCACGCCAGGCGCCGGATTACCCGGAACTGGAGGCTTTTCATCGTGCCCTGCTGGACACACGTGCCGATCGCCTGCTGTGGGGGTCGGACTGGCCGTTCGTGCGGATGGCCGAGGCGTCACCCGATGTCGGTCAGTTGGTGGATCTGTTCATGCACTGGGTTGGGGACGAAGCCTTGATTCATCGGATTCTGGTCGACAACCCGGCCATTCTTTTCGGTTTTCCACAAGAAGGAAACGAGTGATGCAGGACCTCAAGCTTGAAATCAATGACGGTGTGGCCGTGGTGACCCTGGATCGTCCACCGGTCAACGCCATTACTCTGGCCCATTACCAGGCCATCGGCGAGCTGTTCGAGTCGCTGGGCGACAACCCCTCGGTCAACTGCGCGATCTTCACCGCGAGCGGGGATCGGGCGTTTTGCGCCGGGCTGGATCTTCACGAGTTTCTCGCCGCCACTGTCGACGAGGATCCAGCTCGTGCGGCGGTGGTGCGTCGTTGCTTCGCCGCCGTGCGCCAGTGCGCGATCCCTGTGATCGCTGCGGTAAACGGTCCGGCACTCGGCGCCGGTACGGTGCTGGCAGCCGTGTGCGACATCCGCCTGGCTTCCACCAAGGCCAAGTTCAGCATGCCTGAGATCAACGTTGGTCGCTGCGGCGGTGGCGCGCATCTGGGGCGTCTGATCGGCCAGGGTAATCTTCGCAAGATGTTCTTCACGGGCCTGCCGATCGACGCAGCCGAAGCCTTGCGTATCGGTCTGGTCGAAGAGGTCTTGGCGCCCGAGCAATTGATCACTCGTGCCCACGAACTGGCCAGCCTGATCGCCAGCAAGAGCCCGCTGGGCCTGCGCATGGGCAAGGCATCGCTGAACGAGATCGAGTTCATGCAGGTGGAAGAGGGCTACCAGGTCGAGCAGGGCTACAGCACACGGCTGATGGCCACCGAGGACGCCCGTGAAGCGACCCGGGCCGTGGTCGAGAAGCGTGCGCCGAAGTTCGTCGGACGCTGAGCGACGCGGCGTGCCGTATCCGGCGTCGTGATGGCGCCGGTGTACATGCCGGCGCGACAAACCCATGAAAGAAGAGACCGCGTGCGGTCTCTTTTTTTGCTGTTCGGATTCGGCCAGCCACTTATCGATGCCCTGCAGCTGACCGAGTGATTCGGCGTGCTGCAGGGCGAACGAGCGGCGAGTCAGTTGCGGGGCAGGCCATCGGCCCAATCGGCGATGGCATCGGCGGTTTCGATCGGTTTTTCCGCCGGCAGCGCGTGGCTGGCGCCGGGGATGACCGTGACGGTTACCCTTTCACCGAACTCGTCCTTGGTTTCCATGCGCGAGCTCTCCGGTCGGAAGGGATCGGCGCCGGCCTGCAGGTCGAGAATGGGGGCCGTACCGCCCGCCCAGTAGTCTTCGCGTGGGGTATTCTTGCGGGCTTCGCGTTGGCTCCACGTCACGTCCGGGTGCCAGCCTTCCAGCCAGTGAGTCGGGTCGCTGCCTTCGGCGAAGAAGGCCAGGCGCAAGCCCGCGAGTTTCTCTTCGCGGCTGGAGCCTGGATCGTTGATGCGGGTGATGGCATCGGACAGTTCGCTCGGCCATTGCTTGGCGCCACCCGCCAGCAGCACGATGCCGCTCACCAGTTGCGGGTGATCGGCGGCGATCGTCTTGGCGATCCACTGGCCATAGGCGTGGCCGGCAACGACCGCCGGCTTGCCTTCGGCCTCGATCACCTTGGCGAAGTCATCCCCGAAGTCGTGGAAACTGACGCCCTTCAGCGGCCCGCTGGAACCATCGACCCCTCTGGGCTCCGGCAGGACGACGCGATAGCCGCGCTCGACCAGGCGATCGGCCAGCGGCGCGAATTCGGCGCTGCCCCGCCCGGTCGAGGCGATCATCATCACCAGGGGGCCTTCACCGCGCACGGTGTAGGCGATGGTGGCATCGCCGTTCTTGATACTGCGCGCGGCTACCTGGTCATCGGCCAGGGCCGGAGTGGCCAGTGCGATTGCGCTGCACAGGCCAACCCATTTGAAGCAAGACAATGTGGTCATCGTGGACACCTCTGTAATTATTCTTGGAGCGGTGGAGAGCGGGCCCCGGCAGTTGGCCGGGCACCGCCTGGAAAGTCTCTGACCGGCAGGGTTCAGAACTTGAAGCTGTAGTCGACGATCAGGCGATCCTGATCGGCGTTGCGCTGGTAATTGCTGCGCATCATCCCGTGACGCCAGCGAACGCCCAGGCCTTGCAGCGTGCCGTTCTGCACGACATAACCGAGATCGGTGTCCAGCTCGCGCTCGCGGCCCTCGCCAGCGAATCCCACCACTTGGGCGTCATCGCTTTTCACGTAGCGCAGGGTGAACAGCAGTCCGGGTACGCCGAGCTTGGCGAAGTCGTAGTCGTAACGGGCGAGCCAGGAGCGCTGGTTCTCCTTGCTGAAGTTGGTGATCATCATCTCGGTGTGCAGGTAGCTCGCGGTGCCATCCAGATAGGGATAGGCGCCGCTGCCGTCCACCTTCTGGTAGCCGGCCTGCAGGGTGTGGCCTTGCCATTCGTAGCCAAACAGGCCGCTGTAAACGCGGTTGTCGATGCGCCCGGCATCGCCGGCGCCGGCATCGTTGGAGATGAACAGCCGAATGTCGCTGACGATGCGGCCGGGGCCCGCCTCGAACTTGCTCTTGGCACCGATGAAGTGCTGGCGATATACATCGTTCAGCTCGGCGAGGTTATAGCTCAGGGCGATGTTCTTGCTCAGCGCGTAATCCGCTGCCACGAAATCGAAGTCCCGATCGGTGGTCTGCGGGTACTGGCCGCTCGAATAGGCGATGCCGACCCCCTGATAATCGGTGGAGTCACGTTGGCGCACACGGTCCAGGCGCCCGGCCTTGAGCGTCAGGCCGGTGAGCGATTTGTTGATCACCTGAGTTCCGCGGAAGTCCTGCTTGAACAGCCGGGTGGAGCTTGGCTGCACGACACCCAGATCGGGATTGATGGTACCGACCTGCACCTCGCTGTCCTGCAGCACGCGCAGCTTTGCGGTCAGGGCCAGCTTGCTGTACTCGTCCTGCGCTTCGCGGGCATAGCTGGGGCCACCCGGGCGGCTCTGTGCATCACGGGGCAGGAGCCCCGAGCCACTGCGTTCGGGGCTGGAATCGAGTTTGAAGCCGGTCATCAGCGCGGCATCCAGACCGAACCCCAGGGCACCTTCGGTGAATCCGGATTGAAAGCGAAAGGTGAAGCCCTGGGCGCTTTCCTCGACTCGGTTCTGGCCAGTGCCGTCGCGGTAATCGTTCTGGAAATAGAAGGTTCGCGAGTCGATGGAGCTCTTGCTGTCCTCGAAGAACGCGGCCTGTGCAGAGGTTGCAGCCAATAGGTTGAGCGCGCTCAGGGCCAGCGCGTGCTTGCTCAGGTTTGTTGTCATTGTTACCTGTCCTGTATGGGCGATTCGGTCGAACGACGGTCTGTCGTCCGCCTGTTCATTACCCAAGATGGAGCGGTAAAAGTCAATAGGCTATAAAAATGACCTATTGACTTTTAAGGGGTGCGGGCGTTTCATGGTCACCAGTGAGCTCACCTCGATCGACCGATAGTCAGCCGCATCCCCCTGGGATACCGGCCTGATAAAAACCGATAACAACAACAGGGCAAACAACAATGATCACAGCACGTGAAAGTGCAGAGGCCAGCGTACAGGCCTTCACTGACGAGCAATTCGCCCAGCGCACGTTCGCCAGGGTGAAATGGAAAATCCTGCCGCTGCTCATGATCTGCTACGTCTTGGCGCTGATCGACCGCAACGTCATCGGCTTCGCCAAGCTGGGCTTCATGGTCGACCTGGGTTTTCGCGAGGTGGTGTATGGCATCGGCGCAGGGATCTTCTTCGTCGGCTACATCCTGTTCGAGATCCCCAGCAACCTGATGCTGCAGCGCATCGGCTTCCGCAAGACGGTGCTGCGCATCATGATCATGTGGGGGTTGGCCTGCGCCGCCTTTGCCATGATGACCAGCGAAACCATGTTCTACACGCTGCGTTTCATGCTCGGCGTCGCTGAAGCCGGTTTCTTTCCTGGCGTCCTGCTGTTCCTTACTCTGTGGATTCCGCGTAACCGCCGCGCCAGTGTGACGGCCATGTTCATGGCCGCCATTCCCATCTCCGGGATGATTGGCGGCCCGCTGGCCGGCGCCATCATGCAGCACCTCGACGGGCTGTTCGGGCTCAAGGGTTGGCAGATCCTGTTTCTGGTCGCTGGCTTGCCGGCCTGCGTGATGGGTGTCGTGACCTACCTGCTGCTCGACAACTCACCCAAGGAAGCGAAATGGCTGAGCGAGCAGGAGCGGCAGTTGATCCTTGATGAACTGGCTGCCGACGACAGCAGCAATGCCAACGAGCACCACTCCCTCTGGGGGGCCTTCAAGGACAAGCGCGTCTACGTGCTGGCATTCACCGCGCTGGCGGTGTTCAGTGGCGCGGTCGCGGCGGCCTTCTGGGTACCGACCATCATCCGTCGTACCGGGGTCACCGATCTCTTCCACGTGGGACTGCTGTCGGCGTTGCCGTTCATGGTCGGCATGTTTGCCCAGTACTTCGTCGGGCGCCATTCCGACAAGGTGATGGAGCGTCGTTGGCATGTGGCCGTCTGCCTGAGCATTTCCGCGATCGGCTGGCTGGTGCTGGCCATGCTGCAACCCAACACCACCATTTCGGTGATTCTGCTGATCATCGCCACCGCGTCGGTGCTGGGTGCGACCGGCCCGTTCTGGACGCTGCCCGGTAGCCTGCTGACGGGCAAGGCTGCGGCGGGGAGCATCGCTCTGGTCACCACCCTGGCAGGCGTCGGCAACGTGTTCATGCCCGCCATCGTAGGCGCGCTGATCGACATCACCGGCAGTATGGCCGCTTCCCAGGTGGCCTATGGGGTACTGATGCTGGTAGGTGCGGCGACGATCGTGATCGGCACGCCACCGGAAGCCGGCAAGCCAGCTCCGAAGTCCACTGAGTGATTTCGATCCTTGAGGAAAGATATAGCCATGCGTGATGTATTCGTTTGCGATGCCGTACGAACGCCCATTGGCCGCTTCGGTGGCGCACTATCCACCGTGCGGGCCGATGACCTGGCGGCGATCCCGCTCAGGGCGCTGCTGGAGCGCAATCCCGGGCTCGAACCGACAGCCATCGATGAAGTGTTCCTGGGCTGTGCCAATCAGGCGGGCGAGGACAACCGCAACGTCGCCCGCATGGCCGCATTGCTCGCCGGCCTGCCGGACAGCGTCCCCGGCGTCACGCTCAATCGGCTCTGTGCCTCGGGCCTCGATGCGGTCGGTACGGCCTTCCGTGCGATTGCCAGCGGGGAGATGGAGCTGGCCATTGCCGGTGGGGTCGAGTCGATGTCCAGGGCGCCGTTCGTCATGGGTAAGGCCGAGGTCGCGTTTTCCCGTTCCATGCAGATCGAAGACACCACCATCGGCTGGCGCTTCGTCAATCCCGAGATGGCCGCCAGGCATGGCGTGGACAGCATGCCGCAGACCGCCGACAACGTGGCGGCCGAATATGGCGTGTCGCGCGAGGATCAGGATGCCTTCGCCTGTCGCAGCCAGGCACGCGCCGCAGCCGCCCAACAAAGCGGATTCTTCGCCGAGGAGATAGTCCCGGTGGTCATCCATCACCGCAAGGGGCAGCGCATCGTCGAGCATGACGAGCACTTGCGGTCGGAGACCACGCTGCAGACCCTGGCCGGCCTGAAACCGGTCAACGGGCCGGGCAATAGCGTCACGGCCGGCAACGCCTCGGGAGTCAACGACGGCGCGGCGGCCATGATTCTGGCGAGCGCCGAAGCGGTGGAACGGCACGGTCTGGTTGCGCGTGCGCGGATCCTCGGCATGGCCAGCGCCGGCGTGGCGCCCAGGTTGATGGGGATCGGCCCGGTGCCTGCCGTACGGAAACTGCTGGCCAGGTTGAAGCTCGAAATCGACGATTTCGACATCATCGAACTCAACGAGGCCTTCGCCAGCCAGGGCCTAGCCGTGGCGCGCTCGCTCGGCATCGCCGATGACGCCGCGCAGCTCAACCCCCATGGCGGTGCCATCGCACTTGGCCATCCGCTGGGAATGAGCGGCGCGCGACTGGTACTGACAGCTGTGCATGGGCTGCACGAAAACGGTGGGCGACGTGGCCTTGCGACGATGTGCGTCGGCGTTGGCCAGGGGCTGGCGTTGGCCCTGGAGCGCGTGTGAGGCCCGGCTCGGGCGGCAATAGCCCGAGCCGATTCCAATAAGAAAGTCCTGTGAGGAAAGGGTATGGGCACTATTTCGTCGGCGCAGCTGCGCCAGGTGACGGCCGAGCTCTACGAGCGTTCGCTGAAGAAGATTCCCGAAGACACCAAGGTTGCCCTGGCTCGCGCCAAAGAGCGAGAGACCAGCAGCACGGCCAGCAATACGCTGGACATCATGATCGCCAGTGCCCGGGCAGCCGAAGAGGAAAACCATTTCGTCTGCTCGGACTCCGGCGTACCGGTGTATTTCGTCAAGGTGGGGACGCGGGTCAATTTCGATGGCCCGGTCAAGCAGGCGATCACCGATGGCTTCGCCGATCTGGTCGCGTCCATCCAGCCGCCAATGCTGGCACACGTAACCAACCCGCTGACCCTGGAACGTGGCTATGCCGGCAAGGACATGCCGATCACCACCTACGAAATGCTCGATGACGCCGACTACGTGGAAATTACCTGTTCGCCCAAGGCTCTAGGCTCCGGGCGCTGGGCGGCGCTGGAGATCTTCACCTTTCCGAGCCTGGAGGTGATCGAGCGGTATGTCATGGATGTGGTGCTCAAGGCCGGCCCTCAGCACTGCCCTCCGGTCGTGGTGGGCGTGGGGATCGGTGGCACGTTCGACTACGCCGCCAAACTCGCCAAACAGGCGATGTTGCGGCAGATCGGTACCCAGAACCCGGATCCGCTTCTCGCCCAGATGGAGCAGCGGCTGTTCACCGCAGTAAACGCAACCGGCTTCGGCCCCATGGGGACGGGCGGCGACTCCACGGCCATGGCCGTACATGTCGACTATGCCTCCGGTCATGGATTCACGCCGGTGGCAGTGTGTTTCAACTGCTGGATCAACCGGCGTCGCTCTGCCCGGATCCACCCCGACGGTCGCGTCGAATATTTCGAATGAGGAGCCCCGATGAAACGAATTTCTGCACCTTTCGATGAGGCTTCGATTCGGTCGTTACGGGCCGGTGACATGGTGGTGGTGGACGGCGACGTAGTCATCACGGCCGGCCTGCCCACGCATCAACGGCTGATCGATTGCCTCGACAATGCCACCCAACCACCGGTCGATCTGCACAATCAGGCGCTTTTTCATCTTGGTGGCTACAGCCGGGGAGAGGGCGACGCCTTCGAGATGCTCTATATCAACCCGACCACAAGTACGCGCTTCAATCCGTACATGCCGCGGCTGATCGAGGGCTTCGGCCTGCGGGTAGTGGGCGGCAAGGGCGGGCTCGACGAGCACAGTGTGGCCGCTATGCAGAAGGTCGGTTGCGTGTACCTTTCCTTCCTGGGCGGAGGCTGTACGTTGCTGTCGCGAGCGATCAATCATGTCGTCGAAGTTGGCTGGTCGGAGATGCTGACGCACTACCGGTTATCGAAGATCAACGTCAGCGAGCTAGGGCCTGCCGTGGTGGCGATAGATGCCCATGGAAACAGCCTGTATGCCGAGAACGCGGCCCAGGCGCAGGCCCGTGTGGAGCAGGCCATGGCGGCCTCGGGCGCTTACGACTAACCCGCCAGCCCGCGCACTGACGTTGCATATTGGTAAGACGACAGGGGCGCCTCGCGATGGCCGGCCTGGCCATCAGGCGCGCAGGCGTGAGCTCTTCACCATTGTGCAGGCATAAAAAAGCCGGCTTGTGGCCGGCTTTTTAATTCTATTAGTTATTGATTTTAAAGTGATTTATTTTTTAATTATGATTTGACCCCCATGTTGACCCACAAGTCGGCATTGGTCATCCTCTAGGGGCATTCCTGCAGTTAGTGCTCTCCAGGGGATTTCAAATACTCACCTGCACTAGCCTCATGCTTCACCAGGGCCTCAATAATTTGGGCCCGTTTCATTCCATGGTGAGTCGCTAGCTCATCAAGCTGATCAATCACTTTTTTTGAGAGCATAAGGTTGATCTGTTTCTTGTCGGCATTCCGCTCGTTGAACTGGAGGCGACTCCAGCGGGCTTTGATGTCTTTGATGACGGCTTTACGTTCAAATTGGGAGACCTCGGCCTCCTCGAAAAACATGGCCAAGTCAGGGCTGGTTTTGATTGGATGTTTTCTGGCGAGACGCTGATATTGGGAATTGTTCAAGAGCCAGTCTCTTGCGCATGAGCAGCGTTTGGCCCCCTCTTTTCTGTCTTGAAACCACTCTAGATCGATATCCTTAATTTGCTGCCTTTGCCATCTATCATGGAGGCGCCTGATACGAGACTTCTTATTGCTAAGGTCTGTCTTCCAAAGGTCGATCATGGCAATGATCTCATCCCGGCCGGTCAGATGCGAAAGCCCAGATGGCAGGATTTGCTCCGTAAAGTCGTTTACTTGATCAAACAGCCAACTTAGCTGTCTTGCATCCTCCTTTATCCAGTCGAGGTCGGCGGCTGGGAGTATGAATTTATCGCGCTGAGACCTTAAATCATTTACTAGGCCTTTATTTCCTCTAAGAGCTCCTGCGATTGAGTCTCTCATTGAGGAGCCATTACAGGTATCTCGATCCAAGCGCTGTCTCTCGTGCTGGTAGAGATAGAGCCAGCGCCAGATATCCTCCCTGTTCGAGATATGGTTATGCGCAAACGAAACGTCTAGCTCCGTTAGGGCGTCATCGTCGTCAAATCTAATCCCCTTCACAGCTCATTCGCCCAAGTCAACTGTACGAGAATGAATTCTACGAATATTCGAAAGGATTTTACATTAAAATTATTTTTTTCTATAAGAATTCTAGATCGATTCTATTGGTATTCTAGGAATGAACAAATTTATAGAGGCCAGATTTTACGAGCCTTTGCATGGGTGCCAATTGAAATAGAGCCGGAATTGAGGAGCCTTGGGTCTTCAGAGGTAGGCTACTCGCTCAAGGTCTAACCGTTGGGTTAACCCCGTCTAGATAGTACGAAGTGAAAGATGTTTGAAACCTAAGTCTTCGGGGATGAAGACCTCGATTGGCTATTAACGCTCGCCCGAGGCAGCTGTCTTGCGGCGCAGCCTGAACAGCTCGCGGTACTTTTTTACAAACCCTGCCAATCCTCTGGACGTAACACAGGAGCTCGTTCATGAGGATCATTCGTTTAAAAGAAGTCATCAAGATGACTGGCCTATCTCGTTCCACAATATATAGGCACATCGCAGCAGGGCTGTTTCCAAAGCAGGCACCTCTCATTGGGAGATCGGTCGGCTTTCTGGAAAGCGAAATTCAAGGATGGATCTCGGCTCGCATACAGGAGCGAGATCTGGGCGGGCAGTGACTAGCATCGATAGCATAAAATCCACGACCACTATTGGTCGTGGATTTTATGCCGATGAAGGCACTTGTTCTCAGGTCGCTCTCGCTGTTGTTGGAGTTGCAATCCGTAGGACTTTGAGTGGGCAGTGCTTAGTTTTCCACAAGTGTCGGGAAAATTCACTCGGCTGGGTGTTGTATTAGTATGGCCGTGTGGCTAGCAGTTATACCCCTTGCTCAATGCCCGCAGACTGCTGGTACATGGGGAATACGTAAGTCTCTCTGCAATCCGAATAATGGCGCGCTTCTCATTAGTCGGTTTATCATCGGCCGAGTTCGCCAGGCAGACGCCCATCTTAATGCCTGCAGGAATAGTTTTTCTCCGGAGTAATGGACTTGCAGAAATTCTTCAGTTTGCCTAGAAAGTGGGGGCTTTTTTTCCTGGCTAGTCGAGAGGATTATTTTCGGTAAAAGTAATATGCTTTAAGAAGTTATATACTTTAAGCAGTTATGACTACCCTCAGGATATGAGGCTTACCCTGCAGGTTACAGTCACACCAACCATACCGAGGTACGTTGAGGATCAAGAGCGAGCAGTAAAAAAATACTCAATGGGCACAGGTTATGAACCTAATCCAAGAGTAGTAACCATGCACCATGATTCTCTTCAAACAAAACCCACCCTGCGTCGTCACTCGGGTAACACCAACCTTCATCTGCACGACCTGCCAACCTTCGATGGCTTGCCGGTAATGCTTTCCGTTGGGCCCTTTATCCGAGAGTACCTTTACCGTCTGAAGCAGACCATTGACCTTGCGCTAGGGCAGTATCCAAGGGTGCTGGCGTTCCGAGTGGATCTACGCTTGCCCTTGGGTATCGACCTGCCTGAGTACGCTTACACTAACGAAGTTATCAGCCGTTTCATCGACTCATTCAAAGCCAAGATCGAGCACAATCGCGCCAAGGCGCGCGATAGGAATCCCTATGCTCATGACAGTAAGGTGCGATATGTCTGGGCTAGGGAGATCGGAGAGATGGGCCGTCCGCATTACCATCTGCTGGTCCTGCTCAATCAGGATGCTTACTACACGTTGGGCTGGCTTAAGTCTGAAGCCAAGAATATCAATAACCGTATGAAGGAAGCTTGGGCAAGCGCCCTGGGAGTGTCAGTTGATGACGTGAGAGGACTGGTGAATATCCCCCCAAATGCGGAGTACCGAGTCGATCGAGATGTTCGCCCGGGTGATGTGGATGAGCTGCCCCACCTGTTCTACAGGGCGAGCTATCTCTGCAAGGCTGCTACGAAGTCCTACGGCGGTAATCATCATGGCTTCGGGAATAGCCGAGGCTAATGCATGATAGTAATCACGGCTATTGCTTGGCGGCAGCGAGCAATAGCTTGACATAGCTGAGGTGCTGGTTGCCGCCTGCTACGATCTGCATCTCTGGGTCGGGCAGGTATCGGCCAATTGCTGCCCTTTATGTACAGTTTCACCTGGAGCTCTCATAAAAAACGAACAGGAACTTGCTTCCGATTCAAAAGCGAAGGGCGCGGCATAAGCAATTCAGTCAGCAGTTTTTCCTGCCGGTATTGACCTTGTAGTGGCTACAGCCTTCATCCTGCATGTGCTAAGGGCAGATTTGCCATTGGCATGGACTCTTCAAGCTGGAGTTATTCGATGGATGATCGTCAGCCAAACCCTTGGCTCCCATTATTCTGCGCCTGGCTGCTGGCCTTGATCGCCACACTGGGTGTGTTGTTTGTTGGTGAGGTGATGGGCCAGGCGCCCTGTAATCTCTGCTGGTTTCAGCGCGCGTTCATGTTTCCGCTGGTGCCCATGCTCGCGGTTGCCTGCTTCCTTTCCGACGCTGGTGTCTGGCGCTATGCGTTGCCGGTGGCGGTGCTTGGCTGGCTGGTCGCGTTGTACCACAACCTATTGTATTTCCGGGTCATTCCTGAGGCCATCAAACCCTGTGGCATGGGGCCCTCGTGCTCCGGCTCCGACATGATGGTGTTGGACAGCCTGCCACTCCCGTTACTTTCTCTGGGCGTATTCAGCCTGATCATCGTTCTTCTGTTAATCGTTCGCCGGAGATTGTCCGCATGAGCCGCCGTACCCTAGTCGTCGTCATTGGCATCATTGCCGTTATCGCTTTTGCTCTCGCAGCGTTGTTCTACCCGCGTCAGCCCGCGTCGGATTATCTGCCTGCAGAGGCCACACAGCCGGTTGAGGCGCCAACTGCACAGAACCTGGTACGTTTCCATTCTCCAAGCTTTGGCCCGGCGGATGCACGGGTAACGGTGGTCGAGTTTTTCGACCCCTCCTGCGAGGCCTGCCGCGCGTTCTATCCAATCGTCAAACAGATGATGGACAAGCACCCGCAGGATATTCGTGTGGTCGTCCGCTATGTGCTCAACCACAAGGGGTCGGAAGAAGCGGCACGAATCATCGAAGCGGCCAGAAAGCAGAATCTGTTCGTGCCGGTGCTCGAGGCACTGCTCGATTCGCAGCCTGCCTGGCATGACGATGCGCAGGTAATGGCCGGCTGGGAAGCGGCAGAGCGTGCCGGGCTG
>JAAIGF010082931.1_pt1 | contig 21316 bp, 19 predicted proteins | sample 6487441 | NCBI WGS metagenome assembly JAAIGF01 (sample SAMN13974129, study PRJNA590717) | phyllosphere metagenome | biome: pepper field; feature: multiple bacterial spot infested pepper fields; material: pepper leaves; isolation source: leaves from pepper fields | host: Capsicum annuum ... | reverse complement strand
GAAGTAGCCGCTACCCGCGCGCGCTTCCACCAGTCCTTCGGCAGCCAGCCGGGCATAGGCATTGGTCACGGTGAGTATGCTCACGCCGGCATCCCGCGCCTGCGCGCGCAGAGAAGGCAGGCGGGTGCCTACTTTCAGCTCACCGCCGATGATGCGCTGCGCCAGGGCGTCGTAGCACTGACGCACAAGCGGCAGGTCTGAATGCGGATCGGGTCGAAACATGCGTCGGTCCAGGGCCGGAGGGCACTGCCTACCATCGGATGCGAAACATCCTGGCAGGTATGCTGATTGAAGCGGCGCCCGAAAATGGTGCGCCGCAAGGTCAACTGTATAGTTTCACTGCAGTGAACTGTATATATCTGGCACGCGTTGCATGACGATAAATTCTGTCCAGCCTTTTTGCGGCGATCGTCGTGCCCTTGAATCTCACCACGGGAAAGATCATGCGTAAACCCAATGTCGCCGCCATCCACGCTCAAGTGGGCCGTCAACGTCTGGCAGGTGGACTGGCCGTTGCCGTCCTTGCCACCCTTGGCATGACGGCGGTGTCCGGTGCACAGGCCGAGACGCTGCGCGTGGTGCCGTCCTCGAACATCACCGTGCTCGATCCGATCTGGACGACCGCGTACGTGACGCGAAACTTCGGCTACATGGTCTTCGACACCCTGTTCGGCACCGATGCCCAGGGTCAGGTCAAGCCGCAAATGGTCGATACCTGGCAGACCAGCGATGACAAGAAGACCTGGACCTTCACCCTGCGCGAGGGGGTGGCCTTCAGCGACGGCGCGGCGGTCACCAGCGAAGACGTGATCGCATCGCTCAAGCGCTGGTCGACCCGTGACACGCTGGGCGGCCTGCTGGCCCAGTCGCTCGACCGCTACGAAGCCGTCGATGCCAAGACCTTCCGCATGGTGTTCAAGGAGCCCTTCAGCATGGTGCTCGAAGCCTTGGGCAAGCCCTCGGCGATCGTGCCCTTCATCATGCCCAAGCGCATTGCCGAAACCAGCGGCGATTCGCAGATCAAGGAATTCATCGGCTCCGGTCCCTACGTGTTCAAGGCCGACGAGTTCCGGCCCGGCCAGATCGTGGTGTTCGACAAGAACCCGGCCTACAAGCCGCGTGCCGAACCGCCGTCGGGCACCACCGGTGGCAAGAACGTCTACGTCGATCGCGTCGAGTGGCGCATCATCCGCGATCCGCAGACGCAGATGAACGCGCTGCTGGCGGGCGAAGTCGACATCGTCGAGCAGCCGGCCTTCGAGCAGTACGCGACCTTCCGCGCCGACAAAAACATCAAGATCGTGGATGCGCAGCCCAACGGCTTCCAGTTCAGCTTCCGCTTCAACTTCCTCCACCCGCCGTTCAACAACCAGAAGGTCCGTCAGGCGGCCATGCTGGCGCTGGGCCAGGAGCCCATGCTGCGTACCCAGGTCGGCGTGAAGGACCTGTACAAGGTGTGCAAGAGCATGTTCCCGTGCGGCACGCCTTTCGAATCGAACGAAACCGGCGAGTACACCGGCGTGGCACAGATGGCGCGCGCCAAGGCCTTGCTGGCCGAGTCCGGCTACAAGGGCGAGCCGGTGGTGCTGATGCGTCCCACCGACCAGACCACCATCGGCAAACTGCCCCTGGTCGCCAAGCAGCAACTGGAGCAGGCCGGCTTCAAGGTCGACATGCAGAACATGGACTGGGCCAGCCTCGTGTCGCGCCGCGCCCGCAAGGATGCGGCGAATGCCGGCGGCTGGAGTGCCTTCGTCACTGCCTGGGTGGCCGAGGACATCCAGAACCCGCTGACCATGGCGATGATGAACGCCCGCGGCGACCAGGGCTGGTTCGGCTGGCTCGACGACCCCAAGCTCGAAGAGATCAAGGGTCGTTTCGCGCGGGCAGCCAACGATGCCGAGAAGAAGGCGATCGCGGTGGAAGCGCAGCGCCACGCCTTCGAGATCGGCACGCACGTGCCGCTTGGCCAGTACACCGTGCCGGCTGCCGTACGCAGCAACGTCAACGGCATCGTGCCGGCGGGCGCGCAGGTCTACTGGAACATCAAGAAGGACTGAGCGGCCGATGAGTCGGACGCGTGCACGTCGGAAGAATAGGGGACCGGCATGTTGAGTTTCGTGGCCAAGCGCCTGCTGGCCATCGTGCCGGTCCTGCTGGTGGTGGCGATCGGCATTTTCATGATCGTGCGCCTGACGCCGGGTGATCCGGCAGCAGTGATCGGTGGCAACGGGGCGACCAGCGAAGACCTGGACCGCATCCGCGAACAACTGGGCCTGAACCAGCCGCTGTGGACGCAGTTCGGCATCTGGGTCAGCGGCGTGCTGCGTGGCGACCTGGGCCATTCGTTCTACCTGAACGAATCCGTCACCACGCTGATCGCGCAACGCATGGAGCCCACGCTGTCGCTGGCGGCCGGCACCTTGCTGCTGGCGGTGCTGATCGCCTTGCCGCTGGGGACGCTGGCTGCGTGGCGCCTGGGCGGCTGGCTGGACCGGGGCGTGATGGCGTTCTCGGTGGCGGGCTTTTCCGTGCCGGTGTTCGTCATCGGCTACGTGCTGATCTACGTCATGGCCCTGGAGCTGAAGTGGTTCCCGGTGCAGGGCTATTCGCCACTGGCGCGCGGGGTCGGCGACTGGCTGTACCGGCTGGTGCTGCCATGCCTGACGCTGGCGGTGACCTACGTCGCGTTGCTGGCACGGGTCACGCGTGCCTCGGTCAGCGAAGCGCTGACCGAGGACTACATCCGCACGGCACGCGCCAAGGGCATCGCCGAACGTGCAGTGCTGACTCACCATGCGCTGCGCAACGCAGCCGTGCCGGTGGTCACCATCATCGGCGTCAGCGCGGCCCTGTTGCTGGGCGGCGTGGTGGTGACCGAAACCGTGTTCGCCATCCCCGGTCTGGGGCAACTGACGGTCGATGCCGTGTTGAACCGCGATTTCCCGGTGCTGCAGGGCATCGTGCTGTTCTTCGCCGTGGCCTACGTGCTGGTCAACCTGCTGGTCGACCTCAGCTATCTCGTCCTGGACCCCCGGGTCCGCGACTGACAAAGAACCAGGCTACCCATGGATATGGCAAGAAAACTCTGGGCAGACACGTCGGTGCGCGGCGGCGGCGTGGTGCTGCTGGTGCTGTTGATGCTCGGCCTGCTGGCGCCCTGGCTGGGCACTTTCGATCCCTCGGTGATGGACGCGACCTTCATTTCGGTCGCGGCCGGCACGCACGGCACGGTGATGTTGCCCGACGGCACCGAGATCGCCCATACGTTCTGGATGGGCAGCGACAGCATGGGCCGCGACATCTGGAGCCGTGTGCTCTATGGCACCCGCATTTCGCTGCTGGTGGGCGTGGTCACGGCCGTGGTCGCTGCCGGGCTGGGCTGCGTGCTGGGCATGCTGGCCGGCTTCCTGCGTCCGGTCGATGCTGTGCTGATGCGCGTGATGGACGGCATCATGGCCGTACCGGCGGTGCTGCTGGCCATCACCCTGGTGGCCATGTTCGGCGCCAGCCTGCCGACCGTGATCCTGGCTATCGCAGTGCCGGAAGTGCCGCGTGTGACGCGTCTGGTACGTGCGCTGGTGCTGAGCCTGCGCAGCGAACCCTTCGTGGAAGCGGCCCGTGCCCTGGCCACGCCGACGCCGGTCATCCTCTGGCGCGACATCCTGCCGAATGCGCTCGCGCCCTTGATCGTGCAGGCGACGTTCATCGCGGCGTCCGCCGTGCTGACCGAAGCCATCCTGAGCTTCCTGGGCCTGGGACTGCCGGCCGACGTGCCGACCTGGGGCAACATCATGGCCGAGGGGCGCGTGCAGTTCACGCAGAACCCGGGCAACGTGCTGTTCCCGGCGCTGTTCCTGGTGCCGACGGTACTGGCCATCAACCTGCTGGGCGACGGGATGCGCGACGTGCTCGATCCCAAGTTCGCCAAGCGTTTCTGAGGACGGCGCCATGACGGTTTCTTCCGATTCGCCCGCCGTGCTCGACGTATCGGGGCTGCGCATCGCGCTGCCATCCGATGCGGATCGCACCCATGCCATCGAGGACCTGAACGTACGCATCGCCGCTGGCCGCACCTTGTGCATCGTCGGTGAATCCGGCTCCGGCAAGTCCGTGCTGGCCACCACCGTGATGGGGCTGCTGGCCAAGGAACTGCGGGCGGAGGCGGGCACCGTGCGCCTGGACGGCGAGGCGCTGCTGACCGATGGCCGCTACCTGGACGACAAGCGCATGCGCGCCCTGCGCGGGACCGGCATGGGCATGGTGTTCCAGGAGCCGATGACGGCGCTCAACCCCGTACTGACCTGCGGCGAGCAGGTCGACGAGCTGCTGCGCACGCACACCCGCTGGGGCAGTGCCGAGCGTCGGAAACGCATCCTGGAGATTTTCGAACGCGTGCGCCTGCCGGAACCGGCGCGCATTTTCGGCAGCTACCCGCACCAGTTGTCGGGCGGCCAGCGCCAGCGCATCGTCATCGCCATGGCGATCGTGCTCAAGCCCAAGCTGCTGATCTGCGACGAGCCGACCACGGCGCTGGACGTGACCACGCAGGCCGAGATCCTCAAGCTGATCGACGAGCTGCAGGCCGAGCAGGGCAGTGCGGTGCTGTTCATCACGCACGACATGGGCGTGGTGGCCGAGATCGCCGACGACGTCATGGTCATGCATCGCGGCAAGGTGGTCGAACAGGGCACGCGCGAGCAGGTGCTGGGCGCGCCCCGCGAAACCTATACCCGCATGCTGCTCGACAGCGTGCCCAGCATGACGCCGCCCGCGCCGCGCGATCTGCCCGGTGGCGCGCCGCTGCTGCGTGCCACCAACGTCGGCAAGACCTATACGCGCCGCGACTGGCTGGGACGCGCCACCCAGGTCGACGCGCTGCGTGGTGCGTCGGTGGTGGTGCACCCAGGTGAAACCGTGGGCGTGGTAGGCGAATCGGGATCGGGCAAGTCGACCTTCGCCCGCTGCATGATGCGCCTGATCGACCCCAGCGCCGGCCAGATCCACTGGGGCGACGCGGCGGTGCAGGCATTGCCCGAGCGGCAGCTGCGTGCATTGCGCTCCCGGGTACAGGTGGTGTTCCAGGACCCGAACCGGTCGTTGAACCCGCGCCGTACCGTGGGCTCGTCGATCATGGAAGGCGCCATGAACTTCGGCCAGGATGCACGCGCGGCGCGCGCCACGGCCGAGGCACTGATGGACCGCATCCACCTGCCGCGCACGGCGCTGGACCGCTACCCGCACCAGTTCTCGGGCGGACAGCGGCAGCGCCTGGCGATTGCCCGCGCCGTCGCCTGCAAACCCGAGGTCCTGGTGGCCGATGAATCGGTGTCGGCGCTGGACGTATCGGTGCAGGCGCAGATCCTCGACCTGTTGCGCGAGATCCAGCGCGACCTGGGGCTGGGCATCCTGTTCATCACGCATGACCTGCGGGTCGCTGCCCAGCTTTGCGACCGCGTAATCGTGATGAACAAGGGCGAGATCCTCGAGTCCGGCCTGACGTCGGCCGTCTTTGCCGACCCGGCCAGCGATTACACCCGCCGCCTGCTGGCGGCCGCACCGCGCGCTGAACTGTCGTCACGCGGTGTGTCGGCCTGAACGACAGCGCTTTCGTTTGTCTTCCTTCGTCATAGGTAACGTCATGAGTTCTGACCACACGCGCGTTGGCGGCTCGTCTGCCACACGTCTCCAAGACCTGTCTGCCGTCGAACTGCTCGCGGCCTACCGGGCCGGTACGCTGTCGCCGGTGGAGGTGACGCGTGACGTGCTGGCGCACATCGCGCGCTGCGAACCCAAGCTGCAGGCGACCTATGCATTGAACGAGGAGGCGGCCCTGGCCGCCGCGCAGGCATCGGAAGCGCGCTGGCGCGCCGGTGCGCCGTTGACCTGCGGGGGCGTGAGTCTGGACGGGGTGCCTGCCACCATCAAGGAAAACATCGCCACGCGTGGCGTGCCCGTGCCGGTGGGCACGGCTGCCACCGAACTGGTGCCGGCCGCGGCCGACGCACCGGCGGCTGCGCGCCTGCGCGAAGCCGGGGCGGTGATCCTCTGCAAGACCACCATGCCGGAATACGGCATGTTGTCGTCGGGCGTGTCCAGCTTCCATCCGCTTACTCGCAATCCGTGGAACCTGGACTTGAACCCGGGTGGTTCCAGCGCGGGGGCAGGCGCGGCGGCAGCAGCGGGCTATGGCCCCTTGCACCTGGGCACCGACATTGGCGGGTCGGTACGCCTGCCGGCTGCCTGGTGCGGCGTGATCGGCCTGAAGCCCAGCCTGGGCCGCGTGCCGGTCGACCCGCCGTACATGGCGCGTGCCATCGGGCCGATGACGCGTACCGTCGGTGACGCCGCCTTGCTGATGAGCGTGGTGTCGCAACCCGATCCCGAGGAACGGGACCACATGAACCTGCCGCCCCAGGCCATCGACTGGATGAACCTGGACGTCGACCTGAAGGGCGTGCGCATCGGCCTGCTTACCGACGCCGGCTGCGGTCTGCCGACCGAATCCGAGGTGGTGCTGGCGGTGGAAGAAGCCGCGCGCCGCTTTGCCGATGCGGGCGCCATCGTGGAACTGATCCGCCCGTGGATGAACAACGAGATGCTGCACGGCATCGACACCTTCTGGCGCCTGCGTTCGTTCCTGGACATCCAGGCGCTGCCCGAGGCCCGGCGCGACAAGCTGGTGCCCATCGTGCGCGAATGGGCCGAGGCGGCACGCAACACCAGCGGCGAAGCGGCCTTCAAGGGATATTCGCAGACGGTGAACACGCGTGCGCGGACGGTGGCTGCCACCAAGGGCTATGACTTCGTGCTTTCGCCGGTGTCGCCGAACATCAGCTTCCCGGCGCAGTGGGCCTATCCCAGCAACGATGTGCGGTCCGCCATGGACCACATCGGCTATACCGTGCCGTTCAGCATGAGCGAACAGCCTGCGGTGTCGGTGCCGTGCGGCGTGGACCGCAACGGCGTGCCGATCGGTCTGCAGATCGCCGGACACCGCTTCGACGATCTGGGCGTGCTGCGCATGGCGCGGGCCTGGGAACGCATTGCGCCGCCGGCCCGGCCGTGGCCGATGTCAGCCTGAAGACGGACGCAACAGCCGCGCACCGGTTCACGCCCGGCCGGTGCTGCCAAAGCCGCCTTCGCCGCGTGCCGTGGTGGTCGAGAACGCGTCGACATACTGCAGATCGACCTGAACCACCGGCTGGAACATCAGTTGGGCGATGCGTTCGCCCGGCTCGATGGCGTAGGGCGCATCGCCGTCATTGGCGAGGATGACGGCGATTTCGCCATGGTAGTCGGCGTCGATGACACCAATGCCTTGCGCCACGCGCACGCCGTGCTTGAGCGACAGGCCCGAGCGCGACGCCACGATGGCGACCAGCGACGGATCCATCATGTTGATGGCGATACCGGTCTTGACCAGTGTCCGGGCGCCCGGCGCCAGCGTCACCGTTTCTTCGATGCAGGCCCGCAGATCCATGGCCGCCGACCCTTCCGTCGCGTAGGTGGGCAGGGGGATCTTGGTGCCGAGCAACGGGTTGACGACTCGGGTTTCTATACGCCTGAACATGGGTTCCTTGATGGGTTGATTCGTGAAAAAGCCCAGGCTGCAAGAAGCCTGGGCTCGTCACTTCGTTGATTACTAGCGCGGTTGGCTGGCCATGCGGCGCGCGATCTGGTCGATCAGTTCGCGCGCAGCGGCGAGCTTGGGCAGACGCGGCATGGGATGCGCGCCTTCCTCGTCGAACAGCGTCAATGAATTGTCGTCGGCGCCGAAGGCATCCTGGGCGACGTTGCCCACCAGCAGCGGCACGCCCTTGTTGCGGCGCTTGTTGGCCGCGTAGTGGGCCATGTCTTCCGTTTCGGCGGCGAAGCCCACGCAGTAGGGCGCGTCGGGCTGGCTGGCCACGGTGGCCAGGATGTCGGGGTTGATCTCGAAACGCAGGGTCGGCGGGCCGCCACCGGTCTTCTTCAACTTGGTGGGGCTGACCTCGGCCACGCGCCAGTCGGCCACGGCGGCCACGGCGACGAAGATGTCGACACCGCGGCGGATCTCGGCCTGGACTTCCTGCAGCATCTGCATGGCGGTGCGCACGTCGATGCGCTGTACCCCGCGCGGGGCATCTAGCGCCGTGGGGCCGGACACCAGCACGACTTCGGCGCCGGCTTCGCGTGCGGCACGGGCCAATGCATAGCCCATCTTGCCGGACGAGTGATTGGTCAGCACGCGCACGGGGTCGATGGGTTCGATGGTCGGACCTGCCGTCAGCAGCACCCGTTTGCCACGCAGCCGCTTGGGCTGAAGATGGGCGATCAAATCCTCGACGATCTCGGTGGCTTCCAGCATGCGGCCGCTGCCGGTTTCGCCACAGGCCTGGTCGCCTTCGGCCGGTCCCAGGATGGCGATGCCGTCTTCGATCAACTGGCGCGCGTTGCGTTGGGTCGCGGGGTTGCCCCACATCTCGCGGTTCATGGCAGGCGCCACCAGCAACGGGCAGGCGCGCGCCACGCACAGGGTGGTGAGCAGGTCGTCGGCCATGCCGTGGGCGAGCTTCGCCATGAAGTCGGTGCTGGCCGGGGCCACCACGATGGCCGCCGCGCCGCGCGACAACTCGATGTGCGCCATGTTGTTGTCGACGCGGTTGTCGAAGGTATCGACCCACACGGGCCGTCCCGACAGGGCCTGCATCGTCACCGGGGTGATGAAGCGCGTGCCTGCCTCGGTCATCACCACGTCGACGGTGGCGCCTTGCTCGGTCAGGCGGCGTACCAGCTCAGCGCTCTTGAAGGCGGCCACGCCACCGGTGATGCCGACGACGATGCGTTGGCCTGCGAGATCGGGCATGAGGCAAGCTCCGTAAAAGCAGTCGCCGGTCACAGGGACCGGCGCGAGGGTGGTATCAACGATTGCTGCGCACGCGCCGCAGTTCGTCGACGATCAGCAATACTGCGCCAATCGTGATCGCCGTGTCGGCGATGTTGAAGGCGGGGAAGAACCACCGTTCGTAGTGGAACAGCAGGAAGTCCACCACATGGCCATGCACCAGGCGATCGATGACATTACCAATGGCCCCGCCCAGGATCAGCGTGATCGAGGTGGCGAACAGGCGCTGGTTGCCGTGACGAGACAGCAACCAGATGATGAGCGCCGCCGCCCCGAAGCCGATGATGGTGAAGAACCAGCGCTGCCAGCCGTCGTGGTTGGCCAGGAAGCTGAACGCCGCGCCGCGGTTGTACAGCAGCGTCAGGTCGAACAGGCCCGGGATCACCGAGACCCGCTCGCCATAGCGGAAGCTGCCGTCGACCACGATCTTGGTGAGCTGGTCGATGACGACGATCAGCCCGGCCACGCCCAGCCAGGCCGCCATCACGCCATTGCGTACCTTGGTGCGCCCTTTGGCGGGCATCGCCTTGGCAGACATTACGCAAACTCCCGCGCTTCGCCATCACCGTAGAGGTTGTCCACGCAGCGGCCGCAGATTTCCGGATGCTCGGGATTGCTGCCGACTTCCGGACGCCAGTGCCAGCAGCGCTCGCACTTCTTGTTGGCCGTGGGCGTGACCACCACGCGCGTGTCGCCTTCAGCGGCGTGCAGGGTCGCACGCGAGACGATCAGCACGAAGCGCAGGTCGTCGGCCAGGCTTTGCAGCAGGGCAAAGTCTTCGCCCGAGGCGTACAGGTCGACTTCGGCCTGCAGCGAAGCACCGATGCCGCCGGCGGTGCGCACGTCTTCGAGCTGACGCAGCACGTCGGCACGCAGGGCGCGCAGCTTGGTCCACTTCGCCAGCAGCGCGTCGCCGTCGGCCACGGCCGGCACCGCATGGTAGGTCTCGGTGAAGATGGTCAACTGGCCCGGGTTGATCAGCGCCCACGCTTCTTCCGCCGTGAACGACAGGATCGGCGCCATCAGTTTGATCAGCGTCTGCGTGATGTGCCAGAGCACCGTCTGCGCCGAGCGGCGGGCCAGGCTGTCTTCTGCCGTGGTGTACAGGCGGTCCTTCAGGACGTCGAGGTAGAACGCGCCCAGGTCTTCCGAGCAGAACACCTGCAGCTTGGCGACCACGGGGTGGAATTCATAGACCTCGTAGTGGTCCAGCACGTCCTGCTGGAATTGCGCGATGCGCGCCAGGGCCCAACGATCGACCTCGAACAGCTGCGCGGGCTCGACGGCCTGCGTACTGATGTCGAAGTCGTTGATGTTGGCCAGCAGGAAACGCAGCGTGTTGCGGATGCGGCGATAGGAATCGACCACGCGCGCGAGGATCTTGTCGTCGCCGGCGATGTCGCCCGAATAGTCGCTGGCGGCCACCCACAGACGGATGATCTCGGCGCCGAGCTTCTCGCTGGTCTTCTGCGGATCGACGCCGTTGCCCAGCGACTTGCTCATCTTCCGGCCTTGGCTGTCGACGGTGAAGCCGTGGGTCAGCAGGCCCTTGTACGGCGCGCGGTCGTACATGGCGCAGGCGGTCAGCAGCGACGAGTGGAACCAGCCGCGATGCTGGTCGTGGCCTTCGAGGTACAGATCGGCCTCGGGGCCCGAGATGTGGTGACCCTGGTCACGCGCGCCGCCCACCGACAGCGCGTCATCGATGTGCGAGCCGCGCAGCACGTGGAAGTGCGTGGTGCCCGAGTCGAACCACACGTCGAGGATGTCGTTGCTCTTGGCGTAGTGCTGGGCTTCTTCGGCGCCCAGGATCTCTTCGGCGGTGGCCTTGCTCCAGGCTTCGATGCCGCCCTGCTCGACGATCTCGGCGGCGCGGTCCATCAGTTCCATGGTGCGCGGGTGCAGTTCGCCGGTTTCGTGATGCAGGAAGAAGGGCAGGGGCACGCCCCAAGAACGTTGCCGCGAGATGCACCAGTCGGGTCGGCCGGCGATCATGTCGTGCAGGCGCGACTTGCCGTTCTCGGGGTAGAAGCTGGTCTGCTCGATGGCGTCGAGCGCCAGTTGGCGCAGCGTCTTGCCGGCCTTGTCGGTGGTGAAGACGCCATCGCCTTCGTCCATGCGCACGAACCACTGGGCGGCGGCACGATAGATCACCGGCGTCTTGTGGCGCCAGCAATGCGGGTAGCTGTGGGTGATGACGGCGGTGGCGAACAGGCGGCCGGCGGTGCGCAGTGTTTCGATGACGTTGGGCGCGGCCTTCCAGATGAACTGGCCGCCGAACAGCGGCAGCTCGGCTTCGTACACGCCGGTGCCCTGGACGGGGTTGAGGATCTGGTCGTGCTTGAAGCCGTGGGCGATGCAGCTGTTGAAGTCGTCCACGCCGTAGGCAGGCGACGAGTGCACGATACCGGTGCCGTCGTCGGCGGTGGCGTAGTCGGCCAGCAGCACCGGGCTGAAGCGGGCATAGCCCGGATCGACGTCGTACAGGGGGTGCTTGAAGTTCAGGCCGGCCAGTGCCTTGCCGTCGACGGTGGCCAGCACCGTGCCTTCCAGCTGATAGCGCGCCAGCGCCTTTTCGACCAAGGCATTGGCCAGCAGCAGCACGCCGCGCGGCGTATCGACCAACGAATACGGCAGCTCGGGGTTCAGGTTCAGGGCCTGGTTGGCTGGGATGGTCCAGGCCGTGGTGGTCCAGATCACCGCGAAGGCCGGCTTGGGCAGGGCGCTCAGGCCGAAGGCGGCAGCCAGCTTTTCGGGTTCGGCGGATTCGAAGCCGACGTCCAGCGTCTGCGATTGCTTGTCGGCGTATTCGATCTCGAACTCGGCCAGCGAGCTGCGGCAGTCGAAACACCAGTAAACAGGCTTGAGGCCGCGATAGACGAAGCCGCGTTCCATGATCCGCTTGAGCGCGCGGATTTCATCAGCCTCGTTGCCGGGGTTCATGGTCAGGTACGGATTGTCCCAGTCACCCAGCACGCCCAGGCGCTTGAAATCTTTCTTCTGCAGGGCGATCTGCTCGGTGGCGTAGGCGCGGCTCTTGGCCTGCACCTCGTCACGGCTCAGGTTGCGGCCGTGGGTCTTTTCGATCTGGTTCTCGATCGGCAGGCCATGACAGTCCCAGCCCGGTACATAGATCGCGTCCATGCCCTTCATCTGGCGGGCCTTGACGATGGTGTCCTTGAGGATCTTGTTGACGGCGTGACCCATGTGGATCTGGCCGTTCGCGTAGGGCGGGCCATCGTGCAGCACGAAGCGCGGGCGGCCCGCGCTGGCGGCGCGGATGGCCTGATAGATCTTCTTTTCTTCCCACTGCGCGACCCAGCCGGGTTCGCGCTTGGCGAGGTCGCCCCGCATCGGGAAAGGAGTGTCGGGGAGGTTGAGGGTGTTTCGGTAGTCCATGGGCACACGTATTAGCGCAACGGCCCCGAACGCGGGGCGGGCAGGCGGCAGGCGGTGAAGTTTTGTCGGGCTCGGGCCGCGGGGCGCACCATCGCGCCAACCGGCTGGCGGAACACCTTGGCAGATGCCAGGGTGCCGCGGCGCGGCCCGGTCAAATTCGGTCGGTGGCCGACGTGGCCAGATCGGACTGCGCGCCCTCGAACCAGGCACGCGCATGCTCCACGTCGCGGTCAATGGCGGCGACGAGGGTCGGAAGATCGACGAACTTGGCTTCGTCGCGGAGTTTCTTCAGGAATTCCACCCGCACGAGTTTACCGTAAGCATCGCCCTGGTAATTCAATACGTAGACTTCGAGCAGCACGCGTCCGGCATCTTCCACGGTCGGGCGCACGCCCAGGCTGGCCACGCCTTGCAGCGCCTCGTCGGCGAGGCCGTGCACGCGCACGACGAAGATGCCGGAAAGCGCCGTCTGGCCCGGCGCCACGGCGAGGTTCAGGGTGGGGTAGCCGATGGTGCGGCCCAGCTTGCGGCCATGGATGACGTGGCCGCCGATCATGTAGGGGTGGCCAAGCAGTTCGCGCGTCCGGTCGAAATCGGCGGCGGCCAGGGCGGCACGCACGGCCGAACTGGAAATGCGCTCGCCATCGGCCGACACGGTGGGCAGGGCGACGACTTCGAAACCGTGACGGGCAGCCGCCTCGCGCAGGGTGTCGATGTTGCCGGCGCGGCGGGCGCCGAAGCGGAAATCGTCGCCGACCAGCAGCCAGCGCACGTTCAGGCCGTCGACCAGGATGCGTTCGATGAATTCGTCGGGCGGCATGGCCGCCAGCGCCGCATCGAAGCGCTGCACCACCACGCGTTCGACACCGGCATCGGCCAGGCTGGAGATCTTGTCGCGCAGGCTGGCGATGCGGGCGGGCGCCAGTTCGGGGCGGCCCTGCTGTTGCGCGAAGTACTCACGCGGATGCGGCTCGAAGACCATGACCGTCGGCGCCAGTTCGCGGGTGCGCGCGGCGTCGAGCAGGGCGGTCAGCATGGCCTGGTGGCCACGGTGCACGCCATCGAAGTTGCCGATGGTCAGCGCGCAGGGCGGGCGGTCATCGGGGCCGGGGACGCCGCGATGGACGCGGATGTCCTCGTGTTCGGTGATGGGAACGGCTGCGGGATCGGGCTGCCTGGACGACGACGGGAAAGAAGAATCGGATGACACGCGTGGCTCGGAGCGTTGGGCGGACGCAAAGGCTGCCGCCCCGAAGGCGGCCGACATCAACGCCGAATGGCCTAAAACGTTGAATTATAGGGCTTTTTCGGCAGGCGATCGAAGGGGCGGTGATACAATCCGCCGATGCAAGCACCCCCATTTTCTCCCGACCGCGTCAGCGCGAAGCCGGCGCGTCGTTTCGTCATCCTGGTTTCCGGTCGCGGCAGCAACATGCAGGCGATCGTCGAGGCCGTCCGCCGCGAATCCCTGCCTGCCGACATCGTCGCCGTGATTGCGAACCGGGCCGACAGCGAAGGCCTGGCCTGGGCTGCTGCGGCGGGGCTGCAGACTGCCGCGGTGCCGCATCAGGGACACCCCTCGCGTGAGTCCTTCGACGCGGCGCTGGCCGAGGAAATCGACCGCCACGCGCCCGACTACGTATTGCTGGCCGGTTTCATGCGCATTCTCACGGCGGGTTTCGTCGACCGTTATCGCGGCCGATTGATCAACATCCACCCGTCGTTGCTGCCCGCTTTCCCGGGCCTGGCCACGCACGCCCAGGCCTTGTCGGCGGGGGTCTGCCTGCACGGTTGTTCGGTCCACTTCGTCACGCCGATCCTGGACCACGGCCCGCTGATCGCGCAGGGCGCGGTCCCGGTGCTGGCCGACGACACCGAAACCACCTTGGCCCAGCGTGTGCTGGGCGTCGAACATCGTCTTTATCCGCGCGTCGTGCGCTGGCTGGCTGAAGGGCGCGTGCGCCTGGACGGCAACCGCGTGATCGTCGACGGAGAACCCAATCGCTTGCTGGAGTCCGCATGAGCGCCGCCAAATCCAATCGTCCGCTGCGCGGTCCTGCCAAACCTGCTGCCGCCCCCCGGCATGCCGAGTCGTCCGAGGCGCCTGCGCCGCGTCCGGCTCCCCGGAACAACAACGGCGGCGGCAATCGTCCGCCGGCTGCGCCGGGTGCCATCCGCATCGAACAGGTGCGCCAGGTGCTGGGCGAAGTGCTGCAATGGTCCGGCCCGGCCGACCTGACGCTGTCGCGCTGGTTCCGCGCCCACCCGCGCGTGGGCGGACGCGACCGTGGCGAAATCGCCGAAGCCGTCTATGACGTGCTGCGCCATCTGCGCCGTTATCGCCAGGTGGCCGAGGGTGGTCGGGGTGCGGCAACCCGCCGTCTGGCCGTGCTGGGCCTGGCCGCGACGCTGGGACCGCAGTCGGTGCGACAGGCGCTGGACGCGGAAGAGGCCGAGTGGCTGTCGCGCGTGCTGGCGATCAAGCCTGCGTCGCTGCCGGTGCCGGTGCGTTATTCCTTGCCGGACTGGCTGGCCGAGGCCCTGGCCGACGAGCCGGAGTCCGATCGCCTGTTCGCCGCCATGAACCGCGCCGCGCCGCTGGACATCCGCGTCAATCCGCTCAAGGCCGAGCGTGACGCCATCATTGCCGAGCTGACCCACGGCGTGTCCAACGCAAACGTGGAGCCGACGCCGTATTCGCCGTTCGGCATCCGCTTGCAAGGCCGACCGTCGCTGAACCGCTGGCAGCGGTTCGAAGACGGCAGCATCGAAGTCCAGGACGAAGGCAGCCAGTTGCTGACGCTGCTGGTGGCGCCGCGCCGGGGTGAGATGGTCATCGATTTCTGCGCCGGCGCGGGTGGCAAGACCCTGCTGCTGGGCGCGCTGATGCGATCGACGGGCCGTTTGTATGCGTTCGACGTGTCGGAATCGCGCTTGGCCCGCTTCAAGCCGCGCCTGTCGCGCAGCGGTCTGTCGAACGTGTTCCCGGTCGTCATCGAGAGCGAGAACGATACGCGCGTCAAGCGCCTGGCCCGCAAGGCCCATCGCGTGCTGGTGGACGCGCCGTGCAGCGGCACGGGCACGCTGCGCCGCAATGCCGACCTGAAGTGGCGCCAGAATCCTGAGTCGGTGGCTGAGTTGGTCGCGTTGCAGGCACGCATCCTGGCTTCGGCCGCACGTTGTGTGGCACCTGGTGGTCGTCTGGTCTACGGCACTTGCAGCCTGTTGCGTGACGAGAACGAATCCCAGGTCGAGGCGTTCCTGGCTGCCAACCCCGATTTCGAGCTGCTGTCGGCCACCGAGGTACTGCAGGCCGCCCGGGCGGGCGAGTTCGAGGGCGATGCCGCGCTGTCGGGCCCGTACCTCAAGCTGCGTCCCGATGTGCACAATACCGACGGTTTCTTTGCCGCGGTGATGCAGCGCAAGCAGCCGCGCGCGCAGGCAGAGGCCGCTGCTGAAGCTGCCGAAGATCCGGCGGTGCAGGCAGTCGTCGCCGTTGCCGTCGCGGCAGTGGAAGCGCAGACGGGCGAAACCCTGACGCCCGTCGAGCCGACGCCTGCACCGGTTGAGCCGACCAAGCCGGTCGAACCTGTCGATGACGCGCCGGGCGAGGTACGCGACCCGGCCTGACGCTCGGCCGGGGGAACTCGATCGCGCCAATCCGTTCCAAAGGAACGGGGTAGGTGCGTGCCATGTGTCGTGGCGGGCGCGACAGCCCCGCCGCCGGGCCTGCTGCATATGTTGGCAGGCCCGTAGTAACCGCCTTCGACGCAACGGCGAGGGCATGTAGGAGTCTATGGAAGCCTTCGTCGAATTCCTGCGTCACGGCCTGGCCGGCGCATCCTGGTGGCAGATCCTGGCGTTCACGCTGATCACCACCCATCTCACCATCATGGCGGTGACGATCTACCTGCACCGCTCGCAGGCCCACCGTGGCGTCGAGCTGCACCCGGTGGTGTCGCACTTTTTCCGGGCATGGCTGTGGTTGACCACGGGCATGGTGACCAAGGAGTGGGTGGCCATCCACCGCAAGCACCATGCGCGTGTCGAGCGCGATGGCGATCCGCATTCGCCCATGGTGTACGGGATCGGCAAGGTGTTCTTCCAGGGCGCCGAGCTGTACCGGGAAGAGGCCAGGAACGATGAGACGCTGAAGAAGTTCGGTCACGGCACGCCCGATGACTGGGTCGAGCGCAATGTGTATTCGCGCTTCGGGTGGCAGGGCGTGGCCCTGACGCTGATCCTCGATGTGGCGCTGTTCGGGGTGATCGGCCTGACGGTGTGGGCGGTGCAGATGCTCTGGATTCCGTTCTGGGCGGCGGGCGTGGTCAACGGTATCGGCCACTATTGGGGCTACCGCAATTTCGCCAGCCCGGATACCAGTCGGAATGTGTTCCCTTGGGGAATCATCATTGGTGGCGAGGAGCTGCACAACAATCACCACGCCCATGCGTCGTCGGCGCGCTTTTCGACCAAGTGGTACGAGTTCGATATCGGCTGGATGTATATCCGGATGATGCAGGCGGTGGGGCTGGTCAAGGTGAAGAAGGTGGCGCCGCGGCCCAAGATCGAGGCGAGCAAGCCGGTGGTCGATCTCGATACGCTGCAGGCGGTCATTACGCACCGCTATGAAATCATGGCGCACTACGCCGATGTGCTGAAGCACGCGTGCCGGGATGAGCTGGAGCGGTTGAAGCGGGCGCCGAACGAGAGCGCGGATTGGCGTGTGCTGCAGCGGGCCCGGCGCTGGTTGCATCTGGATGATGAGTCGAGTCTGGCGCCTGCGCAGCGCGATGAGTTGAACCGGGTGCTGGCCGAGCATCGTTCACTGGCTACGCTGGTGGAGATGCGTCGTGAGTTGAGCCGGTTGTGGGAGCGGTCTAGCGCGTCCAGCGAGCAGTTGCTCAAGGATCTGCAGGATTGGTGCAATCGGGCGCAGCAGAGTGGGATCGGGCGTTTGGAGGAGTTTTCGGCTCGGTTGCGTAGTTACGCGGTTTGAACGTTTTTTGTGACTTGTGAGATGCGGCTTGTTCCCTCTGGGAGCAGGCCGTTTTTTTCGTCTCTTGGGAAATCTCGTGAGGCGGTTCTTGCGTTGCTGGTGAGGTGGTTCTTCTGGGGCGGATCTGCGTGTTTCTGGCGGTCTGGCCGCTGGGCAGGGCCAGGGCTCCGGCGAAGGCGGTTCCGGCTGCGCCGGAACTTCCCGCGTGGCGGGCGCGAAACCGGGGGACGGGCGCGAACTCACCCATCGACCGTCCCCCGGACGGTCGATGGGTTCAAACAGCGCGCCCTCTTGGGCCCCCGGTTTCGCGCCCGCCACGCGGCGCCTTCGAGTCGCCCTGGCCCTGCCCAGCGGCCAGACCTGTGGTGCGGCTGTTCGGGAAAGGGTGGGGGCGTGTCGGGGCGTTTGGGCTTGCTTGGTCGACCGCGAAAAATGCAGCTAGGCTGCGGTTCGTCCTGGGGTAGAGCAAGGCGAGTCGCTCTGTCTCTGCTCAGCGGCCAGACCTTGTGGTGTGGCTGCTCGGGGGAGAGGATGGAGAAGGGGGTTGGCTTGTGTAGCGGACAGGCGAAAAAAAACCGCAGCTGGGCTGCGGTTTTTTCTGGAGCAAAGCAAAGTTCCAGGGCATGCGCCCGGATTACTTCAGCTTCGTTTCCTTGTAGTCGACGTGCTTGCGAGCGACCGGATCAAATTTCTTGATCAGCATCTTTTCCGGCGTCGTACGCTTGTTCTTCGTCGTGGTGTAGAAGTGGCCCGTGCCGGCAGTCGACTCGAGCTTGATCTTTTCGCGGATTCCCTTGGCCATGATGTGCTCCTATGTCCTAGGTCAGATTTCGCCGCGGGCGCGCAGGTCGGCCAGAACGGAGTCGATGCCGTTCTTGTCGATGGTGCGCAGCGCGTTCGTGCTGATACGCAGACGAACCCAACGGTTTTCGCTTTCGACCCAGAACTTGCGGTATTGCAGGTTGGGCAGGAAACGGCGCTTGGTCTTGTTGTTGGCGTGGGAAACGTTGTTGCCAACGCGGGGACCCTTGCCGGTCACTTGGCATACTCGTGCCATGGCGACACCTCTCTTATCGTGAAATTCGTCATTTCGCCCAAGCGCCTCCGGCAGTGTCCGGGGTCTGGCTCATGCCGCGAGGGCAGGTGCCTGACTGGTCCGGGGTGCGTTGACAGCCAATGCTCGCGAGAACATGGACTGGCAGCGCCACGGCAGGGCGGCTTGCGGTCCGCGGGACGACGGTTCGATTCAGTGCCGGGGCACCGGATCGTTCCACTGTCTGCGGGGGCGAATCCGTGGGCGAGTGCCTGCGATCGCATGCTTGACCTGGCTCACCGCAAAACCGCTGCGGCTCGATCAGGGGCGGCACGTGGCCGCGTCTAGGCAACTCAGTAAAGCTCGCAAGATTAACATGGCGCAAATGCGCGAGGCAATAGGTCCGCTCTGTTGGGACTCAAAAGGTACGCTTGGCGTCAGGGGTGTCATGTATACGGCTGGCGGGCTGGCATTGGCGATTCACTCCATCGACAGGCGCTGCCGGTGACGGTTCCACCGTGACAATGGTTGGCCGGGAGCGTTGGCGCGTCGCGTCCATTCAGGCACGCATATCCGCCCCGTCCGTCAGCTTCAGACCTTCACATCCATCCCATCCGCTGGCTTCAGACCTTCACATCCGCCCCATTTCCGCCAGCGACACGGCATGGTGCCCGGCCACGATGATGTGGTCCAGCAGCCGCACGTCCACGAGCGCCAGTGCATCTTTGACGCAACGGGTGAAGTGTTCGTCGGCGCGGCTGGGTTCGGCGACGCCGGAGGGATGGTTGTGGGCGAGGATCACGGCGGCGGCGCGCTGGCGCAGGGCCGCGCGCACGATTTCGCGGGGATAGACGGCTGCCTGGTCGAGGGTGCCGCGTGTCAGTTCTTCGGCGGCGATGAGCCGGTGGCGGGTGTCCAGGTAGAGGGCCATGCAGCACTCGATGTCCAGGTGGGCCAGGGCGGCGCCGCAGTAGTGCTTGACCTGTTCGGGGTGGTCCATGGCGTTGTTGCGCGTAAGCGACTCGGCAAGCTGGCGGCGAGCCAGTTCCAGCGATGCCAGCAACTGGCTGACCTTGCCCGGTCCCATGCCCACGCAGGCCAGCAGGTCGTCGGGGTGGGCCCCGAACAAGCCTCGCAGGCCGCCGAACTTCACCAGCAGTTGCGTGCCCAGTTCGATGGCGTTGCAGCCCGGGACGCCCGTGCGCAGGAGGATCGCCAGCAGTTCCGCATCGCTCAGCGTCGCCGGGCCGTGCGCCAGCAGGCGTTCGCGCGGGCGCGTCGAGGCGGGCAGGGTGCGCAGGGGTGGAAGGGATAGGCTGGCGTCTGGCATGGGATTCCACTGATGAAGTGCGGGGCGGGCTAAAATCGGGGTTTGGCCGGACATGACCCGGCGCCTTGCCGGTGCCTGGGATGGCATTCGCCACGTCCGGCACCGCATTCGATCACGGTGACATCTTTTGACCGCTTCCGCTTCCGAGACGCCTGTTTTTGTCCGTGAGGACTCCTACGTCACGCTGCACTACCGGATCACCCTGGCTTCTGGCCCGGGCGAGGGCCAGGTGTTCGCCGATACCTATACGGGCCGCCCGGCGACCCTGCAATTGGGCACGGGCCAGTGGGCACCCAATATGGAAGCGCAGCTCGTCGGCCATGCCGAAGGCACGGCCTTCAGCTTCACGCTGGCGCCAGCCGATGCCTATGGCGACCGCAACCCGGAACTGGTGCAGCGCGTGACGCGCCAGATGCTGCGCGAGCACGCCGGCAGCGACGAGACCTTCAGCCCGGGCGATCTGGTTGAATTCCCCGCGCCCAATGGCACGCGCTATTCGGGCATCCTCAAGGAAATCGACGAGTCCCATGCCCTGTTCGATTTCAATCACCCGCTGGCCGGTGCGGCCCTGCGCGTGGACGTGACCATCCTGGGAGTGCTGTGATGGCCGAAGTGGAAGTGGTATTGGCGCAGCCGCGCGGTTTCTGTGCGGGCGTCGATCGTGCCATCGAGATCGTCGAGCGTGCGATCGAGTTGTTCGGCGCGCCGATCTACGTGCGCCATGAGATCGTGCACAACCGTTATGTCGTGGCCGACCTGCGCAACAAGGGCGCCGTGTTCATCGACGAACTGGAAGAAGCGCCGGCAGGTGCCACGGTCGTGTTCTCTGCGCACGGGGTGTCGCGTGCCGTGCGTGCCGAAGCCGAGGCGCGCGGCCTGCACATCTACGATGCGACCTGCCCGCTGGTCACCAAGGTGCACGTGGAAGTGTCCAAGATGCGCTCTGCCGGCCTGGAGATCGTGATGGTGGGTCACAAGGGGCACCCGGAAGTCGAGGGCACCCTGGGGCAGGCCGATGGCGGCATGTACCTGGTCGAGACGGAAGAAGACGTGGCCGCCCTGCAGGTGTCCGATCCGGGCAAGCTGGCCTTCGTGACGCAGACCACGCTGTCGGTCGATGACGCCGCCAAGGTGGCCAATGCCCTGCGCACGCGTTTCCCTGACATCGTCGAGCCCAAGAAGAGCGACATCTGCTACGCCACCCAGAACCGTCAGGACGCCGTGAAAGTCATGGCGCCGGACTGCGACCTGGTGCTGGTGGTCGGCAGCGTCAACAGCTCGAACTCCAACCGCCTGCGTGAAGTGGCCGAACGCAAAGGGGCCCGGGCCTACCTGATCGATGGTGCGGAGTCCATCGATCCGGCATGGCTGGACGACACGCGCCGCGTGGGCGTGACGGCGGGTGCATCTGCGCCCGAAGTGCTGGTGCAGGCCGTGATCGCGCGTCTGAAGGAACTCGGCGCGGTGTCGGTGCGGACCATGCCGGGGCTGGAAGAGGGGGTCGCATTCCCGCTTCCCAAGGGACTCACGAAAAAAACTGCTTGAGTGCTTGGACGAACGGAAAAATCTTTGCTATAGTCTATGGCTTCGCCGGTCAGCGAATTTAATTAAGCAGATCGGGGATGGAAGGCCGGCATAGCTCAGTTGGTAGAGCAGCGCATTCGTAAT
>JAAIGF010099437.1_pt1 | contig 21324 bp, 27 predicted proteins | sample 6487441 | NCBI WGS metagenome assembly JAAIGF01 (sample SAMN13974129, study PRJNA590717) | phyllosphere metagenome | biome: pepper field; feature: multiple bacterial spot infested pepper fields; material: pepper leaves; isolation source: leaves from pepper fields | host: Capsicum annuum ... | reverse complement strand
TGGCACGCGCTACGCCGCAAGCGGCTCCGCTTATTTCGCGCCAACAATCTCTCCCCCGCTGCGCTGCGCGTTGCATTCCGACCCTCCATGCCTCCCGGCGGCGTAAACGCCTTCAAGGCAAAAGAACGGGAGGGGTAGGGAGATGGAAAAGGTCACCGTGTTTAGTCGCGGACAGTGCGTGCAGTGCAACGCGACTTATCGAGCGCTTGACGCTAACGGCATTGAATTCGAGGTCGTGGACGTCGACGAGGACGAGGCCACCCAGATCCGCCTACAGCAGCTCGGCTTTCAGCAGCTCCCCGTGGTGCGACCCGTGGGCGTGCCCGCGTGGTCGGGATTCCGCCCCGACAAGATCAGCGAGCTCGCGGCGATGCGTTCGGGCGGGATGGAGGCGAACCGATGACCACCAACACTGTGTCGGCTCCCCTTGTTTCTGCGATCGAGCTGGCCTGGGAAGAGATTCGCGATCGGCACCAGGACGTCCCCGAGGTCGTCGTCACGATCGGCAGCGGCAGCGAGGCTCAGGGAATGCGACTCGGGCACTTTGCCGCCAATCGTTGGGAGCGTGGCGAAGATACCGTGCACGAGCTCTTCGTGGGTGGCGAAGGACTCCGGGCGGGAGCGACCGAAGTGTTCGCGACACTGCTGCACGAGGCTGCCCACGCCGCAGCGCAGGAGCGCGGCGTCCAGGACACCAGTCGCCAAGGCCGCTACCACAACAAGCGATTTAAGGAGATAGCCGAGGAGTTCGGACTCGACGTCCAGCACAGCAGCAAGATCGGGTGGAGCGACACCGCGATTCCTACGCATGTGGCTGTGGACTACTCCCCCACCATCGCCAGGCTTGCCGCCGCCATCACCGCGTACCGTCGCGCAGAGACGCGCGCGGCCACAGGAGGCCGAACGAGCAACAACAATGGCGCAGCCGCCGAATGCTCGTGCGGCCGCAAGATCCGCGCATCCCTCACCGTCCTCGAATCCGGCCCGATTATCTGTGGTCTTTGTGGAGACGAGTTTGCCCCGGCCCAGAATGTATAGAGCGGGGTTGACATTGACTGTATAGGGCGGGATAGAATAGCCTTATGAAGGAAGCAAAGCGCGCCGAGGTCGAGCGGTTCCTGCGTGAGCAAGGTTACGCAGTGGCCAGCGAGACGGGGCGGCACACGAAGTGGACTAAGCAGGGAGCGCGGGCCGTCCCGCTCCCCCGTCACAACCGGATATCGCCCGGCGTCCTCCGAGATATTGAAAAGGCCATCGGGTTCGTCCCGGATGGCTGGAAATGAGGAAGATCATGGACCGCAAGACGTACCGCGTGGACGCGACCCGCGAGGGTCGCTGGTGGATCGTTTCGGTGCCCGCGATCGACTACCGCACTCAGGCGCGAGCGCTGGGTGAAATTGAGGAAATGGGCCGCGATCTGATCTCCACAATGGAGGACGTCGAGCCCGATAGCTTCGACGTTGAGTTGAGCGTGACTATCCCCTCCGACGTCCGCGATCAGCTCGACGAGGCCGCACGGCTTGAACAGCAAGCCCGCGACAGCAGTGCAGCCGCGGCCCGTGACCGCCGTGCGGCTGCGCGAGCCCTCAGAGACCGGCATGGGTTGCCCGCCGTCGATGTGGCTACAGTCCTTGGCGTGACCCGAGCGCGGGCTTATCAGTTGCTTGACGACCCCGCTAAAGCACCGCGGAGCGGGAGCGGGAGTGTGACGTCGAAGGCGGCGCGTAGTGGCAGCGTGACCTCAAAGGCGGCGCGTAGTGGCAGCGTGACCTCAAAGGCTGCGGCGGCACGGAGTGGCAGCGCGACCTCAAAAGCGGCGGCGGCGCGTAGTGGCAGTGCGACGTCGAAAGCATCAAAGGTCGAGAAGTTCGCATAAACGCGCCTACTCCCCTCGGCGCGAGCGACATCGCCAAGCTCGATCAATAGGTTCGAGCTCTAGTGTTCGGCGATGTCTTTCTTGCTAGCAAGCTAGCTAGAAAGACAGAAAGAAAGCTAGGTAGCTTGCTAGCAAGCGGATAGGATCGAAGTATGCAGATCGTCATGGTTTACAGCGAAGCTGGCGGGGTCAGTAAGACGACAACCGCGGTGTCGCTCGCAATGACCGCCGCAGAGGGAGCGGGTGACGCAGCGGGTAAGCGGGTGGTCCTTATCGACCTCGACCCTCGCGCAGCGTCGACCAAATGGCTGCGGGCGCAGCCTTCGGGGGAGGGGCTGCACGTCGGCGCAATCCTCGGCAACGCGGAGCCTGACGGATGGGCCGAGGATCTAGCCGTGCCGAGCGCATGGCATGAGAATTTGCGGATCATTCCCGCCGCTCGCGACCTCTCCAACGCCGAATCCGCCCGCGATGACTTCGCAGAGCTCCGGCTGAGCCGCGCGCTTGATGGTCTGGCTGCCGACGTCGTGGTTATCGACTGCGCTAACCGTCAGGGCGGCCCGCTGACCCTAAACGCTCTCAACGCTGCTGACACGGTTGTCTACGCCGCCACGGCCTCGGATAGCGGCGTCGACGGCGTAACGGGCGCTCAGCGATCGGTACGCCGATACATCGAGGCGCGTGGACGTATGGGAGCTCCCGTGAACCTCACGGAGTCGGGCGCATCCATCACACGGGACGGAACAGGCTTCATGTCCTACGCGGAAACCGACGCCATCGAGCAGATCCGCGAAGCGACGACCGTCATCGAGCCGATCGTGCCGCATCTGTCGATCGTGTCCGAGGTGCGCATGGCGGGGGAGTGGTACGGGCGTTATCGGAAGGGCGCGCCCATCCGCGAGGCATACGGCGAGATCATGCGAAAGGTCATCCGATGAGTGAGAACCAGCTAGATCGTCCGCTGCGACCGCAGCGGACGAAGCCCCGGCCGGCCCCCTATGCAGGCGTGGACCCCGTGGACCCTACGCCCGCCGAGGGCAGGGGCACGGCCCCCGTGCCCGCGGCAGCGCCGGCTACGCCGGCCGCACCGAGCGTCCCATCGACGCCGAGCGTGCAGTCGCCCCAGGAGCGGCAGGGGAGCGCTGCGGGAGGCTACCAGTCAACGGGTGCCGGCTCAGAGCCCACCGTGCAGCTCAACTCCCGCGTAGCGGTCGGAATCGGCGCGATCGTCGAGCGCGTGAAGCGGGAGACGGGCAAGACCAAACGAGAAATCATCGAAGAGGCAATCACCGCGCTCTACGGCTCGCGTTGACACGTACGTGTCAAAGCTCGAGCAGGGCTAACCGATGACCCAGCCGACGAAACTCAGCAGGTCCGACGTCACGGTGTCACGCCGAGCGCGATAGCGCGGGCGTAGGCCTCGACGAGCACCCTCAGTGTCGGCCGCGACGTATCCGAGCTGTTCCAGTTCGCGGACGGCTTCGGTCGTCGTCGTCGTGTTGAGCGACGTCGCTTCGGAGATTTCGGCCCGCGAAGCGGACTCCACCGAGAGCAGGAACCGCAGGCACAGCAGCCGAGATTCGACCCTGATCGCTTGATAAGCGTCGGCAGCCGTTCCCGTTAGGGTCGGCAGTTCGGTGCGGCGCGGCATCCCCACATTCTTTCAGGAGCGACCCCCCGCGCGCATGAAGATGAATCTTCTCCAATGTTCGCGCCAGATAACGCTTTTCTCGTTATCTTTAGAACTTGCAGTTCTGTGGATTCACAGGAGTGAGGGTCAGAGGCCCGCACTACGATGATCCGAACATAGGGGGGTGCCCGTGAATAACGAACCGAACGAAAACCAGGCATTTCGTGGCGCGGTCAGAGCCCACGGATACATGGAGCTGGACGACGAACATACGGCCGTACGCGGCGAAGCTCCGCGCGCCGCGATGATCGATCGTGTCCCCCAAACGGGGGACATACCGGAAACGGCGTCACCAGCAACACCGGAGCAGCTACTCGCCCGATTCCAGCAGGACGACCCAGCAGCAACAGCGCAAACAGCAGCTACCCAGGAGCCGGATCAGGCCGTGGTGGCGGATAAGGCGATAGCGGTGCCCTCGGCAGACGTCCGGCTGCGAAGCCGGCACCGTGTTGCCGAGCAGCCGTCCATCGGAATGCGCGGATTCCTGCGCAAGCTCGGGTTCTCGATGTCGCCCAGTGCCGCCGAGCAGGAGGCCGCTGATTTGGGCAGCGCACGTTCCTACGTGCGTCTGTCGACGTGGCGTCGCAGCGTCGGCATCCTGGTCGCGAACCCGAAGGGCGGAGTAGGAAAGACGCCGCTCTCACTGGCGATCGCGGGAGCCCTCGCCACCACCCGCGGGGGCGGCACAATCGCGTTCGAGGTGTCGGACGACCCGGGCGCACTCTCCGTGCGAGCCGAAGGCCCCGCCTCGGTGGGCGTGGCTGAGCTGCTGCGCGATATCGACCAAGTGACCGGCGCCGGCCAGCTCGCCGGCTATGTCGCGAAGCAAACCTCTTACGCCGCGGTTATCAGCACCGTGGGAGATCGCGACCCGCTGACGGGCGACGACGTTCGCCGTATGGCGAAGCTCACCGACACGTATTACCCCGTCCGCGTCATGGACTCGGGCAACGTGCCCTCGTCAGACGCTTTCCACGGCGCGCTCGACGTGACCGACGTCCTCGTGATCCCCGTGCTCGACGCGCTGGACGCGCTGCAGGGCGCGATGCAGCTGCTCCGTCACCTGCACCAGCTCGGAGGAAAGTACACCGAGCTTGCCCGTCAGGCGGTTGTCGTCCGCATGCATGACGGACGCCCGGAAGATCCCGAGGTCCGTGCCTACGCAGAGCAACTGATCACGTCCGCGGGTATCAGCGCTGTGTACGAGGTGCCCTACGACGCGCACATCGCGGGTCGAAGCACGCTCAGCTACTCCGACTTGTCCGCGCCTACTCAGAAGGCGATCACGATGCTGACGGCGGGAATCGTCGGACAGCTCAACAAGAAGCTCAACCAGGCCTGAAAGGCGCGACCATGCAAAATCCACTCGACGGAATCCTGCCGGATTTCTCCATCTTCGGCGCGGAGTTCACTGAGCTCTGGCAGAAGCTTCTCGCGGGCATATGGGCACTCGGCATCGTCGCCGCGATCGTGTTCTTGATCATGGGACTCGTCAAGATCGGCAGCAACGGTGAGACGAACCCCCAGGCGGTAGCCGAAGGCAAGCGCCAGGTTCTCTGGGCTTCAATCGCTATCGGCGGGCTCGTGTCCCTCGGCGTGATCGTTGGCGCGATCATCGCGCTTGTGAGCTGACGCGATGAGCACGCCGAACATTCGCGGCCCCCGCCGCTGGCTGTGGGTAGTCGGCGTTGCGGTCGTCGTTGCCCTCATCGGCGTGGGTGTCGCGGTCGGCGTGAACCTCGGCCACGGCGGCACCCAGCCGGCTCCCGAGCCCACGGCAGCGAGCCCCGCCCCACAGACCCCGTCGACACCCGCCACCTCGGCACCCCCCACGGTGGCGGGTGTCGACGGTTGCCTAGGCGGTGACAGCCGCAGCCCACAGGCTGTGCTCGACGCGCAGAAGAAGGCACCGCAGACCCCCGAGGGTGCGGTGTCTTTCGCTATCGCCTATGCACGGTGGATCGCCCAGAAGCCGACCGTGCCTGCCGCAGAGCAGGAACAGCTCCGCGGGATCGTCACCGATCCGACGCAGCTCGCCGCGGACGTAGCCAGCTTCGAGAACGCAGAGTTCGCGCAGTTCCACATCACATCGTCGAACGGCTACTACCGCGTGGAGAGCTTCGACGACACGACCGCGACAGTGACGCTCATGCTGCCGCTCGTTGTAAATAGCGCCGTCGACCCGACGCTGCGACTCACGCCCTCGACCGTCCTGGAATGGGGCGAAGCCGGCTGGATGATCGCGGGGGAGGCGGACACGCCGGGACGCGACAGCCTCGCGACGAACGGCGTCACCATTCCGGGCGGCTGCTGACCATGAACTGGGACGACATAATCAGCATCCCCGGGCAGGTCGGGGGAGTGGTCGAGTTCTGGTCCGATCCGTTCGGGAACCTGTACAAGGCCGGCCGGGAGTCAACCATCGACCTCGCGGGCGATCTAATCCCCGCCATCACCGAATCGACACTGCCTGACCTCACTCTGCCGAGCTTCCTGAGCGCCTACGCGGTGAGCTTCGCGCTCAGCATGCTCGTCGCGGTGCTGCTCATCATCGCGCAGCTCGTGCGCACCGCGCGCGGTCGCCAGTCCGGGCAGGAGCTGATCGAGACGTTCGGGCTGTACCTCCCCGGATTCCTGATCGGCGCGATGTTTGGCCCCGCCTTCGGCCTCGTGGTCGTTGAGGTCGTGCGAGCGCTTTCACGCTCGATGATCGAGTGGGCCTATCAGGGCACGATCGACGAAATGGTGCAGACCTTCGGCAGCGTCATTGCCGAGGATCCCGCGCAGGTCGCGGGAGGGGCCGTTGTCGGAGCGTTCATCGTGTGGGCGATGGTCGTCGGACTGTTCCTCATCGTCGCCTTCTTCATAGTCCAGCTCGTGGTCCTGTACTTCTCGGGCATCCTCATCCCCCTCACGATCGTCTGGATGGTCGACCCCCGGCGACGTCAGACAGCTCTAGGCGGTGTCGCCCTCTGGGTCGGAATGCTGTTCGTGCACCCGCTGCTGTTCTTCATGCTCGGATTTGCGTTCCGGCTCGCGATCGATGGCGTGGGCACGTGGGGCTCGGACGGCTGGCGCAACCTCGTCAACATGGTCGTCGCGGGAGCGGCGATCATCCTCGCGGAGCTCGCTCCGTTCTTCCTTGTCGGAATGCTGCGCAAGACGCTGGCCAATCAGGCGGCATCTCCCACAGATTCCCCGGTTCCCATCGGTCCCCGTGCGCCCGCTTCTCACCCCGGAGGGGGCCGTGGATCAGCGCCCGGAAGGAGCATCCAGGGAGCTCGTCAGCCGGTACGGGCAGACGCCGTTCCAGCGGGTTCCCGCGGAGCCACCGCCCGCGCAGGGAAAGCGGGCAAGGAGACGGTGGGACGCGCCACGGCTCGCGCCGGTTCGTCTGGCGCGAAAGGAACTGCCGCAGCCAAGGGCGGCGCAGCGACGACCGCTGCACGCGGAGCGGGCGTTGCCGGCGCGGTGACCGCGACAGCGGTTCAGGGTGCCGGTGCCGCAACACGGCGGATGCGCAGCGACGCCAACGCGGCCATCACCCCGCCCGCACCGACTGAGACGCACGGAAAGGAGCGCCCGCAGTGAGCACCACAGAGACAGAAGAGGGTGTCTACATCCTCGGCGGCGAAGGTTCGCACCGCGGCTTCTTCGGTGCTGGAATCAGCAAGGGCCGAGCGTTCGGAATCATCGCCATCATCGGCGGAACGTTCGTGTTGGTCCCCGCTTTCGGGTGGGTCGCTCTCGTGATCGGTGCCGCCGCACTTGGTGTCGTCGTTCTGGCCACAACCGGTACACACAACGGAACGCTTATCGAGCGGTCCCGGCGACGTCGGCGGTTCAAGGAGAGCGGCAACGACCGGTTCGTGCCGTACGACGCTGAGCGCTGGACCATGCTCACCCACGCCCTCGAACAGACCCGAAAGACACGAGACAAGGGCGAACGCGCCGCGCGGATTGAGTGGGCACGCGAGCTGCGGGCGATGCGCCCGAACCCAGACGGTGCAGACGGCATGGGGTGGTTGGAGTCCGCTCGCGGAGTCCCCGGCATCGCCTGGCACGGCCCCGTAGGGGAGACCCCATACCTCTCCGTTGCATTCCACGTCAGCGGCCAGCTCCGCGGCATGGAGTCCGCGGAAAACGTCGTAAAGGGAGCTGAGAGCTTCGGTCGTCTGCTCGCAGGACGTGCAGCGCCGTCGTCCCTGCTGCGCGTCGTGCAGCCGATCACACGCGTTCTCCCGGCTGACACTGCCCTGCAAGAGTTCTGGGTGAGCAGCAATATCGACGAGCTCGCTCCGCAGCGGGCAAAAGACTCGTACGAGGAAGTGCTGCGCGAGACAGGCCGCGGCGGCATGGTCCAGCGGCACTATGTCGTCGGGCGGTGGCCCATCACCCCACGGTTCGTCGAACAGGCGCGAAAGTACGGGAAGGGTCGCGACGGCTGGCGAGCTCTCATGACCGAAGAAATCGCGTCATTCCAGCGGTCCCTGATCGAAGCGCGAAACGCATTCGCAGAGCCCCTGACGGCCCGCGGCACGGTCGCTGTGATGCGACACATGCAGAACCCGTCACGCCCCCTGGACCTGGTGCGAGACATCATGCCGACGGACACGGGGGAGCGGACACGTGGAGGCGAGTTCTCCGCTCACGTCGTCGAGGGGCACGACCCGGAGTCCGGCCAACCCGTCGAATGGTGGCACCGGACCGCCGTCATTCGCGCCGAGAACCTCGCTGTCGCCCATCGCCGGCCCCTCTGGCTGCTCGACCTGCTGGTCGGGCGCGAGCTGGACGTCGTGCGGACTGTCTCTTTCCATATTGAGCTGGTCCCCGCAGCGGAAGCCCGTCACGCAGCGCGCCGCGACCTGGTGTCCGATCTGGCCAAAGCACACGCGGAAACGGCGGGCGGGAAGATCCCGCTGGACGAGAGCGATGTGCAAGCGGAAGCGGCGCAGCGGCGGCGCAACGACCTCGCCACAGGCAGCTACCATCACGGCGCGAACTGGATCGGATACGTGACGATCACCGCTGAGGACAGGTCGCAACTGGCAGCGGCCAGTCGCCAACTCGCGGAGCTCTGCTCCAACAGCGTCGGGATCACCAAGCTCGAATGGCTCGACAGCTACCAGCCCGCAGCAAGCGGAACCACCTGGCCCATCGCCCGCGGCTTGCAGCCGCACAAGGCAGCATTCAGCGCGTCCATCATGAACGCTCTCGCCGGCCGAGGAGAGAAGGAGGCAATCGAGTGAGCAACACCACCGCTGAGCGTCGGTCCCGCCGCCGCTCGAAGAAGCCCGTAGAGCCCGTCGAGGCTATTGCGGGGGAGAAGCACCGCAGCGAGATCTCGCCCTATGAGCTGCCAGGAACGCAGCGACGCTCCAATGCTCGTGCAGCCGCTCGCGGCTGGTACGCGCCCGCCCTGCAAGGCGCGCCGACGTCGACCCGTCAGGCGTCCGTGCTGAACACGGCGCTCATCGGGCCGGTGACAGGCACCCAGGGCGTCGCGAACGGTCGCGACGTTCTCTCGCACATGCTGATCGCGCACGATCCCGTGACGGCGTACAACCAGATCCCCAGGCTCATTGCTAGCCCCAACTCGATCGTCGTGGGCGGCGTCGGCGGCGGAAAGTCGAGCTTCGTCAAGACGGTCTACGTGCTGCGTCCTCTGCTGTTGAAAGGGCGTCGCGCGGTCATCTTCGACAAGAAGCCTCGCGGGGGAGAGGGCGAGTACGCCGAACTCGTGCGCCAGTGGGGCAATGCGGAACCTATCCGCTTCACCACCGATGGCACGGGGTCACGTCTTAATCTGCTCGATCGGCTCATCGTCGACCAGGTGGGAGCATCAGGCACCTATCGCTTGCTGCACGCGATCGTGAGCATCGCCCGCGACGGTGCCTCGCTCGACGAGTGGGAAGAGAAGGCGATGCGGTCGGCGCTCGCGCAGACGCTCGGAGGGTTTGAAGACGGACGAAACCCGACTGTCGCGGATATCTTGCCGCAGCTCGGTCGCGTCGTCGACGACGGCGATATGTCGGCCACTGCGCGCGATCGTCTCCACGCAGCCGGACTCGGAGTCCGGTTCACCCTTGAAGGGCTGCTCGACGAGTACGGCGGGCTGCTGGATGGCGACACGGACAGCTCCGTGCACCTCACCGGCAAGCTCACCAGCTTCGATATCTCGCAGCTCCCCAGCGAAGGCCCGTCGTCGCACGTCGTTCGCGCGATCGGCAACCAGTGGATGCTCGGGCGCATCCGCAAAGACCCGGGATGGCGCACAACCTGCATCCAAGAGGAGGGGTGGGACATGGTGGAAGGTCCCACCGCCCACCTGTTGAAGTCCAACCAGAAGCTTTCCCGCGGACTCGGGCTCAACAACGTATTCGTGTTCCACAAGGGCACCGACATTCCGATGGACTCTCCCGGCCGCACGGTCATCAGTGAGGCGCAGTCCATCTATGTGTTCCGTCAGGACCGGCGCGAGGATGCCGAGTGGGCAGTGTCGACGTTCGGTTTCGATCCCTCGACCGCCGAGACGTTGCAGAACCTTTCACCCGGCGAATACGTCTTCAAGTACGGCAACGTGCCCGAGACGAAAGTGCAGCACGTCCGCTCCGCCTGGGAGGTCGAGCTGACCGACACCGACGAGGGCATGCGAGGTGACGGGTTCGGGGTCGACCCGTGAAAAAAGTTGCCCTCATCGCGGGAGCGGCAGGCGTAGCCCTGCTGCTCGGCGGCAGCATGATTCTGGCGTCCGTCCAGGCACCGCCCGCCGCCGCAGCGTGCACGATCGACCCGGGCGCCATTCCCGAGGACGGTATGGACGGGTGGAGTGCCGACCAACTCGCCAACGCTGCGGCGATCGTCGACGCCGGCCAGGACCTCGGCCTGAATCGGCAAGCTCAGATCCTCGGCGTCATGACAGCGATCGGGGAGAGCTCACTGCGAAACATCACTTACGGAGACGCAGAGACGAGCGGCGTCACAAACCCTGACGGTTCCGCGACGACCTCGATTGGACTCTTCCAGCAGCAGTCGTGGTGGGGAAGTGCGGCAGATCGCATGAACCCGAGCAAGGCGGCGACCATGTTCTACTCGCGCCTCGCCGCAGTCGAAGGCTGGCAGGACATGGAGCCTTCTCGTGCAATCAATCGGGTGCAGATCAATGCCGACCCCGACCACTACGCACCCCACGAAGCCGCGGCGACGAAGATCGTCGACGCTCTCACAGGGGCATGCGCAGCCCCCGGCAATGGCGAGTGGATCGTGCCCGCCCGTGGCTACGTCACCGACACTTTCGGATCGTGTGACATCGACCGTCCCGGCAGCGCTTGCCACAAGGGAACGGACCTCGCGACCGGGGATTGTGGCAGCCCCATCTGGGCAGCCAGCGCCGGACGAGTCACCTTCGCCGGAGTGCAGCCATTCCGCGGGAACACCGTCTGGATCGACCACGGCGACGGTATCGAAACCGGATACTTCCACATGGAGGACGGCAGCCTGCAAGTTGCTAAGGGGCAGACCGTCGCCCCGGGAACACAGCTCGGAACGATGGGCGAAACCGGGTTCTCCCGCGGTTGTCACCTTCACTTCGAGCTCCACGCAGACGGCAAGCCGATAAACGCCGAACCGTTCATGGAAGCAGCCGGCGCGACAATGCCGCGGCGATGATCTAGGAGTACTCGTGGAAGATATCGAACCGCAGATGCCCCCCATTCCGGGCCTCGCAGAAACCATCACGACGGTAGGGACGCTCGCAGCGATCGTCGCGGCCGTGAGCATCATCATCCTGGTTGCGACCATCTTTGCGACCAACGGCGACTACACCCGCACGATCGGGAAGCCAGCCGGCATCGTTGGGCTGTTCGCGGGTGCCGTCGCGATCCTCGCCGCCGTTCTCGGTGCCGCGCAATTGCCCCTGTACGTGTTGCTCATCGGTGTGGCAGTCGCCGTCATAGCTGCATTGGTGATCGTCGCCGTGCGGCGACGTCGTTACCGCTGACCGCTCCGTTCGGACGTCAGGGCGCGCTTAGAGCGGTCGGCAGGTACGTCACGCCGCAGTAGCGGCATACGAGCGCTGACGCGACGCTGTGGAGCGCAGTTGAGCACCCAGGGCAGACGAGCGACGCTGGCAGATCATCCATCCCAGGGACGATAGCCAGGAGGCGAACTCATCGCGCGACTTATCAACAAGTCAAAGGCGAGAGTGGGCGATCCAGCATGCCATCCTCGCTATGTGGCCGCAGAACAGATCGTGTTGATGACCGCTCCGCAGTGGTGGGAGATTACCGCTGCGCTCGCGACGGCGATTTCCGCTGGTGTGATCGCCTGGCAGGCATTCCTCACTCGGAAGTCGGTTGCAGCGTCCGAGAAGGCCGTGGCGGTTGCGCAGGCGGCGCTTGTCGAAAGCCAGCTCGCTCGGATCGAGGCAGGCGCACCGAGGCTCCTTGTTCGCGCCCAAGGATGGGTGGCCGCGGACGATGCACGGCTACGGAGCGATCCCGGCACCAGCCCGCGCCCGGTGACTACCGAAGATGTGTTCAAGCTGCCGCGAGACGGCAAGGTCTCTCTGGGGATTTCCTACCCGATCGAGATCCGAAACGATGGCCCCAGCACGGCCGTCGTGATGATTGCGTCTAGGTACACCAACGGGAACTCCATCGGCTTCAATGTCCAGCTTGCTCCCGGCGAGAGCAAGGAACAGTCTGTGTGGTTCGCGCGGTCAGTAGCAGAGTGGGTCGAGCTCACTGACGACGTTGGGGAGGACGGCAAGCGCACGGGTGGCAAGTCGGCAGGCGCGATTACCGTCACCTACAGGGGCCCCCGAGACGCTGACCTTGACGAGGTTCACACGATGCAGGTCATTGGTTCCCTGCTTCTCCCTGTTGCAGACGCTCAGGGCGACTGGCGGCCACATCTCGACCCGTTCGAGCCCCAATCGTTCGGGATTGGTGCGCCAACCGTTGAGCGCATCTACTGGCGATCAAGGCAGGCGGGCCAGAAGTTCGAACTCGTCGAGCTGATCTAGCAGCGGGACTCGTCGCCCGAGCAGCAGCATGATGGCTCTGTGTCCTCATCGCCCTCTCGCCGCGGTCTTCCTACGGCTGATCTCAACCCCCATCATGTAAGGGTTTCGCTTCGGCTCTATACCGCCGCCCAGCAGGCAGCGCGCACCGCCATCCAGTTTCACGCTAGTGAGGGCGAAGCGGAGCAGTTACAGGCCGCCTTGGCGATCGGTTCGGCAGCGGAGTACCTCGCTCGAGCCGCGCTCGCAAATCACGACCCGTTGCTGCTCGCCGCTCACAACAGTGTGGAGTCCTTGATCATGCTCTCCCGCGCCAACTCCACCGGCCCGATCACCCCGTCTGACCTTCGTACCGTTGCGATCAGCGAGGTATGGAAGCGCCTCCGCCAAATCAACACTCGGCTCACTCCGCAAGTCATCGCCTCAAACGAGCAGGTTATGAACGTGAGGAACGCGGCAGCGCACATGGCTCTAGTCGACACAGCAGAGCTGGAGAAGGCCGCGCGCGCGCTTATTTCGATCGTCGAGGTGCTGCACCCGATCGGGAATCGGGATGAAGGAGCCTTCTGGCCGGACAGCTTGCGTGACAGCGTGCAGCTGTTGAGGCTGAACATCGCCACCGTGGCGCAACGGAGGGCGCAGGCCAAAATTGACGTCGCTCGTGAGCACTATCGGAGTCTTCTTCAAGGCATGATGCCCGGAGAGCAGGAGCGCACCCAGGTCTTCCTCGAAGAGCGCGGGGTGCACTTCGTCGCTCGCGAACGTCTGCGAAAAGAGCCGGCCCAGTGCCCGGCGTGTGGTCGACGCGGCACGGTCACCTACATCGTCGACGAGGGGGAGCCTGAACACGCTTTCGACGAGTCCCCAGGCGGGATGTTCCTCGATTACGGCTGGTCGAGGGTGCTCTCGTTCTCGGCCGCGATCTTCCAGTGTCCCGTCTGCAACCTTCAGCTGAGCCCCGATGAGTTCGCCGGAGTGGACCTTGATGTCGTTCTCGACGTCGAAAGTGAGGACATCGAAGATCCGTATGCGGATTGGGAACCCGACGAGGACTATCTGAGGGGTCGCTAGCGTCCGCAGAGTCCCTTCACTCGCCCAATCGTGTGACGGTCGCATTAGCGACGTCCGCAGTGATGTCGACAGTGCACGAGTAGTCAGAGCGAATCATCGCGCCAAAGGAGTTCTCGGAGTCGACGTGCCCCGAGACGGTCCACTTTCGGTAGCCGGCATCGCTTGCGTCACTGCTGAACGATGCCGTGGAAGGAGCCTTCAAGTTCGCTCTGACGGCGTTCTCGCAAGCCACCTCGGCCACCGACTGGTTGTCATTGCGATCTGCCGGATCCTCCCCAGCTCTCGTGAGCTGGAAGCCAACCACAGCGACGAGCAGAACTCCGAGGCACCCCAAGCAGCCCCAGAACCCGGACCGCGACTTTTGCCCAACCGCAGCATTGTCAACGAACGCCTGCGGCCCGCTCGGCAGCTGCGTTGGAGCCTTGACCGGCGTCCGTTTCAGCCAGTTTTCGTAGTAAGCGCGAGCGAGGCCGTCGTCCGCGGCTATGCGCATGGCTTCGTCGTCGGACATCTCGATGCCAATCGCGCGACGAGCAACCGGATTCCGCAGCGAGCTCCTGAACTGCTCGAACGATGTTCCCCCCATGCCCTCTGTCTACCGGATCTTTCCCATGGGAGAGCACCGGCGATTCGTCGGAGTTGACATAATATAGATTATCGGGTAAAAGACCAGGTCAATCGGCTTTTTTTGTGGTCACGCCGTGACGGAAGTTCTTGTATGTCTGGAAGACCGCGATGGCACCGGCGATGCCGTATACAGCGATCCCTGCGAACAGGATGAAGTGATGCTCGAAATCCCCGGCCTTGCCGCCGGATATGGCCACTGACGCCGCCGTAAGCGTGCCCACGACGCCAACGGCAACCGTCAGAGCTGGGATCAAAGCAAGCACCACCCCGAGCCACGCTTTAGTCACAGTTGTGCCCTTAGCAACCCCCCGAGCCTCGAAGGCGAGGATAAGTATTCCGATGGGGAGCAGGGTGGCCATGAGTGCAGCGGCGTCTGAGTTCACGCATCGAACCTACCGAAAACCTGAGTGTTACCTGTGCGGCTGAGCCTCTGCCTGATGTGCCCGCCAGTCATCTTCGCTGCCGAAGGATGAGTACCCGCCCCAGCGGCGCGGCTCGGGTTATTTGAGCCGTTCACGCGTACGCGCGATGGACGCGCCAGTCGCCCTGTCCCCCGTGAACGTCGAAAATGAAAGAGTCGCCGGCAGCGTTCGTCGCTTGAAAGCGCCAGCCGTATAGCCCTCGCGCTGCGGGTCGGTCGTCGGGATCTACCGACCACACAGACTCACGCAGCCGCGTCGGGGTGTCTGTGACGGTCCAGCGCTCCCCTGCGTAGAAGAGGCGGGCCGGCACGTCGTCGACGAGCCACAGGGACAGATTTTCCTCGACCACCACAGCGACGCTCATCCAGCAAGAATAGAACAAGTGTTCGAAAGTAGCTAGCCTGTACGCGGGACGGAGGTGCAGGCAGTGGGGACCAGTCGACGCTACGCGACAAGTGTCGATCGCCAGATGGATCGACGGATCTTGGAGCGCATCGCGGCCGAGGCCGGCCCCCTCCAATCGCTCACGAAGGACGAGCTGCGCCTGGACGACGAGCCAGTGACGATCGACCCGAAACCTAAGCCCGTACGCGCGTGGGTGCGCTTCGGAGCGACCCCCGCTCTGGTCGAGGCGGAAGCGTGCCGGTGGACTGCCGATGCCGTGGCCATCAAGTTCCAGGTAGGCGACTCAGAGCGTCGCTGCTGGGTGTGGTCGTCAGCAGTGACGCCGCTCCCCCGCGCACTCTGACTAGGCGGGCGCAGTCCGCAGTCGGGACAGCTCCACGATCTTGTCGAGTCGTAGACCCGTCCAGCGCTCCCCCGTGTCTGTGACCACCAGCGGCAGTTCGTGCACTCCCTGATCACGCAGCTCATCCGCCAGGCCCTCAGCGTGCACATCGCGGTAGCGGTGCTCGATGCCCGCCAGGTCGAGCGCTTTGATCGTGTTCGCACACTTCCAGCAACCATCAGCCCCGTAAACCGTCACCGTTACCATCGCCTCTACCTCCCGTTGTTCGCCCCTGCATCCGGGGCAAGGAGCAAAGAGAGCGGAGCGACACCGCGGAGGCCGGTAAGCGGACTGAGGGCACAGCCCGAGGGAGCATTAAGGAGGCCGCAGCGGCGGCGCGTAGCTATCGTGTGGTGCCCCGGGTGCACGGGCGAACCGCCACCCACACTGCGGCCCACAAGGCCGACGCCTCGAGTTGGCACGTACGTGCCAACGAGCCTGTGCGCACTTTTCTCGTGCGCCTCGCACATGCTCAGATCGGCGGCGTGTCACTCTCGCGTTAACCCTGACCCCAGGGTTAACTATCGACATGGCCCCTCGTCGACGTCCGCGCGGATCGCTGGTCGATCCCGTCAACCTCGGATACGAGGTTGAGCGCGCGTCGAAGGCGAAGCTCGAACGCCTGGCGGATAACGCCGGCGTCAGCGGTGCCGTCATGTTCGAGCACGTCATGGAGCATCTGTCCGTGACAGCTCAGGGGTTGCCGGCCTCATGGCCCGCGCAGCAGAGAGACGGGGAGCTGCCTATCGACCCGGCCTGAATGAGAAGAGGCCCGCCGTAGCGGGCCTCAAAGCTCAGAGTCACTTCATCTGGCGTGTCGCCAAACAGAACCAGATGAAGCCAGTTCCGAAGATCCGCCCGAGAAGGCGGGGCTTCGTTGTGCCTACTTCCAACGGAAGGAGACGACTTCATGGTAGCTGCTGCTACCCAAAAAACAACGATCGCGCGGCCACAAGACGGCGTGTCGCAGGAGCGGCGCGGCTCGTGGACGCTTCCGGTTCCGACTGGCGCGTACGCGCCGCTGAGGGCGTGGACGTCCCCCGAAGCGTGGTTCGACGCGGTGATGGATTCGCTGCGCAGCATCAATGGTGAGTCCGCACGTCGAGCGGCGAAGGTCGCGCCCGACACGCTGCTGCGGGTGGCCTATGCCGACCGAAAGGCAGCAGATCAGCGCACCGGTCGCGACGTCGCCACCGCGCACGAGACGGTCGCAGCGCAGCTCGGCATGAGCGGCAAGACCGTGCAGCGGGCACGTCGGCTGCTAGAGACGCTGGGGCTCGCTGTAACCATCGTCGGTGGCCGCTACCTCACGACCGCCGAGAGAGAGGCTGCGCATCGGGCTCATGGGGGCCAGCAGCTCAGGGCAGCGTCGACCCGCGCGCTCGTCATGCCGGCATGGGCGGCGGCAACATCGCGAGGCGAAGATCCCCGAGCTGTGAAGAATGTCCAGCTACCTGTCTCTCCGTTAGGAGAGCAGGTAAGTCACGTTCCAGCTCACTCACCAAAGCGCGCGATGACGCGCGCACGGGAGGTCGGCGCTCCGCACCGACCGGCTTTGACCAAGAGTGTTCGATCCATCAAGCCTCGAAGGCCCCGCACGTTGGCGGTTCAGCAACTTGCGGCTCGACTTGTCGAGCAGATGCCGTGGCTGGATCGGAGCTCGCGGCACATCGGGTACGTCTGCGACGTAATCGAACGTACCGGCCTCAGTGAGCGGGGCTGGACCGCTCAACAAATCCTCGATCGGGTGGCCGCGTATGCCCTCGACGCGAAGGTTCGGATCGCAGATCCGAGCGACCAGCGCGACCCACTCGGATACTTCGCGTGGCTCATTCAGCGAGCGATCCCCGCTGGCGATGTCGCGCCGTTCGAGACGGTAGCCGCGGAGCGTCGACGACGGATCGTCGAGGGTGCTGCACGCGCAGCCGACGAGGCTGCACGCCGCGCAGAGCTCGCGGCTGAGAGCGCGCAGATCGAGGCCGCGATTGATGCCATGCACGCCCAGTTTGGGCGCCCTACCCCCAGGCCGAGGCATTCGTTTACCTATTCACATGGAGCGAATAGGTAAACGAAGTGAATCGGCCAGACTCCCCTGTCTTCCTGCCCCCACCGCGCTAGCGCGCTCTCCGACCTCAGCCCCTCAGCAGTTACACTGTTCGGAACTGAGGTTGGAGAGTAAACGGTGGGGGCAGGAAGACAGGGGAGTCTTTTTGAGAGAGAGAATCAGGAATTCAAAAGAGGGAAGAGAGGGGAGTAGGGAAGAGAAGGAAGGAAGGATGAAGAGGGGGGATGAGGGATGCAGATAACGGCACGGGATGAGCGGATATTTGACTGGCTGCGGACTGTGCGGCTTGCAGATACGGATGCGATTCGGTGGGTGCTGGCGGCGACGGATGGACGCTCTGAGCCGGTCACTATGAGACGTGCGCAGCAGTGGATTGCGCGCGGCGTAGAGGCAGAGCTGATCGAGAAGGCGCGACCGGTTTTCCAGGACGGTGCGGTCGTGTGGCTGTCTCGAATGCTGAGCGATCGCGCCGCCCCAAATCTGTTCCGGGCGACCACGAGACACGAGGTCGCCGTAGCGAGCATCAGCGCTCGCTTTCTCGCTGCCGGTTACGCATGGACGCGTGATCGACAGCCGCGGTCACGACAGGAGCACGCCGCTGACGGAGTTGCCGTCCGCGGTGAACAGGTCGAGCTCGTCGAGGTCGAGCTGACGTCGAAGACGCTCGACCGTTATCGCCTGATCCTTGGCGACCATGCTCGACGCCTCACCGAGGGAGTCGACCGTGTGGTCTACATCGGCACGTCCGGTGCGATGAGGACCGTCGACCGAGAGGTCGCGAAGTGGGTTCACCCGGCGATGCGGGATCGCATCGTCACCATCCCCGCGCTCGACGAGCGCGGCCACGTCGTGAGCGAGCTCTCGACGCTGTGGAACGTCGATGCCGCTCCGGTCGTCGACGAGAAGCCGACCAGCGCAGTGCTCGAGGCGGGGTCCACTCCCCCGCCGACGTCGCCGACGCTGCCGGTGTGGGGAGGTCGAGACTGATGAGTCAGCAAACACAGAGTCCGCCGCCGCGGACAGACACCGCAACCGAAATCGGCTTCGGGCTCGTGAAGCTCGCAGCCATCCTGGCAGGTGCTGTCTTGCTGCTCCCGTTGCTGGTGCCGATGGTCGCTGCGACCGTCGCCGGCACGACGGTCGCCAGGCGTCATGCGTTCTGGATCACCTATCGGTGGCACACTCTCGTGAACGTCCTCGGCGTCGCTGTCGTGGCTGCGGTTCTCGCGGTCGAATGGTCCGCTATCGCACAGTGGGTGATCGCGGGCGATGCCGCGGAGTACATCAAACGGGACCGATGGATCACGGAGCTGCTGGCCACCTGGTGGCCCGTGCTCGTCCTGAACCTTCTGCTCGGCGTGCTGCTGCTGCCTATCGCCTGGTCGATCCGGCGTCGCCAGATCGCGGAGAAGGTGCGCACCCGCACGATCCCGAGCGTGCTGGTGCAGGAAGAGATCGAGGGGGCGCGCAAGCGCGCCGCGGACATTGTGGCCGCGCGGCAGATCGGGCTTCACCTTGACCCGCAGACCGGCGACCTTCGGCCTATGGCCGGAGGCCCGCACGTCACCGCTCCACTGCCCGTCAGGGCGGAGCGACGGGGTGCAGATGGGCGAAAGACCGTCGTGACGTTGCAAGCGTTCGGCGTCATCACCCGCGCCACCGTTCGCACGATGGGCGACCGGATGGCGGATCGTCGACGAATCCCCGACTGGACCGACGCCGAGAACCGGTATGTCGTCGTCCCGGACAGCGCGGGTGCTGTCCGGGTCCTGCAGCTCGCGGAGAGCGGTTCGGGCAAGACCGTCCTCATGATCGACGCGATTCTCGCGTGCCTCGATCGAGGGTGGCCCGTGTTCTTCATCGACGCCAAAGGCGACCCCGAGGACGCGGACAAGCTCGCAGCTCTTGCTCGCGGGCGCGGCTACACCGTCTCGGTCGGGGAGCCGTGGAACCTGTTCACGGGCACCGCGGCCGAAATCACGACGAAGCTCATGCGAACGCTGCCGACGTCGACAGGCGACGGCCAGTTCTACAACGATGAAGTCCAGTCCGCGTTGACGGGGATTCAGGCGCACGCTCCCCTGACAGGGATGCGCGACCTATTCACCCGGCTCGAAGATCCATCGGCGCACGTCCGCGACCAGGCTCAGCTCGCGATGATGACCGCCGCCGTCGATCGGATCGGCACGACCCGCTCGGAGCGGGTCCGGGACCGGCTGCTGCTGGCGCTCGGACCTCTCGAACCGCACCTAGCCGCGTCGGGCTGGTCCTACAAGGACCGTCGCGCGGACCTGACGATCGTCCCCCTGTCGCCGTCTGATGACGCGCAGGCGAAGGTGGGCGACCTGGTGCTGTTGGACCTCCGTCGATACATGACGGAGCGCCTCGCGGCACGCGACAAGTCCCCTGCGGTCGTGTTCGTCGACGAGTTCGCTCAGCTCGTGACAGAGCAGAGCGACCCCGGCGATACCGCTGGAAAAATGTTCGAGACTGCGCGTTCGGCAGGCCTCGGCCTGTGGCTCGCCGCCCAGTCCGTCGCAGGGCTGTCGAAGGACGAGACGCAGCGCCGGCGCGCCCTCTCGTCGGGTGCCGCCCTCGTGTTCGGACGGTCGAAAGACCCTGAGGACATCGTGAAGTACGCCGGCACGGTCATGCGCCTCGAAGCGTCTGGGGCGGCGACAGGAGAGGAACTGAAATCGGCCCGCGCGCAGCACACGTATGTGGTGCCGCCCCAGGACGTCCGTCAGGCCGCGATCGGTTCATTCTGGCTCGTGCAAGGTGGCGGTATAGCCACCTTCCGAGCACTACCCACTCCCCCACCCGCGGGGGTTGGTCCAGCCCAATCCGCTGTGCCGGACGAGGGCGAACTACTGGAAGAGGCTTCGGGCGACTGACGAGGACGTGTGGCCCGGGGTATCCCGGGCCACACGCGGTTCAGCGCTTGCCCCTGCCCTTCTGGCTGAGTGCGCTTGCGGCTGCCGTCTTGGACGCGGCCGAGGTGCGGCCGTCGCGCAGCACCTTGCTTGCTGCGGTCGCTGCCTTGGAGCTTGTCTGCTTTGAGTTTCGGGCCATGATGGCCTCCTTCCAGTCGATCAGTGATGGGTGTGTGGCGCGATCCGCTGACGTCGAGTCACGTCGGCGGAAGGCGCCGCGGTTCCTACCGGATCAGCCGCGGGGCTTGATGCGGATGCGGATACGGACGGTGCGCACGATGCGTGCCATTGCCCTACCTCTTTCCCGAAAGCTTCGGGGCATCCGTTCGCCGGAGATTGACATCTCCGCGATCGACTCGTAAAGTTGACACTTGAATCCCTCACCAAGATTCGTAGTGCCAAACCAACGGATACCGAAGTCGCAGACCTTCTGCGATCGTCTTTCGACCCTTCCAGTTTAGCACACTTTGCTATGCCCGAACATCTGTTCGGGCATTTTGCATTTTATGCCTGACCAGAGGCTATTTCTGCGCCGCAACGGCGAACGCCTCTCTTGTATGAGCGGACAGCCCTGCGGGCCGGCTGCACTGAGCCCCGCGGGGGCTCGGTTCTCTTGCCTTGAAGCCTTCGGCACCATCCGGCACTCCGGGCCTCCACGCAAGCCCTACGGGCCAGCTCCGCCGACATTTTTGGCACGCGCTACGCCGCAAGCGGCTCCGCTTATTTCGCGCCAACAATCTCTCCCCCGCTGCGCTGCGCGTTGCATTCCGACCCTCCATGCCTCCCGGCGGCGTAAACGCCTTCAAGGCAAAAGAACGGGAGGGGTAGGGA
>JAAIGF010398184.1_pt1 | contig 21411 bp, 13 predicted proteins | sample 6487441 | NCBI WGS metagenome assembly JAAIGF01 (sample SAMN13974129, study PRJNA590717) | phyllosphere metagenome | biome: pepper field; feature: multiple bacterial spot infested pepper fields; material: pepper leaves; isolation source: leaves from pepper fields | host: Capsicum annuum ... | reverse complement strand
CCGGTCGGGACCTCCAAACCGCAGCATTAGTCCACTTGGGCATGCCGCAGGCAGCGGCCTCCCTGGCCCGGTGGGCGTGTCGAAGGCGCCGCGCGACATGGCGGGATTGGGGAAAAGAGGGAGCGCTGTCTGAGCGCGACGTTTGTGAACAGTCCAGTGGACTGTTCACCGCGCGAGTTCGCGACCGCCCCAATCCCGCCATGTCGCGCGGGAAGTTCCGGCAAAGCCGGAACCGCCTACGTCACGCCCACCGGGCCAGGGAGACCGCTGCCGTCAGAAGAAAGATGAACGCAAACGCTTAAGACCGAACAGCTTCAGGCTCCTCATCCAACGCCCGAATCACCGCCCGCTTGCGCCACAGCAACCACAACCCCGGCACCGCAATCGCCACCGTCAGCAAAAAGAACGACGCCCACCCCAGCGACTCGATCAACGGCGGCGACAACGGCCCCGCCAGATACGTCCGCCCCACGGCTGCCAACGCCGACAGCAACGCAAACTGGAACGCCGAAAACCGCCGATCGCACAGTGCCATCGTCAACGCCACGAACGCCGCCGTTCCCAGCCCTCCGCACAGATTCTCCAGCCCTACCGCCGTCGCCATCACGGTCAGGTTCTTCGGGCTCACCGCCACCAGCCAGTAGCCCAGATTCGACACCGCCTGCATCAGCCCGAACAACCACAGCGACCGATACAGGCCCAGGCGCGCCAGCAGGCTTCCGCCCACCAACGCCCCCACGATCGTCGCCGCCAGTCCCAGCAGCTTGTTCACCGTCCCCACCTCGGCTGGCGAAAAGCCCGCCCCCCGGATCAGGAAGGTCGTCGACAGACTGCCCGCGAACGCATCGCCCAGCTTGTACAGAACGATCAGCGCCAGCAGCGTCAGCGCCCCCGGCCGGCCAAAGAACTCTTTCAAGGGGCCTGCCACCGCCTCGGCCAGTGTGCGCGGCGGTGCCAACTGCTGTTCGGGCTCCGGCGCCGTCAACGTCGCCAACACCGTCAGCAACATCAGCCCGCCCATCAGCAGGTACGTATTGCCCCAGCCCAGCCAGCCGTCGGCCAGAATCAGCGCGAGTCCTCCCGACACCAGCATCGCCAGCCGATACCCCAGTACCGACAGGGCCGCACCCGCGCCGCGCTCTTCTTTGCGCAGCACATCCGTCCGGTACGCATCGAAGGCAATGTCCTGCGAAGCCGAGCAGAAGGCCACCACCACCGCCAGCAAGGCCAGCGGCAACAATGCCGACCCGGGCGACAGGGTCCCCATCAGCATGATGCCGATCGCCAGGGCCACCTGCATGACCGCGATCCAGCCGCGGCGGCGGCCCAGGAACGGCGCCGAGAACCGGTCCATCAGCGGCGCCCACAGGAACTTGAGCGTGTAGGCCGACCCCACCAGTGTCAAAAAACCGATCGCTTGCAGCGACACATTTTCGACGGTGGCCCAGGCTTGCAGCGTCCCGGTGGTCAGCGCCAGCGGCAGGCCGCTGGCAAAACCCAGCGCCAGAAGCGGCGCGACGCGGCGTTGCAGATAAATCGAAGAAGCGATGACAGACTCCGGCGGGTCGGATGCGGGGGGACGACTACTGCGCGTCGGCAGTGTCGTAGTCGATCGTCAGGGGAGCGTGATCGGAAAAGCGCGTGTCCTTGAAGACCGACGCAACGCGCGCGCGGGCCGCAATACCTGGGGTGGCGATCTGGTAGTCCAGGCGCCATCCCACATTGTTCGCCCAGGCCTGGCCGCGGTTGCTCCACCAGGTGTAGCACTCGCCGGTGGTGTCCGGGCACAGGCGGCGGTAGACGTCGACCCAGCCGCCCTCGTCGAACTGGCGCGACAGCCAGGCGCGTTCTTCCGGCAGGAAGCCGCTGTTCTTCTGGTTGCTCTTCCAGTTCTTCAGGTCGGCCTCGCGGTGCGCGATGTTCCAGTCGCCACAGATGACGAACTCGCGGCCGGTCTGACGGTGTTCTTCCATCAGGCTTTCCATCCACGGCGCAAAACTGTCCAGGAAGCGGTACTTGGCCTGCTGGCGCTCGTCGCCGCTGCTGCCCGACGGCAGGTAGGCGCTGATGACGCTCAGGCCCGGCCAGTCGGCGCGCAGAATGCGGCCCTCGGCGTCGAACTCTTCATTGTCGAAGCCGGTGGCGACCCGGTCGCTGGCGTTGCGGATGTACATGCCGACGCCGCTATAGCCCTTCTTGACCGCGGAATAGAAGTGACCGTGATAGCCGGGCGGGTTGCGCTGCGTATCGTCCAGGTCGGATTCCAGCGCCTTGAGTTCCTGCAGGCACACGATGTCTGCATTGCTGGCCGCCAGCCAATCGAGAAAGCCCTTGCGGGTGGCCGAACGCAGGCCGTTGACGTTGAGCGAGACGATGCGCAGCAAGATGGGGACTCCTGAAAGCGCATAAGCCTAGCAGAATGCGCCACGCCGCCCGGCGGAGCCCGCCGGTGCCCCGCACGCCAGTAAAATCGCGGTTCCACGCCTGACTTTTTCTCTACGGATTCCTGTGCCCGTCGACCACGCCACCTCTACGCCTTCCTCCGATTCCGCCCACGCCCGCACCGACTTCGTCCGCTTCGCGCTCGACACCGGCGTACTGCGCTTCGGCAGCTTCAAGACCAAGGCGGGCCGCATGAGCCCGTACTTCTTCAACGCCGGCCTGTTCAACCACGGCGCAGCGGTTGGCCGCCTGGCCGACTTCTACGCGCGCGCCATGCTCGCCTCGGGCATCGAATTCGACATGCTGTTCGGCCCCGCCTACAAAGGCATCGGCCTGGCCACGGCCACCGCCGTGGCGCTGGCCAACCACGGTCGCGACGTACCGTTCGCGTACAACCGCAAGGAAGTGAAGGACCACGGCGAGGGCGGCTCGCTGGTGGGCGCGCCCCTGGCGGGCCGCGTGGTCATCATCGATGACGTCATCAGCGCCGGCACCTCGGTGCGCGAGTCGGTCGACCTGATCCGCGGCGCCGGTGCCGAACCCGCTGCCGTGCTGATCGCACTCGACCGCATGGAACGCGCAGGTGCCGACGACGCGCTGTCGCCGCACTCGGCGGTGCAGGACGTGTCGCAGCGCTACGGCATTCCAGTAGTCAGCATTGCGTCGCTAGCCGACATCCTGACGCTGGCCGAGCAGGGGGAGGGGGACTTTGCGACGCATCGGGACGCGGTGCTGGCGTATCGCGCGCGATATGGGGTGTCGTGATGGGTTGATGTTAGTGGGGAGCGGCTGGCCAGATGATCGGGGCGGCCGCCTCTGACGGGTTTTGATCGGGAGCAGTCCTGCACATTGCGGTTTTTTTGTGCCATGCGATGGTTTATTGGACTGACTTCCCTTTGCTCGGCATTAGTCGCTTGTGCATAGTCATTTGACGTTGTTCGGGTGCTCGAATACTTCCCAGTTTTTTCCGTCGAAGCGAAGTAGTTTTTTATCGAGAGACCCCATAGAACCCCGTCTTTTGCTTCAATTTCGGATACGCCTCGCAAATCAAGCGCCTTGCTAATTTCTAGCTGCACTCTAATCGGGCGCATGCTGCCGCCCCGATTTTCGTAAGCGCAGCACCTGGGCCAATGACACAAAGCCGCGTGGTGGAGATCGAGGCGAGTGTCTTTAATTTGTTGTTTGACTTCATGATGGGTACCTCCAAACTGGCGTGTGAATGCAACAAACTTGGAGCTGCGGTCGCTCTCGCCCATACAACAGGCCGTTGAGGCAATAAACTTTGCCCCCGAAGTATTTAATTAAATGTGTTTTTTTTACATACGTAAGTTAAACCTGCGGGAATGGCGACACCAAACAAGAAAATCATCCGGGGCAGGCCCGTCGGTACCAAGTCAGTTGATCCAAAGATCGCGAAGGCCTTCGGCAAGGCGGTGGTGTCGCTGCGCACGGCCAGAGGCCTTTCACAGGAGTCGGTTGGCTTGGGCGCTTCCATCGGCCGCTCTAATATGTCGGCTATCGAGAACGGCCGCTCTGTGCCTAATCTGGTAGGCGTAGTGAAAATCGCAGCTTCTCTTGGCTGCAGCCTCCCAGTACTCGCACGCGAGTTCGAGCGCGCACATAAAGAACTTTTCGAAAGTGCGGACAGCAGCGACGCATGATCTTTGATGCAAGCGCAGCGCTATCTACACAACCATCGATGCCCGCCTCCCTCTGAGGAGATCGGCGAGAGACTGGCAGCGCGCTTCCAAAGAGCAACATTGCCTGCGAAATGAAATTCACGGGGAGGGGAAACATGATGCATGCAAGCCCGCAGGGGCCGGCGAATAACGGCGCAACGCCGGCCAGTGTTTGGGTGCGACTGCTGCGCAGCTATGGCCCAACGCCTCAGAACTTGAACATGTTCGATGAGTACGTGTCGGGCGCTGTTAGCCGCGCAAAGGTGCAGCCGATTCAGCTCGCGACGCCGTTGCTCGAAGACATGGTCAAGCACATCGAGTCAAGGTCCCCGGGCTCGATCTTAATTGCTGGGACTGCGGGCGACGGCAAGACCTATCACTGCCGCGCTCTTTGGACTCGCTTGGGTGGCGAACCCAAAGCTTGGGCAGCCAAGGGCAACGTCAAGGAGATGCGGCTAGCGGATGGTCGCCTGGCCGTGTTCATCAAGGACCTCTCCGAGTTCAATGGGCAGGACAGCGACCTGCCACTACAACGTCTCGAAAAATCGGTTCTTGGCGGCGACGACACTGAAGTCGTGATCCTGGCCGCCAATCACGGCCAAATACTCGATCGACTGCGCAATCTCGACAAGCGTCAAGGCGGTAGGCATCCCCTACGCACTCCGTTGCAAGAGTGCTTCCTACGCGCTGGCCCGGCGCCGCACCGCTTGGCGGTATTCGACCTCAGCCTTACGACCACGAGAAAAACGCTTGAAGAGGTTGCTAAGGCGGTGGCAGCGCACCCCGCGTGGGACAACTGTTCCCACTGCTCTCTGACATCCGGCGGTAAGGTCTGCCCTATCGACGAAAACCGACGCAGGCTGCTGGGTGAAGCTGACGGCGGGCAACTTGCAAGTCGCTTGGGGGACTTGGTAGAGCTAGCGCGGTTCAATGGCCAGCACCTGCCGGTGCGCGACATGCTCGCACTGTGTTCGAACATGGTCCTCGGCTATTCCGACGCCAAAGAGGCGAAGGAAAACCTCATGACTTGCGCCGACGTGGCGAAGATCCAAGAGGCGGGAAACGTCAGCAAAGCCAGCATTTACGCCAACGCCTTTGGCGCGAATCTACCAAGACGAAGGGCGGCGGATCGCCCTGTGTTCAAGGCCATGGCGGGTTTCGGCGTAGGTGAGGAAACCACGAACGCGGCGGATGGCCTGCTGGTCTACGGAAACGACGACCTAAGGCTTCAAGCCGACTTCGCACGTTTGGTGGCCAGCGATCCCATCTATGGCGCAACCACGAACTACCTAGCAGCGCAAAACGCTTATCTCGAGGGGCACGAAAGCGCTCGTTTGGACGGCGGCGCAACCGCGTTCATGGCGATGCTCGAGGACCAGCGTCGTAGGCTCTATTTCACGCTGCCGAAGGACGAGCCCGGCTACTCGCGGTGGGCCATGACGGTTTTCCGGTACGCGGGCGACTACTTTGAACTCATCGACACGCTCGTGAAGAAGACTTCTCAGGTCAGCGAAACTGTCCGCGGCCGGATCGCCAAGGGCCTCAATCGCGTTTTGACAGGGCTTCTCTTGGAGAACGCCGATCGCATCTTCATCGCAAGTTCCGGCGGGTTCACCCAAAGCCGGGTGAGCGTGCTTTGCGACTACGACACCTCTGCACGCCGACAAGGCGGAGCCGGGATGGCCATCAAGCTCCATGCGATTACGGGCCGCCCATACCTGGAGATTCTGCTCGCGCCAGGCGTGGCCAACGGGGTGAGCTTCGACCTCACGCCTATCCGCTACGAGTTCCTCGCTCGTGTTGCCGAAGGAGCTCTTCCTGCAAGCTTTTCCAACGAATGCCTTGAAGACCTACTGGCCCTTAAAGCCAAGCTTCTGCGCAAGGCCGAGACGGTTCGCAAGGATGCGGTAGCTGATGACGACGAGGTCTGCGGTGAAGACTCAGCAATGACCCTCAACTTCATTGATATCGAGCCTGGTGGACGCGGCATGACTCGCCCTGTGACGGTGAGGGCCCCGGCATGAGCGATCTCATTAAGCGCCCGAAGATTGAACGCGTCGACTTCTGCGTCGACGAGAACATCTGGGGACACCGACTCTACGATGAACAGCTTCCACATCTGACAGTTCTTGAGTTTCTAGGCGTCCTCGGCTCGAACCTGGACAAACCCTTACGGCCGCATGACGGCCTGGCTGGCGCCGTCAGGTTCAAGCCGCAGCGCCAAATGCGATTGCGAGGGCTGCTCTTCAACAATCCCTACGTCGAATCCATCGCGGATAGCAAGCTCTCCGATGAGGAAAAGTGGCGCCAGTGGCTCGAAAAATTCGACCATGGAAAAACAGGCAACGGCGACTCGGCCGCGGATGTTGCCTATCTGCGCCAGTCTTTCAGCAGCTTTGACGATTTTGCCAAGGCCATCGAGCTGCTTCGCTCCTCCTCGTTTGAGTCCCGCAGCAACAAGCGTTGGAGCTCGAAGTTCGTCTTCCCATTTGGACCGGATGCGCTCTACGAAGACCTTCAAATCGACGCGAGCGGCAACATGAGCAACGATCGGCGATTCTTCGCGCGGTCTGGCGAGCTGCTCTATCTGATGCTCACTCGGGCCAAGCGCGGAGCCAAGCTCGGCGACTTGCTCGCCCAGCGCATGTTCGACCGCTCGGCCCCGATGAACCGGCTGGCCCGCGCGCTCCAAGGCGCGCCGCAGTCGCCGGAGGATCCTCGTATGTCTGGTTACTTGCCAGAGGCGTCGAGCCCCCGCTTTGATCAAATCTGCGAGGACTGGCTGGCAATCTTGTCTAGGAACATGCCGGTCTACGACGCGCTCGAGCATCTGATCACGGTCACGGGCCTAAACATGTTGCTCTACTTCCTTGAGCGAGCTAAGAAGACCGCAGGCAACGACGAGCCCGTCGAGTTCGTCTGCGAGATCGTCTCGAAAGATGGCCGCAAAGTTCGAGCCCTCGCCGGCGACAGCTACCTGAGCAATCAAGGGCTTCCCGAAAAGGCGATCCGGGCCCACGTCGAATCGATCCGAAGTGACAAGGCGTGGATCAATGCCGGGGACGCAGAATTCCCCGACGCCGAGCGCGTGAAACTTATGCGGGAAGCCTTCCAGTGGCCACCTCTCGGTGGCAAGGACGAAGAGGACTACTCCGGACGAAGTCCCGACGAACTTGTTTCCAAGCTGGTCGAACTTGCATTGCCCCGACATGGCCAGCACGTGGGCAAGATCCATGCGTCGTGGTCGCGCGCAATCGGGCTTAGCTCTCGCCGGCTCTCACGTCGGTACCGGTATGCACCCAACGACCGCCTGCTCAAATCCATCGTCATCGCGATCGTCGGCGACCGCATGCAATTCGACGAATTCCTCATGGAGGTCAAGCGTCGGTACGGGATGGTGATCGGCGATGCCGAAGGTGCGCCCCTTGTAGTTGCCAAGTCCATCGACCAAGGAGAACTCAGCGAGAACCGCGACAAGCTGGAGGCTCGACTTGTCAGCTTGGGCTTGGTGCGCCGGCTTTCAGACTCGTGTTCCTTTGTTGAAAACCCTTTTGCGCGTGAAGTGGAGGCCGCATGCTGACCGATCGCATCATTGGACGCGTCGGCGCCGCCATCCTCGCCAAACGCCTGTCCAATCCTGCCCAGGAGGGCGACTCCGTCGCGCTCTTCCGGCTCGACAAACTTTCTCCGAGCCAGATAGCTGCTGTTGCGCGATCGATTATAGGCAAGCCTGACCTGATCGCCCGGATGGATTTGATGATCCCCGAAGCGCTGGTAGAGAGCCAAGGCCTGCCAACAGATATCTTGATCCAGCAAAACGCCGGCTACGTGCGTAACAACGCTGAGACCGAGAAGGAGGCTATTCTCACCGCGAGTGGCAGCGAGCAGAACCTTTCGGACACCCTCGCACACGTCACCCCCATCGGGGTCAATGAGCTTCGTGCGGATCCGCTGCCCTGGGTCGACGCGGCATTGCATACCGGCGGCCTTACCCCAGTGCCCGACGACAGGGCGGTGTTCCAGGCCGCGCTCGGCGGCCTGTTAAACGCCTCCGAGCTCTCGCTGGTGCAGCTCGGCGACTTCTGCTCCGAGATCGTCGATGCCATGTCCACTCGGGGCCTGGCCATCCGCGATGCGGTGGGCTACGCGCTGCCGCGGGCCGGGCTGCCCAGGGACAGCGGGTATTTCTCCAACGCCAAAACGTTCGGAATAGCGCGAGCACCTTGGCAGAAGGCGTTCGCCAAGCTAATCGCGCAGCGAGCCCCGCTGCTCAAAAAACTTCGTCAAAATGGCCAGCCGCTGGACCCCGACGAATTGGTCGAGCGCATCGAAGCCAACGCCGCGGAGATCGCCGAAGGCGCGCGACAAGCCCTAGCAGCTTTTGCGTCCGCGCCGGTGGGCGACCAAGAAGCTGCGGCTTCGTTGGCGCAGTTCGAGTGGGAGTCCGAGGGGGTCTACCTCGCGTTCGACAAGCCAAAAGAAAAGCAGCAGGGCCTGGCGGAAACAACCCTTCGCTTCTTCGAGCACGATTGCGTTGAAGACAACGCTTTGGAGCCAGAGGACAAGAAGCTTCTTGAGGACTTGAAGTCGCGCGAGCGGCGGGCTGACTTCACGCCCGAGGACGAAGAATTCTTCGCTACCCACCGCCGGTTCTTGGAACTCGACCCAAAGCTTTTCTCCCGATGGGAGAAGGCGCTGTTTGGCAAGCCGATCGAATGCAACGACTTCTTTGATGGATTCGCTCGGGTGGTCAATAACCTCCACGCAGGCCTTGAGGACACCGAAGGCGAGCGCGTTCTGCGGTTCACCGTCAACAAGGGGCGAACCGAGTGGCGCGAGCGCTTCAACCACGACGCCGGTTGCTTCTTCTCCGCGATGTACCGGGGCATTCGAGATCTTATGGGCGCAAAGGTGCAGTGGAGGGTCACGCGCATGACCACCGCCGACCTCCCGAATCCGCTGTTCGATTTCGAGCGCTACATCGCCAAAGAGCGTGAGATCGCCACGAGCCGAAACAAGAAGCTCAAGGCGAATTCGTCGCTCGCTCGCCTCGCCCTGCAGATCAAGTTCGATGTCGAGCTTTTAAAGATCGAGGGCGATGCCGAGACTCGACTTAACAAGACGCAACTGCTCTGGAGCTACAAGCCCGCCGCAATAGGCCTGTCCATGGTTGCGGACATGCGTCGCCTTTTGGAGAAAGGCGCGGTCGGATGCACAGAAGTTCCGCGTCGCTTGGTGAGCAAAAAGGGTGGGGTTCAGAACGTGTCTCTCCAAGACACCGGGACCATGGAAGCCACTTACTCCACGGATGCAGGCTCTCTGGTCCCCGCCGCCAGCAAGCTGCGTAGCTTCCGCCAGGTGATCAAGGACCGGATCAAGGAGCTTGCGGACGATGGGCGTTTGACGGCTCATCAGCGCGACGAGGTTCGAACCGCGTGGGATAAGTTCGAAGCGGACTACCTCAAGGCGATGGAGGACTTTATCGGCACCGGTCTGCACGGCGAAGCGGTGTTGCGCCAGGCCGAATCCTTCGCAGCCTTGCTGGACACGTTGATGGCTCATGCGCGTGGCGATTTGTGCCGGTCGCGTTTGGTGTCTGAGGTTCTGTCGGTCGGCACGGTCCGCGTGGCAGGCGACAACCCCGCGCTCATCATTCCGCCCTGGCATCCTGAACGCATGAAGGCGCTGGCGGTGAAGTCCCGCCGCGTGTGCGGCTTCGCCACCCATCTGCTGTCGAGCGGAAGCATCCTCTATGGAGACCGCGAGATCTTCATGCGCGAGCTATCCGACGAGATCGCGCATCCGTTCTACCCGGAGATCGCGGTCCTTAACAAGGGTGGGTCTCCAAGGTTGGTCAGCGAGAGCAGCACGGTCAACAGTTACAGCCTCTTGGAGGCTCCTATTCGCGGTGACGAAGACGCGATGACCGATGTTGATCCTGCCGCGGCTGCCAAGCAAGCGCGCGAGCTGTTGGAGCGCTATGTCGGCCTGCAGCCGCACGAGGCCTCAAATCTTAGTGTGGTGCTTTACAACGCCGACGCAGCGGAACTCCCGCTATCGACCGTTCGCGAGCTTGCCTCAATTCAAGAAGACGGCAAATTCCAATGCAGCGTTTCCGTTCGGCATGCTGACCAGGCGAAGCTCCGCAGCGTCTATGGCGAGCTGGTAAACAAAGCCGGCGACGACCCTGACTTTCCGGTGGTCAGCGAGACCAGCGACAACTTCATCTCGAAGCTTCGCATCGCGGTGACTCCGATATCGTCGACCCCCAGCGAGAGCGCCCAGGGCTTCAAAGCCTTCGACGTGGCGTTCCTGCATGACGCGGTCGCCCGTGCGGCCAAGGAGGAGTGGCTGCCCGTCTCCTGGACCAATGATCGTCCGAGCTTGGAGCATGCGCCCTCGCGCTGGTCCTATCGCAGCGTCTCTGGCGAGGATGAGCTCAAATCGACGACGTTCTTGACTTGTCCGTGGCAGACAGCGTCGGGATGGTCCTATGTCACGGCTGTCTCGGCTGTCTGCAACCAAAAGGACGCGACCCCTGACCAACGATCGCTTCCCGCGCGCCGCATTTCGCTGCAAAGCCAGGAGCTGGCCGCTTTGATCAACGACGCTCACAACCTGGCTGAATGGGTCGCCACGTATGACGAGCTGCTGGACAAGCGGCAGCTTCAGCACAACGACATCACTGTCGTGCGATATCGCCGCAGCTCCACCAACGGCCGCAACATGATCGTGAGCTCGACCTCCGAACTGCGGCTGCTAAGTGTGCTTGTTCGTCGCCGCCTCGATGAGCTCAAGCTCCAGCTCACATCCGATGAGGTCAGTGAAGCCGCTGAGAAGGCCAAGCGCGATGCGCTCTCGGTCTCCGGCGACATCGTTTTGCGGGCAGCGAAGCGTGGTGTGTCGGCCGGCGAAATGATCGGCCTGGTCCTCAGCCGTCATTTGCTCGCCGAAGAGTTCAAAACTCTTGCCAGCGGTGGGCAGGTCTTGACGGCCTACTTCCTGCTCGACGACTACGCAAGCTGGCTTTCTCAACCCGAGAGCCGGATCGCAGACATCCTGGCGCTCAATGTCGAAGAGAAAGAAGAGGGGATCCGGGTCGTCATCTCGATCGTCGAATCGAAGTATGTCGGCGCGGATGGCTTAGCCGCCGCGCGTCGCAGTTCGAAGGATCAGCTTCTGAGCACGCTCGGATTGTTCCGCGAAGCCCTATTCGGTGATCCGGGCAGGCTTGACCGAGATGTGTGGCTGGCCCGCCTGGCCGACATGCTCATCGACGCTGATATTCCGCCGGGCATGACGGGCTTGATGGAGCGGGCTCGTGCGAAGCTTCGCGAAGGCGATGTTGAGATTTCTCTGCGCGGCTACTCACAGGTTTATGTCCACACCTCGGACGCGGGCTCGGGGTCCGCGTCTGAGCAAGCTCTCCTCTTGGATGAAAGCGGCGTCAAAGCTTGGCAAGAGGTCTTTGATCGCCCCGATCTCAAGAAGCTGGTCGAGGCTTACGCAAAGGGAGCCGGAAGCATCGAAGCTCGCGCGGCTCTCGGCGCGCATGAGACCTGGTCTGGCCATAGTTTCAAAAAGCCCGCCCCACGGGTGCCCTGGCTCGCTGCGATGAGCCAGCTCGCAAACGGCGGCGATGAAATTGTAGTGAAGGCTGACGAGGGCGAGGCAGCCCCAGCCAAGGAAGTCGGCGGCTCTCAATCGCAAGAGCCTACGGCTCCTGCGCCGAGCCCGGCCCAAGCCCACGACGCGCCGCCGGTTCCGGCCTCAGCCCCCAACCCGCCTCCGACGCCGGCAACGGCGGCGCCGAACAACCATGGCGCTTCGCTATCCGAACTTGTGGCATCAAAGTTTGCAGGCGGCGCCCAGGCTGATGCCGAGCGCGAGGACTGGGCACAAGATGTCACCAAGAAGCTCAAAGCGGCGCTCAATAGCTACGGGCTGCAGGCCGCCGTCCTTGGAACGCGGCTGACGCCCAACGGTTGTCTGGTCCGCCTGGCCGGCTCCGACAAGCTTCGCGTAGAGGACATCGAAAACAAGCGCACGCAGCTTCTGACCACGCACTCGATCAACCTTGTCACGGTTCAACCGAAGCCGGGAGAAATCGTGGTGACAGTCGCCGGTTCTAAGCGACAGACCGTGTCCCTTTGGGAGCTTTGGTCTCGTCGCGAGCTTAACCGCAATGTCGCCGGTATCAATACCTCATTCCTTTTGGGCCTTCAAGAGATCAACGGCGGGCTGCTTTATCTGAACCTAGGCGCCGAGTTCGGAGGGCTCTCCTCTCATGAGCCGCACTCGCTGGTGGCCGGTGCGACCGGTAGCGGCAAGTCAGTCCTGATCCAGGCGCTGCTTTTGGACATCGCTGCAACCAATTCAAAGGACTTAGCGCAGATTATCTTGATCGACCCGAAGATGGGTGTGGACTACGCCCCCTTGGCCGACTTACCGCACATGCGCGACGAGATCGTCACCACGAAGGAGAAGGCGGGCGAAATCTTGGAGGCATTGGTCCAGGAGATGGAGGACCGCTACCGCGCGTTCGCCAAGGCCAGGGCGCGAGATCTGCCGACATACAACGCTAAGGTTGCGCCCGAAGAGCGCTTGCCCATGGTCTTCCTCATTCATGACGAGTTTGCGGACTGGATGCTGGACGATGCCTACAAGAGCGCGGTCGGGGCGGCGGTGCAGCGGTTGGGCGTGAAAGCGCGGGCTGCGGGCATCCACCTGATCTTTGCGGCGCAGCGTCCCGACAAGGACGTGATGCCGATGCAGCTTCGCGAAAATCTGGGCAATAGGCTGATCTTGAAGGTGTCCAGCGAGGCGACATCCAAGATCGCGCTGGATCGCCCTGGAGCCGAGCTCCTGCTGGGGCGTGGACATCTGGCCGCCAAGCTCAACGGTGAGCAGGGCCTGGTCTTCGCGCAAGCTCCCTTTTTGTCGGATCAAGAGATTGAAGCTGCGGTGGCCGCCATCGCGGCTGACAACCAATGACTAGAATCAGGAAGAACGCCCATGGCTAAGAAGTGGCAATCGAGTCCCCACACGATCGCCGACATCCGGGAGTGGAACGGCAACGGCACGCTCCTGCTTCAGCCAGACTACCAGCGGCGCGAAGTCTGGGGCGACGCCGCGCGCGTGATGCTGATTGACAGCATCCTCAACGACATCCCGATGCCAAAGATCTTCGTGTCCAAAGCCATCAAGGACATGAGGACGTATCGCAGCGTAATCGACGGTCAGCAGCGGATCACGACGATCCTCTCCTTCTTGAATGACGCCTTCAAGCTTGAGGATCCCTACAGCGGTCCCTATGAGGGCAAAAAGTTCTCGGAGCTGCCCGATGAGGTCCGCGACGACTTCTTGCTCTACTCGATCGATTTCAACGAGGCCTCCGGCCTGCCCCCTGAGGAGCTGCGAGAGGTCTATTCGCGCGTCAACAAGTACTTGGTGCCGCTCAACAGGCAGGAGCTCCGAAAGGCTGACTTTCCCGGCGAGTTCTTGAAGGTCTCCGAGGAACTAGCCAATCTCGATGCGCTCGACGACATGGGCCTGTTCAACGCCACGGCGCGGCGACGTTCGCTCGATGTCGAATACGTGAGCGAGTTGCTGGCTGCGCAGCTTAGAGGCATCAGCGACAAAAAGAATGCCATCGACGAATGCTGCCGCGACTATGCGGCCTGGCCGCAAGCTGAGTCAGCAGCCGCGCGCACGGAGTTCGAAGGAGCCATCGCGGATATCTCGAAGATTTTCGATGCAACCTTCCCGATGAAGAAAACCCGCTGGAAGCAGAAGGCGGACTTTTACTCATTCTTCTTTGCCGTCTTGGCCCTCAGGCGCTCTAGCCTAGCCTTGCCGGCGGATCTGAGCCTCCTGCGGCAAGACCTCACGCTGTTGGACAGCCGCATTGCTCCCACATCAGAGGTGCCGATCCTCAGCAAATACGCGGTCTATTGTGTCTCCCAGGCGAACTCGGCCTCCAGCCGGAATTGGCGCATGACGTTCATCAGGGCGATCTTGCGAGGCACCTACGCCGGCTCCATCGATGACCGAGAGCAGCGCGACATCGTCTCCGAGACGGCGAGCGAAATCAGATTCACCATTGACCCGAGATTCAACGGCGATGGCTGCCCGCCCGCGGAGGGCTTTGTCTGCGGCGGATGCGGCGGCTGTGACGAAGGCGAGACAAGCCTCGGTCGATCCATCCTTTATTGGCCAGCGGGGAGCACGGTGTTCCAGCTAGCTAATGCCAAGTGGGCCCACTCGAAATGCAAAGGCGATGTAAAAGCCGCGGCCATTATCGAAGGTACGGAAATCCCAGGTATGGTCGAAGACGATTACGATGATGAGGATGGCGAATCCGATGGTGAAGAGTAAGCCATTGGGGGCCCAGCCATGAGCCAGATCGAACTCTTTCGCAATCCAAACAGCGTCTACACCATCGACGACCACATCACGGGGGACGATGGGAAGGTCTACATCGTTGGCGAGCGCATCGCGGCTGGCGGCAACGCTGTAGTCCACGAGTGCAACGAGAAGCTCTCTGGCGACAGCTACGCCGTCAAATTCCAACTGGAGCTGCGCCATCGTCGCCGCGAGCGCTTCAAACGCGAAGTTGAGCTACTTCGCGGCTTCGACGACCCTCACATCATTCGCTTTGTCGCGACCGGCGTTGCGCCAGGCCGGCAGAAGCAGCGGACCCTGCGGGCCGGCCGAGTCGTGTCGCAGAGACATGGCAAGGTCGAGGATGTGCCCTTCGTCATTCTGATGAAGGCATCCGAGGACTTGGGCACGCACGCCAGGACGCCTCAGAAAATTCCGGCTGCAACCTACCTCGCGCAGTTCCTGGGGTTGTCCAAAGCGTTGGTGAAGGTCAACGAAAAGGCCCTGCACCGCGACATCAAGCCGGAGAACATCTTGGTTGTCGGCAGCGCGTGGGCCATCAGCGACTTTGGCCTTTGCGATCTGCATGAGGGTGGGCCAGACCTGTCGCGTGCGGACGAGAGGATCGGCCCTGCGCAATGGATGTCGCCCGAGGCGTTCAACAAAAACTTGGGCTGCCTTGACGCGATCAGCCAAACGTCGGACGTGTTCCAGTTGGCCTCCGTCTTTTGGTATGCGACCTGCGGCAGGCATCCGACTGGCATCGTCCGAGACACTGACTGGTGGGGTCCTGAAGAACTCTACCCGGTGATGGAAAGAGCTTTGCTACATAACAACCAGAACCGTTACCAGACCAGCGCGGAGTTCAGCGCCGCACTGGAGGCCGCGATCATTCGATAGTGTCTACTTGTGGCAGACGGCGCAGGAGCCGTTGCCCTCGTCGACACCGTAAATATCGTCGATATCGTCTGGACAGGTCTTCACGGGCCGTAACGGATTGATGGGAATGCTCTTGAGCATGCGCGCGCGGCGGGTCCCGTATTCGGCCTGGATTTCCGCGACGCGTTCCGGCTGCTCCATGTCCGAGAGCGATTCGCCCTTGGACCAGGTGAAGGGCGAGCCGTGCTCCAAGGCATCTTTTTCGAGGGCTTTGGCGGCCTCGTAGGCCTCGGGGTGCTTCTCGCGCAGGCGCACCCACTCAATCTTTTGCTGGAAGAAGCAGAAAGTGCATCCGCTGCGCGAGCGCCACTCGTAATACTTGGGATAGCCGACGCCGGAGTTCTCCAAGATGTCGATGACGCCGGCCTTGTCGATACCAGCCTCGCGGAAGGGCAGCTTGACGAAGAGGTTGTCGGCCTTAGCCGCATATCCTTCACGGTAGTCCTCATCGGCGCGGATGGCAACATAGGACGTAACCTTGTCGCCGGCCGCGAGCATGGGCCTGACCCACTCCTCGAACGGGGCGAGCTTCAACTTCCGAGTGCACCAGCGCGAATTGGGGTTGGGCAGGAAGTGGTTGTATTGGCGCAGCCAAAACTTGAAGTCTCGGTTGGGGTTTAACCGCAAGATCGGTTTGTGCAGCTTGCCCTCGAGCTTGGCGAGGAACTCGTATACCTCGGGCAGCTCTTCGCCCGTGTCGGTGTAGAAGTATTCGATGTCGAGCTCGGGGTGCTTGGCGGCCATGTAGACGGCTAGCGCCGCGCTGTCCTTGCCGCCGGAGATCCCAAGAACGTGCCGCTCAGCCATTGGCCGCCTCCTTGTCGATGGATGCCAGCTTCATCCCAACTTTGGCCAGGATGGCCAACAATACGTCGGTCCCCAGCCCTTGGCCTTCCAGCATGGAGGCGACCTCGTGTGCCTTGGCCTCGACCGTCTGTCGATGCCTGTCCGAAATCGCGAACGAGCGCGAGATGGTCTTTGTGTCCGAGCCAGCGCCGATGACCACCGCGATGGCTTCGCTGTGGGCAGTACGGCCTTGAACGGCGGCGAAGGCCTCCGACTCGCGAAAGCGCCGTGCGAACCTAGCCAGGCCCAGGACGGCCGCGTCGATGTGGCGATCCACCCAATCGCGAGGCGGCCTCTCGGCCGCGAGGGCCAGGATGCCTTCCAGCGAGGATCGCGACCCGTCGTAGTTGGCCAGGCGCGTCGCGAAGCCGTCCATCTCGAAATCGCCCGAGATGCCAGAGACCGACTTCGCCCGTTCGCGCAGGGCTTCGAGGTCATCGCGGCTTGCGTCGAGCGCGGAGAGCATCTTGGCTTCGACATCCGAGAGCATCTTGGCGTAGGCACCAGCGAGTTCTTGCAGCGGCGCGCGCAAAGCCTTCACGTAAGCCTTGCCGTCGGCGGCGCCCAGGAGAGAAGCCAGGTCGACGAACAAGACCTTGTGCGGATCGCTGGCCTTCAAGAGCATGTCGCGCATGTCCTTGGCCGTCTGCCCCAGCCGTGAGGTCCGGCGGGCCCACTCCGGCAGGTTGAAGACCATCGCGACCAAGCCGCGGGCGGCTTCGAGCGGGTCGGCTGCGCCAGCGTTCTCACCGATCTCGGCCAGAAGCTTCGAAATGCCTTCGAGGATCCGGTTCTTGTCCTCGTCGATCGCCACCCAACGCAGCGAGAAACGGTCAGGGTCTTGCAGGCACTCGTCGATGTCGAAGTCAGTGAGCCTGGGTACGAACATCCCATCCTTATAGACGGCGACGTTTGCCTTGTGCGCCAGCAGAAAAGCTGTCAAGACCACGGGCCGGATGCCCAACTTCATGCCGAAGGGCGGCGCGCCCCAGAGTTCATAGATTTCGTGTGCGCCCACGCGAGCGTGGGCGTCGGAGAAGAGCGCGCGTGTTGCGTCCCACAGGTTCTTGAAGCCTTGCGCGAACTGATCGTCCGGCGGCATGCAGCGCCACGCGCCGAACGCGTCTTGGCGATGTAGCTCCGTGCTCCTGAGCAGCGTCTCGTAGAGACCGCGTTCGGCCGGGAAGCCCTCGAAGCCCAGAGCTTCTTGAGCCTCGGCGTTGATCATCGCGTGCAGCAGATCGCGGCGAGCCTTAACGCTGTTGCTCGACACGCTGTCGCGATTGACCAGCTCACTCCACACCGGCACCGAGTCGGAGAACATCTGTTCGGCTAGGCTCGACGCCACCGGCGAGAGCTTCGAGCCAGGCTCGACGATTTGTTCGCTCCCGTCATGCCACTTCGCCAGCGACACGGCCGCCTGCAGTTGGTTTTCCAGATTTGCGCGGGTCGCCGCAAGGCGAGCATAGACCTCGCGGCGAGCCACGGCGTCGCCCGAGAGCTCGTGGCGATCCTTGACCTGCTCCAGGGCCACGAGCTCGGCGGAGAGCTCTGCGATGCGGGTGTGGTTCTCAGGGATGCCGATCATGACTGGCCATGGGCGAAGCTTCGCGCAGGCCTGTGCGCGCTTTCTCGCGTCCCTCAGCTTCATGCCCTTGCTAGGTAGTGCGAGGATGAAGGCGCCGAATTCGCCCTTCTTGGGGCGGTAGTCCGCCGCCATCTTCTCGGCCTGCTCGATGCTGCACAGCGACAGCTCCATCCATCGCATGGAGCCGGTTTCGTGATAGTGCCGCTTGGCCACCACCGGATGCATGCCCATGAGTTGGGCCAAACGACCGTAGTCGATGCCAGGCGACGCGGCCAACGTCTGCGCGATGGCGGAGTCGATGTCGAAGTCGCTGCCTTCAAATACTGACCATGCGCCGGTGTAGCTCTTGTAGAGGGCGACCTTGAGGTCGGAGAGCTTCTGCAGCGCCCCGTCTAGCTGCTCGCGCGTCTTGTCATAGAAGAGAGCGCCAATCACCGCTGCATCGGCGGCAAGACCTGAGCCATTTCGGAACATGTCGATGACCGCGATGTTCTTGATCAGCGAGACGAGCAGGTCTTCTCCGGTCTTCGCTTCGGCTCGCTCCACGGCTTCCACTGCCTGCGACCAGCGGTGGCCATCGGGAGAAGCCAAGATCGCGGGCTCGAGGTTTGAGCGCAAGTAGTCCCAGTAGTCGCTCGGGCGATACCAGCTGGCGTTCTCCCGCAGCGTCGAGTTCAAATACGAGCGGAAGCCATGCGGCTCCACCGACGACAAGAAGCCGAAGGTGCTGCGCTCGTTCTGTCCGAATTGCCGCTTGGAGATCGGACCCAGCAACGCGGCCATGGCCGGGTGCAGCGGCCAGCAGGCCTCCAAAGCGGCGGCGAAGTTCTGCCCAACCGCGGGACGGCGCGAGCGGATCGCTTCGGCGATCGACTTGGACGCGTCGCGCATCCACGGAGGCGTAACTTTCGCTTCGATCGCGCGGCCGATGAGCTCGACCACCTCGTCGCTCGCGGCTACGAATGGCAAGTCAACATAGCGGCCTTGGACTTTAGCCCAATCGTCGCGGGTATCGATCCCCAAGCGAGCCGAATACTGCGCGAAGGACTGATGCAGTACGCCGACGACGACCAGTCGACCTTCGGAGCGGGCCGCGGCCTCGGCGAGCTCTTGGAAGAAATAGACATCATCCCCGGAGCCCAGGGCGGAAGCCTCCAAGAACTTGCCCATCTCGTCGATAAGCACCAGCGCGCCATCGCGCGGGCGGCTTCTAGCCTCTTCAAGCAGATCGGCGATGAGCGTTTGCGATGTGGGCTTGCTGCGGCCGTCGACCGTCTTGCCTTGAGCCTTGCGCAGGGCAGCATGGAGTTCAGCCACCACGCTGCCGCGCCGGCCCACGGCCGGGACGATCAGCCACCCCTTCTGAACAGGGAAGGCTTTATCGAAGGCGGGCTTGGAGTCCAGATACAGAGCTTGGCGAGCCTTGACTCGCAGAGACTTGTCAGAATGAAGCGCGCTCGCCAACGCGACTGCGAGCGAACTCTTGCCCCCGCCGAACGGGCCCGTCCAAGTGAAGCAGCGCTGATTGGTGCCATCGATCTGACTGCACATGCCCTCTACCACGGCGGAAGCGGTCGCATGGCAAATATAGCCTGAGAGGGCATCGGCTCGTCCGATGTCGGCGTCGACGCGAATGGACCGTTGATACTGGCGCGAAATCTGGACGATATCAGAGAGAGCCTGTTGCTTCGCTTCAGTCATAGGCGCGCCTGATCATGTTCTTGATGTCTTCTCGGGAGATTGCCTTTCGGTGAACTTGGCGAAGGCCGGCTGAGTCGGTCCATTCGAGCTTGCGTCCCGTGAAGTCGGAGAGGGAAATCAGTCGTTGGGCAATCGACTCCTCGTCGAGTTTGAAGACGCGCCCAGGCGAGCCTTCCGCATAGGCGATCTTCTCGAAAGCAAGCGAACTTTGACCTTTGGCCCCACGGTTCCAAAAGTCGACGAGGGCGTAGGCGAAGACACCATCGTGAAGTGACGATTTGGGGCCGCGGCGGAAAGCGTATTGGCCCTTGTGGACCTCTTGCAGTAGACCCAATTCACCAAGCAGTGGTTCAGCAAGATCTTCGGGTGAGCCACCTATCGCGCGTGGGGAGTAGCTGCGAAGACATGTCTCCAAGTCGCGCGAGATTGTCGAGGCAGAGAGGCGGTGCTTAGGGTCGAGCTCTCGAGCGTAGCGCGCAAGCGGCTCCTCAAGTTCTTGACGGCTGAAGCTCAAGGCCGTCACATGGTTGAAAAGCCAATGCCAGGTAGTTGAGCGAATGCACCGACCGGCGAGCTGCCAATGAGCTAACCATGCGGTAGATGGACTCTCTGCGTAAGGATCAAGGCCGCCGTCTCGAAGAATTTCAGAAACAATAGGGCCGACGCGAAATCCGCCTTTGGTCTCACGCATGACGCCGCATGCCAAGGCCCAATGCCGGATCGACGCGACCATGTTCTTTCCGACGCCGAACGAAGCAATCGCATTCTCATCAGAGAACGTCGACTTCTTGATCACGCCTGCCCCCACCGCTTGGTCGAAGGCCTTCTTCAGCCACATCTGGCGCAGGGGAAAAGTTTCGTGCCCTGAGAAATGGGCAGGGATTCCTCCGCTGAGTTTTGATGTTCTTTTCATGCGGGTCAGTTTAGCGCCGCACTACCTCCAACTGGTGAGATCCACCAGTTAGTGTACGTATTACGACTGTAAATAACCACAGTACCCTATGCGGAGGGCGCTTTCAACGATTCTTGGCTGAGTGGGAACGAGGAATCCCACCTGAGAAGTAGGGTTTTTGTCTGGTTGCCTGATCCAGACACCATCCCACATTGTTTGCCCAGGCTTGGCCGCGTGGTAGCCGGGCGGGTTGCGCTGCGCGTCGTCCAGGTCGAATTCCAGCGCCTTGAGTTCCTGCAGGCACACGATGTCTGCATTGCTGGCCGCCAGCCAATCGAGAAAGCCCTTGCGGATGGCTGAACGCAGGCTATCCAGGCGGCCGCATGAACCCGGGTTTCTTCGACGCCAGCCCGTTGAATCACGGCGTAGCCGTTGGCCGTTTGGCCGACTTCTACGCGCGCGCCATGCTCGCCTAGGGTGTTGACTCGACATGCTGTTCGGCCTCGCCTACAAAGGCATCGGCCTGGCCACGGCCACCACCGTGGCTAGGCCAACCACGGCCGCGATGTGCCGTTCGCGTACAACCGCAAAGAAGTGACGGACCACAAGGGGGGCGTGACGCATCGTGAAGCCTTGCTGGCTTACCGCGCGTGGTATGGCGTGTCGTAAGACGGCCCGAGCTTCGGGTTAGGATTGCGGCTCGCGTACGTCCAGCAACCGCAGCACCGCCATGACCTTCTTGCGATCGGTCTCGTCCAAGGCCTCGAGGATGCGCAGGGCTTCCAGTTGCCAACCGGGCAGGGGAATGGCGACCGGTACGACCGGATCGCGCTCTGCCACCCCGTGACTGGGCCTGACAGCGGTTTCGCCGGTTGCCAGCCACACTGGTGAAACTGACAGGGCACTGGCCAGCCGATGAAGGGTTTCCCAGCTCGGGGAAT
>JAAIGF010133828.1_pt1 | contig 21424 bp, 22 predicted proteins | sample 6487441 | NCBI WGS metagenome assembly JAAIGF01 (sample SAMN13974129, study PRJNA590717) | phyllosphere metagenome | biome: pepper field; feature: multiple bacterial spot infested pepper fields; material: pepper leaves; isolation source: leaves from pepper fields | host: Capsicum annuum ... | reverse complement strand
GCCGACCGTGGGGTCGGCTCTACGGCTGCGGCGCGCAGCGCGGCCTGACCGGACGGCAGCCACGTAGCGCCGGGCTCTGCCCGGCGAGCGCGAAGCGCGGCTCCAGCGTGACCTGACCGGAGAGCAGCCGACCGTGGGGTCGGCTCTACGGCTGCGGCGCGCAGCGCGGCCTGACCGGACGGCAGCCACGTAGCGCCGGGCTCTGCCCGGCGGGCGCGCAGCGCGGCTCCAGCGTGACCTGACCGAAGAGCAGCCGACCGTGGGGTCGGCTCTACGGCTGAAGCGCGCGCCTCAGCGGCGGGTGTAGTGCACGAAGCGGAACGCGTAAGCGTGTCGCTCGTCAGCAGGGTGCAGCTGGCTGTCCTGCTGCTGCCACTGCGCCAGGTCGATCAGGGGGAAGTGGGTGTCGGCGGTCACTTCTGCGTCCACTTCGGTCACATACAGGTCGGTGGCCTCCGGCAACAGCTGGCGATAGATTTCGCCGCCCCCGATCACGCACAGCTCGTGTGCACCGTCGGCCTGCGCCACCTCCATCGCCTGCTCGAACGAGGCCACCGCCAGCATGCCGGCATACGGCACCTGGCCGCTGCGGGTCAGCACCAGATTGGTCCGCCCCGGCAAAGCGCGGCCAAGCGACTGCGCGGTCCTGCGCCCCATCAGGATCGGCTTGCCCAGAGTGAGCGCCTTGAAGTGCCGGAAATCGTCAGGCAGGTGCCAGGGCATGGCGTTGCCCTGGCCGATGCCCAGGTTGCGGTCAACGGCCACCACCATGGAAATCTTCATCGCGTTGCGCTCATACCGCCACCGGCGCTTTGATCGCCGGGTGCGGGTCATAGCCGTCGATGCGGATGTCATCGAACTTGAACGCGAACAGGTCATCAACGGCCGGATTCAGCCACAGCGTCGGCAGCGCGCGCGGTTCGCGCGACAGTTGCTCGCGCGCCTGCGCGTAGTGGTTTGAATACAGATGGGCATCGCCGAGCGTGTGCACGAAATCGCCCACGCCCAGCCCGGTGGCCTGCGCCACCATGTGGGTGAGCAGCGCGTAGCTGGCGATGTTGAACGGTACACCGAGGAAGATGTCGCCACTGCGCTGGTACAACTGGCAACTCAGCTTGCCGTCCACCACATAGAACTGGAACAGGTTGTGGCAGGGCATCAACGCCATCTGCGGAAGCTCGCCCACATTCCAGGCGCTCACCACCAGCCGACGCGAATCCGGGTTGCGCTTGATCTCCTCCACCAGCCACTGCATCTGGTCGATGACCTGGCCGTCGGCCGCTTCCCAGCGCCGCCACTGCTTGCCGTAAACCGGCCCCAGATCGCCGTTCTCATCGGCCCACTCGTCCCAGATACGTACCTGGTTTTCCTTGAGATAGGCGATATTGGTGTCGCCTTTGAGGAACCACAGCAGTTCATGGATGATCGACCGCAGGTGCAGCTTCTTGGTGGTCACCAGCGGGAAACCTGCAGTGAGGTCGAAGCGCATCTGCCAGCCGAACACGCTGCGCGTGCCGGTGCCGGTGCGATCGCTCTTTTCCGCACCATGCTCGAGTACATGCGACAACAGGTCGAGGTAGGCTTTCATGCCTCACCCTCGACAACCCTCGCCGGCTGCAGGACCGGCGCGCGACGCGACATCGCCAGCAGCACCAGGCCCAGCGCCACCAGCGGCAGGCTCAGCAGCTGCCCCTTGGTGAACCAGCCAAAGGCGAGGTAGACGCCGTTGTCCGGCATGCGCACGAACTCGACCGCGAAGCGGAACACGCCATACAGCAGGGCAAACAGACCCGACACCAGATAGCGATGACGTGGCTTGGCCGACACCGTCCACAGCACCACGAACATCACCAGCCCTTCCAGCAGCGCTTCGTACAGCTGCGAAGGATGGCGGGCATAGGGGTTGAGCGCACCCGTGGCGAACTGCGCCTGCAGCGTGGCGGTGTCGAGCTGGTTGAGCGGCGCCGGCAGGCCCGAGGGGAACACCACACCCCAGGTGCCGTCGGTGTACTTGCCCCAGAGCTCGGCGCCGATGAAGTTGCCGACGCGACCAAACCCCAGGCCCAACGGCACCAGCGGCGCGACAAAATCCATGGTGTCGGCAAAATGCGTGCGGTGTCGGCGTGACCACCACCAGCTGGCGACCAGTACACCCAGCAGGCCGCCGTGGAAGCTCATGCCGCCGTCCCACACCTTGAACAGCAGCAACGGATCGTGCAGCACGTCGCCGAGCGCATAGAACAGCATGTAACCGACACGGCCACCCACGACCACGCCCAGCATCGCGTAGAACAGAAGGTCGGAGAAGCCGTTGGCATCCACCCCCGGCAGGCGGCCGGCCGCGACCCGGCGCTTGCCCAGCCACCAGGCCGACGCGAAGCCGAGCAGGTACATCACGCCGTACCAATGAACAGAAAGCGGACCCAGCTTCAGCGCGATGGGGTCGATGTCGTGGAAGTAGATCATGGGGTTGGCACAGGACCGGGGGATACCCCGCCCATTCTAGACGCTGCGTCAGCGCAAGCGCGCGGGCGGCCCTGCCAGGCACGTGACGACAAACGGCTGGCATTCACTGGAAGCAGCGGCAAAGGCTCTCTCCGCCCATCCGGGTGCATCAACGGCGGGGCTGCGCGGGCGCAGCCCCCCCCAGCCTCACCAGTCGCCGGCACCGGCCACGTGATGCGCGCGCGCACGGCGTCGCATCAGCAGGTTCAGCCACTCCACCAGCACCGAGAACCCCATGGCCGCATAGATGTACGGCTTGGGCACGTGCACGTCCAGGCCATCGAGCACGAGCACCGCACCGACCAGCAGGATGAACGCCAGCGCCAGCATCTTCACCGTCGGGTTGGCATCGATGAACCGGCCCAGCGGGTTGGCCGCCAGCAGCATCACCGCCACCGACAGCAGGATCGCCGCCACCATCACCGGGATATGGTCGGCGATGCCGACTGCGGTGATCACCGAGTCCAGCGAGAACACGATGTCGATGATCGCGATCTGCAGGATCACCATGCCGAACACCCCCGATGCCTTGGTCGTGGTCGGGTCCTGGTCCTCACCGCCGGAGATCATCTCGCGGATCTCCATCACACCCTTGATCAGCAGGAACAGTCCACCAATGATCAGCACCAGGTCGCGGATGGAAATGCCCATCCCCGCCACCGTGAACAGGTTGGCCGACATGTGCGCCAGATAGGCCAGCGACACCAGCAGCAGGATGCGTGTGATGCACGCCACCGCAATGCCGAGCTTGCGCGCGAACGGACGGCGCTCTTCCGGCAGCTTGCTGACCGCGATGGAAATGAAGACCAGGTTGTCGATGCCCAGCACGATTTCCAGCGCGCTGAGCGTGAACAACGTCAACCAGACATTCGGATCGGCGAGAAACTCAAGAGACATGGCGGATAGACCAGGAAGTAAAGGAAATCAGAACAGGCGCGGGAGCAGGATCAGGCTCCAGCACAGCACCACATTGACCATCATCACAAACACCGCGGCCGACCCCATGTCCTTGGCCCGGCCAGCCAGCTCGTGGATCTCGCTGCCATAGCGCTCGATCACCGCCTCCACGGCGGAATTGAGCAGCTCCACGGCCAGCACCAGCAGCAGCGAGCCGACCATCAGCACGCGCTCCACCGCGGTGTCGCCCAGCCACAGCGCCAGCGGCGCCAGCACCACCAGCAGGCAGACCTCAAGACGGAACGAGGATTCATGCAGCCACGCAGCGCGCAGCCCCTGCCATGACCAGCGCGCGGCCATCAGGATCCGCCGCGGCCCGCGCGGCACGTGCCCGAAGTTATCAGCCACGGTCACGCGCTCCGGTGAGGACGGACTGACCCTCACCGACGGGCGACAGGCGTGGAAGGACGTGGCTGGACATCATGGCAGGCAGCGAAGCATCAAACCGCCATTTTGCCACATCTGGTCCAAGCGCCCTGCCAGGCGTCCGTTTCCGCCAGCGCGCTCTATGATGGAAGGCTGATCCCCTGCTGGAGAATGCGATGAACCGTTCCGCCCCGCTGCTGGGCCTGTGCCTGGCGCTGTCCCTGGCCCCGGCAGCCTTCGCGCTGACACCCGCCCGGCAGCCGCAGGTCCCCGAACAGGTTTCCAACGTGGCCTGGGCCGGCGACATGCAGGCGTTTGCCGCCGCCGACCGCACCGCGCCGCCGCCGAAGGGTGGCATCGAGTTCATCGGCAGCTCGTCGGTACGCATGTGGGAATCACTGGCGCAGGATTTTGCCGGCCAGCCGGTCTTCAACCGCGGCTTCGGGGGCTCGGAGGTGCGCGACAGCACCTGGTATGCCGGCCAGATCGTGGTGCCCTACGCACCCTGCAAGGTGTTTCTGTACGCCGGCGACAACGACCTCAACAGTGGCCGCAGCCCGCAGCAGGTCCGTGACGATGTACTGGCCTTCGTCGAGCGCGTGCACCGTGACCTGCCCGCCACCGTGGTGGAGTACATCTCGATCAAGCCCAGCCCGTCGCGCGAGCACCTGCTGCCGGGCATCGTCGAGGCCAACGCGATGATACGCAGCGCCCTGGCGACGCTGCCCAACACCGGCTACACCGACATCTACACGCCGATGCTGGGCGCCGAGGGCAAACCCGATCCGTCCCTGTTCCAGGCCGACATGCTGCACATGACGCCGGCCGGCTACGCCATCTGGACGCGCACGTTGGCGCCGAAGGTGAGCTGCCCGGCGCCGATCAGCGGAACCTGATCGACGCCTCGGTGCCCTCGCCCGGCTGGCTGGTCACCTCGACCTGCCAGCCGAAGCGGGTGCACAGACGCTGCACGATGGACAGGCCCAGCCCGGTGCCCTGCGGCCGGCTGGGCTCAGCGCGGTAGAACGGCTCGAAGGCCCGCGCCAACGCATCGGGAGACATCCCGATGCCGGTATCGCGTACGCGCACGCGGTCCGGCTCGACAAACACGTCGATACGGCCGTCGTCGGTGTAATTGCACGCATTGCGCACCAGGTTGCTGACCACCACCTGCAGCACGCGTGGCGGCCCGTGCAGCTCCACCGGACCATCATGGTGCAGCTCGACGTGGACCGGGCGCCCGACCATCAGCTCGATGGCATTGTCCACTTCGTAGCGCACCAGTTCGACCACATCGAACCGTTCCATCTGGGGGGCTACATCGGCCTCGCGTGCCAGGATGAGGAAGGCGTCGATCACCGCTTCCATGTCCCGCCCGGCGCGCTGGATCCGCTCCAGACTGCGGCGCTGCCGCTGGCCGGTGGACTCATCGGCCAGGGCCATGTCACTGGCCACCCGGATCACCGTCAGCGGCGTGCGCAGCTCATGGCTGGCATCACGGGTGAAGTTGCGCTCGCGGGCCACCTGCTCGCTGACCCGCGTCGCCAGCGAGTGCAGCGCGGCCGCCAGCTGCCGGGTTTCGCCCTGCACATCGGCGGGCAGGTGTTCGGGGGCCAGGTCCTGTGCATCAGGATGGCCGGCGTCCCAGCGCGACACCCGTCGCGCCAGCCAGTCCACCGGTGAGACCAGGCGTCGGGAGGCGCGGTAACCAATCCAGCTGGCGCCATATACCGCCAGAAGTGTAAGCAGCACAGGGACGATGCCGAACCAGAACGCCAGCAGCTCGGCGCGTGAGCGCAGGAAGACCAGGTACAGGCGCCCCTGCGGCTGCTCGTCAACCCAGACCAGCTGGTCATCCTCGGCCAGTTCGTGGAAGCCAGGCGCCAGAGCGCGCAGGTTGGGCGGCAGGGTCAGGCTCGACTGCCCCGCTTCCACCAGATACCCGCGGATGTTGCGCGTGTTCGGCGGCGGCTGGCTGGCTGACGCGTCGTGCAGGGTCCAGTAATACGCCGCCTCCTCGCGCAGTACCGAACCGACCAGGCTGTGCTTGATCACCAGCGACACCAGCCATGCACCGAGCACGATGCCCAGGCTGGCCAGCACGGCCTGCATGATGAAGGTGAGTCGGATCTTGCGCGGCAGGCCGTGCGGCATCAGGAAGGGGTCACTGCGGGGAACGCTGGGCGCCGATTATAGACAGCAGCCATGTCAGCCACCCGTGCACGGCCCGGAGGACGGCAGCCCATCGCTTCAGGATGGGCTGCCGACTGACTTCAGGACATCGGCTGGGCGATATCGGCGATGCGGTAACCCGCGCTCTGCACGGTATGCAGCAGCGGCCGGTCGAACGGCTTGTCGATAATCTTGCGCAGGTTGTACAGGTGGCTGCGAAGGGTATCGGAGTCCGGCAGACCGTTGCCCCAGATCTCGCGTTCGATCTCCTGCCGGGTCACCACCCGCGGCGACTCGCGCATCAGGATGGTCAGCAGGCGCAGGCCAATCGGCGAGAGCTGCAGTTCGGTGCCCGCACGGGTCGCACGCATGCTCACCGGGTCCAGCACCAGGTCGGCGACCTTGAGCACTTCCGAACCCACCTGGCGACGTTCCCGACGGATCAGCGCACGCAGGCGGGCTTCCAGTTCCTGGATGGCGAACGGCTTGGTCAGGTAATCGTCGGCGCCGAAGCCCAGCCCGGTCAGCTTGTCATCCAGCGTGTCGCGGGCGGTCAGCATCAGCACCGGCGTCGACTTGCGGGCATCGTTGCGCAGACGGCGGCAGACTTCGATGCCATCCAGGCGTGGCAGCATCAGGTCCAGGACCACCACGTCGTAGCTGTTTTCGGCCGCCAGACGGTAGCCATCAAGGCCATCCTGCGCATAGTCGACCTCGAAGCCTCGGCCTTCCAGGTACTCGCCGATCATCTCGGAAATATTGCGGTTATCTTCCACGACCAGCACGAGGCCGGAGGTTTCCTTCGTCTGACGCATGATCTTCCCTCTAACTTCAGCTTTGTGAAACATGCACCAGCGGCAGTGCACGGCGCGTGAAGCAAACCGGCATCACAACAATGGCTTCAGCAAAGGCCACACATTGTCCAGAACGCGGGGTTGTGCGGCGGCGGTCGGGTGCAGTCCATCGGCCTGCATCATGCCGGGTTGCAGGGCCACCCCTTCGAGCAGGAACGGCAGCAGCGGTGCCTTCTGCGCAGCGGCCACTTCGCGATAGACCGCCGCCAGACGCTGCCGGTAGGCCGGTCCGTAGTTGGGAGGCACATCGATGCCCAGCAGCAGGACCTTGGCACCAGCGGCCTGGCTCGCCTGCACCATGGCCTGCAGGTTGCTGCGGATCTGCGCAGGACTCAGCCCGCGCAGCGCATCGTTGCCGCCCAGCGCGATGACCACCACCGATGGTTTTTCCCGGTCCAGCAGTGCGGGCAGGCGCGAACCCGCACCGGCGGTGGTCTCACCGCTCATGCTGGCGTTGACCACCGTCGCCGACTGCGCGCTGAGCCGCCGTTGCAGCAGGTCCACCCATCCGCTGCCGGCCGGGATATTGTGGGCAGCACTGAGGCTGTCGCCGAGCACCAGCACCTTGGCCGTTTGACCTTTGGCACAGGCCAGCGCGGGCAGCAGCAGCAACCATGCCAGCAGCAACGTCGTCGCGCCCCAGTGGCGGGCCGGTTCCATCTTTCGCATTGGAGTCTCCTCATCGACAGTCTGTCCCCCCGCAGTCCGCCCATCGCCATCGCCGTCGAACAGGTCGGCAAATCCGTGTCAGGCCCGGAGGGTGAAGTCCACATACTGGACAACATCAGCATGACGGTCCATGAAGGAACCTCGGTGGCCATCGTGGGCGCCTCCGGTTCGGGCAAGACCACCCTGCTCGGGCTGCTGGCCGGACTGGACCTGCCCAGCCAGGGCCGCATCACCCTGGCCGGCAGCGAGCTGGGCACGCTGGATGAGGAACAGCGCGCGCAGCTGCGTGCGCGCGAGGTCGGCTTCGTGTTCCAGAGCTTCCATCTGCTGCCGGCATTGACCGCTGCCGAAAACGTTGCGCTGCCGCTGGAGCTGGCCGGGCGCGAAGACCCGGCGCGGGTGCAGCAGGTGCTGCAGTCGGTGGGTCTGGGCCATCGCGCCCGCCACTACCCGCGCCAGCTCTCCGGCGGTGAACAGCAGCGCGTTGCGCTGGCCCGTGCCTTTGTTACCCGCCCGCGCATTCTGTTCGCTGATGAGCCGACCGGCTCGCTGGACCAGGCCACGGGCTAGCAGGTGAGCGACCTGTTGTTCGCGCTCAACGCCGAAGCCGGCACCACCCTGGTGCTGGCCACCCACGACCTGCGCCTGGCACAGCGCTGCCAGCACGTGCTGCGCATCGACAACGGCCGGCTCCAGGCCGAGCCCGCGCAGGCCCCGGCATGAACGTCCTGCGCCATGCGCTGCGATCATTACGCCGCGAGGCGCTGGCTGGCGACCTGCTGACCGTGTTTGCCGCGCTGGTGCTCGGGGTGGCCGTGATGACCGCCGTGGGCACGCTGGTCAACCGGGTGAATCTGGCGCTGGCCTCGAGCACGGCCGAGATGCTCGGCGGCGACCTGGGACTGAGCGGGCGCAGCGAACCCCCGCAGGAACTGGCCTCACAGGCACGCGAGCGCGGCCTGCGCACCACCCGCATCGCCAGTTTCGGCAGCGTACTGTTCCACGGCGATGCCAGCCAGATGGCCACCATCAAGGCGGTTGAAGCCGGTTATCCGCTACGCGGCGCGCTGCGCGTGCGGCTGGCCGGGGCCGGCCAGCTGCTGGACGCTGCGGCTGCCCCGGCGCCGGGTGAGGCATGGGCCGACCCCCGGCTGCTGCAGGCGCTGGGGGTGCAGGTCGGCCAGTCGCTGGAGTTCGGCAGCGGCAGCGTGCGCATCGCCGGCAGCCTGGAGTCCGAGCCCGACGCGTCGGCAGACCTGCTGACACTGGCACCGACCCTGATGGTCAATCGCGCCGATGTGGAGGGCACCGGCCTGCTCGGTCCCGGCAGCCGGGTCAGCTACCGGCTGATGTTTGCCGGCGCGCCGGACGCCATTGCCAGCTTTCGCCAAGGGTTGCAGCCGCAGGCCAAGGGGTGGCGGGTGATCGGTCTTGCCGACACGCAGCGCGGCGTGCGCGAGGCGTTTGAGCTGGCAGGCCGCTTCCTGGGCCTGAGCGCACTGCTGGCCGTGCTGCTTTCCGGTGTGGCCACGGCGCTGGCGGCCAACCGCTTCGCCCTGCGCCGCATCGACCAGGTGGCGGTGCTGCGCTGCCTGGGCGCGCGTCAGCGCGACATCCTGCTCGGCCTGGCCCTGCAGTTGCTGCTGTTGGCGATCCCGGCGTGCATCGTGGGCGTGGCGGTCGGCATGGCCGCGCAGCAGGGACTGGTACAGATCCTCGGTGAACTGGTGCCGCAGCGGCTGCCCCTGCCCCAGGCGACGCCGGCCCTGACCGGTGCGGGCATCGGCCTGGTGCTGCTGCTCGGGTTTGGCCTGCCGCCGCTGCTTCGCCTGCGCAACGTGGCGCCGATGCGCGTGCTCAACCGCAGCTTCGCCACCCTGCCGCCGACCTCGCTGCTGGTCTATCTCGGCGCGCTCGCCGCCAGCCTGGCCCTGACCGTGCAGGTGACCGGCGACCTGAAACTGGCACTGTGGGTGCTGGGCGGGCTTGCGGCGCTGGCCCTGCTCGCCGCTGCCGGCGGCTTTGCCCTGCTGCAGCTGGTGCGCGGCCTGCAGCATCGCCTGCATGGCAACTGGCGGCTGGGGCTGGCTGCCCTGACCCGGCGTCGCCTGCTGGCGGTGATGCAGCTTGTCGGCCTGTCACTGTCACTGTGCGCGCTGCTGATGCTGGCCGTGGTTGGCCCGGGGCTGCTGCAGCAATGGCGCGACCGGTTGCCCTCGGACACGCCGAACTATTTCCTGATGAACATCCAGCCCGACCAGCGCGACGCGGTGCAGGCCGCCCTGCGCGCGCAGGGCGTCGACGATGCGGACATGGAGCCCTTCGCGACCGGCCGACTGATCGCGCTCAACGGCAGGCCACCGCAGCGCGCGGCCCGCACCGACGCGCAGGCACCGGACAACACCGGCCAGTCAGCGCAGGACGGCACCGACGACGACAACGAGCGCCCCCTCAACTTCAGCTGGCGCGGCTCCTTCCCGCCGGCCAACACCCTGTTGCAGGGGCGCTTCTGGACGGCGGACAGCACCGCGGCCGAAGCCTCGGTCGAAGAAGGCTGGGCCAAGCGCTACCAGGCTGGGCTGGGGGATGTCATCACCGTGCAGGCCGGCGAGCAGCAGCGTGACTACACCATCACCAGCATCCGCAAGGCCGACTGGAACAGCTTCCGGGTCAATTTCTTCGTTCTGCTCAATGCGAAGGCGGTCGGCGACACACCGTACAACCTGATCTCGGCCTTCCACCTCCCGCGCGCGCGCGCCGGCGGGCTGGCCGCACTGGTGCGCGAGCAGCCCAACCTGTCGCTGCTGGATATCGACAGCGTCATCGGTGAGGTGCGCCAGGTGATGGACCGGGCCACCCAGGCCATCCAGCTGGTGATGGGCTTCAGCCTGCTCGCCGGCCTGCTGGTGCTGCTTGCGGCCCTGCAGTCCACCGCCGCCGAGCGCCGCTACGACAGCGCCGTGCTGCGTACGGTGGGGGCCACCCGGCGCCAGCTGCGCGGCGCGGTGCTGGTCGAGTTCGGTGCACTGGGGCTGCTGGCGGCGCTGCTGGCCGTGGGCGCGGCGGCCATCATCGGCATGCTTGTGGCACGCGAAGTGTTCGAGCTGGCGCTGTCACCGCCATGGCCGGGGCTGTTGACCGGCGGCGCTGCAGGTATTGCCCTGAGTCTGCTGGCAGGCTGGTGGGGCACCCGCGCCATCCTGCACACACCGCCCGCACTGGCGCTGCGCCAGGTCTGAGCAGGTCCGGCTGGTACGTGACGACCGTTGGTCGTCACGCTTACCACCTCGCGCCGGTCCGCCAGCGCCAATCCGGTCATATCTGACAGCCGACTGCGGCAAACGCCAATGACCCCGCCCAACGCGTCGAGGGAAGATCGGTACGTCATCAGCTGCCGCTCGAGACCGTCATGCCACTGCCCGTCCTTCTGCTGCTGGCCCTGCTGGCGCTGTCACCGCCCGCTCCGGCACGCGCCCAGCCTTTCCCCTTCGTCCATCCCGGCATCCTGCTCGATACGCCAGCCCTCCACGCCACCCGCGCGGACCTGGCGCGGCAGGAACCGGTCAAAACGGCAGCGCTTGCCGCCATGCGCGCCCATCGGCTGGCATCGCTCGAGCACATCGCCCAGCCACACGCGGCGGTGATCTGCGGCCCGTTCGACAAACCCAGCATCGGCTGCCGTCAGGAACGCGATGATGCCAAGGCCGCCTATACCCACGCGCTGCTCTGGGCCTATCTGCGAGAGCCTGCCCACGCCGACAAGGCGATCGCCATCATGGACCAGTGGGCCGGCACGCTGGTCGACGGCCACCAGGACAGCAACGCGCCGCTGCAGGCGGCCTGGGCGGCGCAGCTGTGGACGCGTGCCGCCGAACTGATGCGTCACACCAGCGACCGCTGGCCGGCCGACCACGCACGGCACTTCGGCCAATGGCTGCTGACCCAGTACCTGCCGGACATCGAGCGCATGGGTCCCTGCCCCGGCGGCAACTGGTTTGCCAGTGGCATCGAGGCGCGGATGAACATCGGTGTGTACACCGATCGCCACGATCTCTACGAACAGGCACGCGCGCAGTGGCAGCAGCGTCTGCCGACCTACATCTACCTGTCCGCCGATGGCGCCACACCGCAGCCCCGGCCTGGCTGCGGCACACCGCTGGACCGGCTCTGGTTCGGCCAGACGGTGATGGCCGATGGCCTGGCCGAGGAAACCTGCCGCGATCTGGAGCACACGGCCTACGGGCTTGCGGGCTACCTCAACGCGGCAGAAACCGACCGTATCCAGGGCGGCAATCTCTTTGCCGTTGGCGCCGAGCGGCTCACCCGCGCGATGGAGTTCCACACCCGGCTGATGCGCGACGGACAGGTGCCGGACTGGCTGTGCAGGGGCAAACTGGTCAGCAGCATGGCGGGCACGCTTGAGCTGGGTTACCAGCATTACGCAGTACGCGCGAAGACGTCCCTGCCGGCCACGGCGGCGTGGCTGGGCGGCCAGCGGCCCAGCCGTGGCGACTTTCACTTTCTCTGGGAGACGCTGACCCACGGTGCACCGCTTGCGCAATAAAGCTGCCAGCCGCGCCTGGACAGGCCTATGCTTTGCGCCTCATCCCCAAGGCGCCCCGCCATGCCGTTCACTGCCTACCTGTATCCGGTCCTGCTGCTGATCGCCAGCAACATCTTCATGACCTTTGCCTGGTACGGGCATCTGAAGTTCAAGACTGCCCCGCTGATGACCGTGGTGCTGATCAGCTGGGGGATCGCGTTCTTCGAGTATTGCCTGCAGGTGCCGGGCAACCGGATGGGCAGCGCGGTGTACTCGGCGCCGCAGCTCAAGGGCATGCAGGAAGTCATCACCCTGCTGGTGTTCGCGGTCTTCTCGGCGTTCTATCTGGATCAGCCGCTGAAGTGGAACCACTGGGCGGCGTTTGCCCTGATCGTGATCGCCGCCCTGCTGATGTTCAAGGAGTAAAACCCGGCGCGCACCTGCGCGCGCCTCGCGGTGCTGCAGCAGGGTCAGCCCGGGTCAGTGCCCGGGCTGCGGTGGAGGACCTTCCGGATGCAGCGCGCCGGATCGGTGCGATGCCGCAGTACTTACGCCGGGGCCGTCGTCCCTCGCCGTCGTGGTCTCCGCCCCCTCCAACCGCGCGATGCGCTGCGCCGTGGCAGCGCCCAGCGGTGACAGGCGGGCCGCGCTTGCGCCAAGGCCATGGCCCTGCTCCACGGCGTGAAAACGCAGCGCGCGGACGCGCCAGCGCTGGCCGCCGAGGCTGCTGGCCAGACGTCGCCATAGCCGCTCGCCGACGCTGGCGTCGCCCCCCACCGGCGCCTGCACGGGCAGACCCGCGACCAGACGGTCCCAGGCGAGGAAATCGGTGTCGGGCAGCAGATACAGCCGCCACACACAGCGTCCGCGGGCGTCGGTGAAGCACAGGCTTTCATGCACGCCCTCGCTGTCCACGCGGTGACAGGCATGGACGGCCACGGCCTGCTGCCAGCCGACGAGCTCGCCGCCCTCGGCACGGAACAGGCACATCACACTGCCCAGCTGGGCGAGTTGTGCGGGCGCAGGCCACCCCACCGCTTCGGGCAACGGCGGCGTGGCGGGAAAACGCGGACGCAACGCGGAGAAGGCTCGGCTCATGGGATCACCCGGGACTGGTTGCGGCTGGACAGCGCGCGGCCACCAACCACGAAGGCAAGGCAGGCAGGGTCTGCACGACGCAACGCAGGCACCGCCAGCCACAAGGCAGGAGCCCCCGACCGCCGGCGCCGCCTGGGCGGCACACCGGAAGCCGGGGGGGAGAGAGCAGAGAGGACGGCTGCCCGTTTCGCGTCCGCGCATGCACCACGCGCGATCGCCGGGAGGGGGAAAGGCAGCCGCCCCGTTTACTTGGTCAGGATCAGCTTGTCGTTGCTGGTATGGCGCAGGCGATAGAAGCGGTCGCCGTGCTGGATCAGGATTTCGCGGCGCCCCTTGAGCAGGGCTTCGCTGTCGATCACTTCCTCGGCGGGTACCGGTCGGACCGGGCGATCACGGAGGGTCAGGGTTGCAGGACGCAGCAGCACAGCTTGAGCGGTCATGATCTGGACTCGTGCGAGGGACGATTCAAATGATAACGATTCTCAGTTCGCAATCAACAACCATTCTCGATTCCATTGATCAGATTTATTATCGCCACGCCGATTTCGATAGCCCCTGCCTATTAGTTGAGGGCGGACGCCGGCCTCCTGCGCCCGCCGCGTGTCTCATTGCGCGAACACGGCTTCGACCCTGGCCCAGACCGCAGGCTCCACGGTATCGCCCAGCTCCAGGGCCTGCAGGTTCTGCAGCAGCTGCTCCACCCGGCTGGCACCCAGGATGACGCTGGAAACCTGCGGGTTGCGCAGGCACCACGCAATGGCCAGTGCCGCCGGCGGCAGCTCAAGCTCGGCGGCCAGTGCACTGTATCGGCGCAGTTGCGCGAGGCGGGTATCGACATCGCTGCCCAGGACCAGGTCCTGCAGCCACGCCATCGACGCCAGACCCAGACGCGCATCGGCAGGGAAGCCGTCGTTGTACTTGCCGCTCAACAACCCGGAGGCGAGCGGTGAGAAGGTGGTGGTGCCCAGCCCGGCGCGCTCGTAGAGCGGGGCATACTCCTGCTCCACGCGCTGGCGGTGCAGCAGGTTGTACTGCGGCTGCTCCATGGACGGCCCCTGCAGATTGTGCCGTTCGGCGATGTCCAGTGCCTGCTGGATCTGCACGGCCGACCATTCCGAGGTGCCCCAGTACAGCACCTTGCCCTGGCGGACCAGCGTGTCCATCGCATGGACGGTTTCGGCGATCGGCGTCGTCGGGTCCGGGCGGTGACAGTAATAGAGGTCCAGGTAGTCCACCCGCAGGCGCTTGAGCGCGCCGTGGCAGGCGTCGGTGATGTGCTTGCGCGACAAGCCCTTCTGGGTGGGTCGCGGGTCGGCCGCGCTGCCGAAGAACACCTTGCTCGATACGCAGAAGCCGTCGCGCGGCAGGCGCAGGTCGGCGATCACATCGCCCATCACCTGTTCGGCGCGGCCGTTGGCATAGCTTTCGGCGTTGTCGAAAAAGTTGATGCCATGGTCCCACGCCGCCGCCACCAGGTTGCGTGCCTGGTCCCGCGCGATCTGGCTGCCGAAGGTGACCCAGGCACCGAAGGACAGGGCCGAAAGGTGGAGCCCGGTGGCGCCCAGACGTCGATATTGCATGTCCAATCTCCTGCTGCAGCCCCGCATCGGGGGGCCATGGGGCGCCCATTCTAACCGTCCGCGCAACCTGCCTCAGGCCCCGCCGTTGCAGGCCCGATCGCCGTTGATCGGCGCCCGCGGGATGCTTTTTCCTTGCCCCGGCCCCTGCCCTGCACTAGGCTTCCCGTTTTTCGCGCCCCCAGGGGAAGTCAGATGGTCGAGGGTTTGGGCAGGATCGGCTTCGGCCTGTTCGGCCTGGTGGTGCTTGTGTGCATCACCTGGTTGTTCTCCAACAACAAGCGTGCGGTGGACTGGAAACTGGTCATCACCGGCATCGTGCTGCAGATCGCGTTCGCGGCCCTGGTGATCCTGGTGCCGGGCGGCCGTGATGTGTTCGACGCCCTGGGCCGCGGCTTCGTGAAGGTGCTGAGCTTCGTCAATGAAGGCTCGGGCTTCATCTTCGGCAGCCTGATGAATGTTGAAAGCTACGGCTTCATCTTCGCCTTCCAGGTGCTGCCGACCATCATCTTCTTCTCGGCGCTGATGGGCGTGCTGTATCACCTCAACGTGATGCAGGCCATCGTCCGCGTGATGGCCTGGGCCATCACCAAGGTCATGCGCGTGTCAGGTGCGGAAACCACCAGCGTCTGCGCCAGCGTGTTCATCGGCCAGACCGAGGCGCCGCTGACCGTGCGCCCCTATATTCCGAAGATGACCCAGTCCGAGCTGCTGACGATGATGATCGGCGGCATGGCCCACATCGCCGGCGGCGTGCTGGCCGCGTATGTCGGCATGCTCGGCGGCAACGACCCGGTGCAGCAGGCCTTCTATGCCAAGCATCTGCTGGCTGCCAGCATCATGGCCGCCCCGGCTACGCTGGTCGTGGCCAAGCTGCTGATTCCGGAAACCGGCACCCCGCTGACCCGTGGCACGGTGAAGATGGAAGTGGAGAAGACCTCCAGCAACATCATCGACGCCGCTGCTGCCGGCGCCGGCGACGGCCTGAAGCTGGCCCTGAACATCGGCGCCATGCTGCTGGCCTTCATCGCGCTGATCGCGCTGATCAATGCCCCGCTGACCTGGCTCGGCGATGTCACCGGCCTGGCCGCTGCACTGGGTCGGCCGACCAACCTGTCGACCATCTTCGGCTACCTGCTGGCCCCGATCGCCTGGGTGATCGGTACGCCGTGGGCCGACGCCACCACGGTTGGCTCGCTGATCGGCCAGAAGGTCGTCATCAACGAATTCGTCGCCTACAGCGAGCTGTCGCGGATCATCGGCGGCCAGGTGCCCGGCGTGACCCTGTCCGATGAAGGTCGCCTGATTGCCACCTACGCGCTGTGCGGCTTCGCCAACTTCAGCTCGATTGCGATCCAGATTGGCGGTATCGGAGGCCTGGCCCCGGAACGCCGTCACGATCTGGCAAAGTTCGGCCTGCGCGCGGTACTGGGCGGTACGATCGCCACCTTCATGACCGCCACCATCGCCGGCGTGCTGACCCACTTCGGCTGATACCTTCCTGTACCAGCCCCGTTTCACTGAGAACAGTTCCCCTATGAGCAGTAATGTCGTCGTCGTCGGTTCCTTCAATGTCGATCACGTGTGGCGGTGCGAGAACCTGCCGGCACCGGGCGCGACCATTGCCGGTCGCTACAGCACCGGTCCGGGCGGCAAGGGGTTCAACCAGGCCGTCGCGGCCCACCGTGCGGGTGCACAGACCACCTTCGTCTGTGCCCTCGGCGACGACGCCGGTGGCGCCATGGCGCGTGATCTGGCGGCCAAGGACGGTTTTGCGCTGGCCGCCGAGGCCAGTGCCGAGCCGACCGGTACCGGTGGCATCTACGTGGACGCGCGCGGCCGCAACACCATCGTGATCGGACCGGGGGCGAACGCAGCGCTGAGCATCGACTTCATCGGCCAGCAGCAGCCGCTGCTGTCGACGGCCAAGGTGGTGCTGGCGCAGCTGGAATCGCCGGTGGAAACCATCGAGGCGGCGCTGGCATTGGCCCGTGAGGCCGGCGCGACCACGGTGCTCAATGCAGCCCCGGCCGATGCGCCGTCGAGCATCGGTCTGCTCAAGCTGGCCGATGTGATCACCCCGAACGAGACCGAATTTGCTTCGCTGCTGGGCCGCCATGTCGGCGAGCGCGTGGAAGCCGACGATGTGGCCGCGCTCGATGGTGCCAGCCTGCACGCGCTGTGCCGCAAGCTGGTGGGCAATGGCACCGTGGTGGTGACGCTGGGTTCGGTGGGCGTGTTTGTGTCCCATGCCGAGGATGCCCTGCGCGGCGATACGCAGCCGTATTACCGCGTGGGTGCCGAGCAGGTGCAGGCGATCGACACGACGGGCGCAGGCGATGCCTTCAACGGTGCACTGGTAGCCTCGATGGCGCAGGACCCGGAGGCCCCGTTCGCGCGCCACGTGCGGTTCGCCAACCAGTTCGCCGGCCGTTCCACCGAGAAGGAAGGCGCGGCGGAAGCCATGCCGCACTTCACTCCGGCAGACGTCTGACGGCAGGCTTCCCCGGTAGGTGACGACCGTTGGTCGTCACGCTTCCGGCCCTGCCCACCCCTCCCCCGGTAGGTGACGACCGTTGGTCGTCACGCTCCCTGGCCGGCTGCAACGGCGTGACGACCAACGGTCGTCACCTACCCGGAGCCGGGATGCTCTTCCGGCGGTCGTTCCCGGTCCGGTCGAGCATCTGCTGATGCCGGTATGGCATGAGCTCGGTGCCGATTGGCCTGAACAGGCCCCTCGCTGGCGCCGCCGCGGCGGGCCCTGCAGCCTACAATGGGCGGATGCAGATCGGCCCTTATTCCATTGCCCCCAACGTCGTGCTCGCGCCGATGGCCGGTGTCACCGACAAGCCCTTCCGCCTGCTGTGCAAACGGCTGGGCGCGGGGCTTGCCGCCTCGGAAATGACCATCAGCGATCCGCGCTTCTGGAACACCCGCAAGTCGATCCACCGGATGGACCATGCCGGCGAGCCCGACCCGATCAGCGTGCAGATCGCAGGCACCGAGCCGCAGCAGCTGGCCGAAGCGGCACGCTACAACGTCGACCACGGCGCACAGATCATCGACATCAACATGGGCTGCCCGGCCAAGAAGGTCTGCAACGCCTGGGCCGGCTCGGCGCTGATGCGCGACGAGACGCTGGTGGCGCGCATTCTCGAGGCGGTGGTCAAGGCCGTCGATGTGCCGGTGACACTGAAGATCCGCACCGGCTGGGACTGCGACCACCGCAATGGCCCGGCCATCGCCCACATCGCCGAGGACAGCGGCATCGCCGCCCTGGCCGTGCACGGCCGCACCCGCGATCAGCACTACACCGGGCAGGCCGAGTACGAAACCATTGCGGCGATCAAGGCCGCCCTGCGCATCCCGGTCATCGCCAACGGTGACATCGACTCCCCGCAGAAGGCGGCGCGGGTGCTGGCGCTGACCGGCGTGGACGCGGTGATGATCGGCCGCGCGGCACAGGGCCGGCCGTGGATCTTCCGCGAGGTGGCCCATTATCTGGCCACCGGCAGGGAGCGCGCGCCACCGACGCTGTCCGAGGTCCGCGACATCCTGCTCGGGCACCTGCGGGCCCTGCACGACTTCTACGGTGAGCCCCAAGGTGTGCGCATCGCGCGCAAGCACCTGGGGTGGTACGCCAGGGACCGTCCGGAAAATGCCGCGTTCCGGGCGGTGGTCAACCGCGCCGAGGACCCGGCCAGCCAGCTGGCCTTGACCGCCGATTACTTCGACCAACTGATCGCCGCCGACGCGGCGGTTTCCTCTGCTGCCTGAGTGCTGGACATGACCCCGCCGATTTCTTCGCCCACCTATCTGCATGGCTTCTCCGGCACCGAACAGGAACGCCTTGTCACCCAGGCGCGCCTGCTGGAGCCGACCCTGTTCGGCCAGATCGATTACAGCGGCGCGCGCCGGCTGCTGGAAGTGGGCAGCGGCGTGGGCGCACAGACCGAGATCCTGCTGCGGCGCTTCCCCGAGCTGCATGTGACCGGTGTCGACCTGAGCGAGGCGCAGCTGGCCGCCGCCGCCGCCAACCTGTCACGCACCCCATGGTGCAGCGACCGCTACACCCTGTTGCAGGCCGATGCGGGCGAGCTGCCGTTCGGTGCGCGCGAATTCGATGCCGCGTTCCTGTGCTGGGTGCTCGAGCATGTGCCCTCGCCTGCCCGCGTGCTCAGTGAAGTGCGCCGCGTGCTGGCACCGGGTTCGCCGGTCTACATCACCGAGGTGATGAACGCCTCGTTCCTGCTGGATCCCTATTCGCCGAACATCTGGCGCTACTGGATGGCCTTCAATGACTTCCAGTACGACCACGGCGGCGACCCCTTCGTCGGCGCCAAGCTGGGCAACCTGCTGCTGGCCGGCGGGTTCCGCGATGTGGACACGCAGATCAAGACCATCCACCTGGACAACCGCGAGCCGGCCCGGCGCAAGACCATGATCGCGTTCTGGGAGCAGCTGCTGCTGTCGGCGGCCGAACAGCTGCTGCAGGCCGGGTCGGTGGATGTGGAGACGGTGGAAGGCATGCGCCGCGAGTTCCGGCTGGTGCAGAACGACCCCAACGCGGTGTTCTTCTTCTCGTTTGTACAGGCGCGCGCGATCGTTTACTGAGGCCTGCGTACAGGTCGCGACCGCCCTGCCGCGCTGCGTGCGGAAGCCGACCGTGGGGCTGGCTCTACCCTGGACCGATCGTGCTTACGCCGGTTCGTGCCACATCCGCTGCCACAGGGCCGCCAGCCGCGCCCGCAGCGCCGCCCGCGCCTGCGGGCTGCTGTAGTCACTGCGCACCTGCTCCGGCACGACGGCGTACCATTGCCCATCGCGCCGCTCGGCGACGATGAAGTTGAAGGTGTAGTCCGGCTCCAGCCCCATGCGCAGGTCGCTCAGCAGCAGCCGACCCTCCACTACCTGGGCGCGCATGAAACCCCGGTTGAACCAGTGCAGCCGCTGCACGGCAGGCAACCCGGCAACCTGTTGCAGTGCCGACGTATCCGATGTGTACGCCTGGAACACCATCGGGCCGCGGTCGGCCAGCACCGAGCGGTCGCCCACTACATAGCCTTCCGGGGTCATCGCCACCACGCGCCACAGCACGGTAGTGAACGGCATCGGCACCGAGAACCGCGGCGCGTCAGCCAGTCCCATCGCGGCCAGACGCTGTTGTGCAGCCTTGTCTACCTGCGCCTTGGCAACCAGACTCCAGCCCAGATAGCCGGAACTGATTGCCAGCGCAGCCACCAATGCCTTGCCCGCCAAGGGGCGGGACCGCGCGAACCAGGCCACCGCACAGCCGACCAACAACCACACGGTATAGAGCGGATCGATGATGAATACACTGGAGACCATCGTCGGCGACGGCGTCAGCGGCCACCACAGCTGCGTTCCATAGACGGTCAGCGCATCCAGCAACGGATGGGTGACCAGCGCCAGCTGCATCGCCCAGAACCAGCGCTGCGGCGCCTGCGCCACCCGGCCGTGGCCGAAGCGCTTGAACAGCCACCACAGCGCCGCCGCGACCCAGGGCAGCACCAACAGCGAGTGGCTGAAGCTGCGGTGCTCGGTCATCACGGCCACCGGATCGGCTGCGCGCAGGCCCAGCCACAGCGCATCCAGATCCGGCAGCGTGCCGAGGGCGGCACCGGCGAGCAGGGCCGCGCGGCGATGGCCGGGCGGTGCGATGGCGGCGGCAACCGCGCCGCCCAGCAAGATCTGGGTCAAGGAGTCCATCGGTCGATGCTAGCAGTCCCACGGACCCTAACCGCCACCACGCGGATGCGCGGGCGCGTCATGCCTGTGGAACGCTGGCCTGCAGCACACGCATCAATGCGCGGTAACCCCTTGTCGGCAAAGGCACGCCACCTTAACCACGGGCAACCCGTTGGGGTACACAATGCACAGCGGGCCCACCCCGTGTATCATTCGCGCCCATCTTTCCATCCGAATCAAGGGATATTAGCCTGATGTCGAGCTTCCTGTTCACTTCCGAATCGGTCTCTGAAGGCCATCCGGACAAGATCGCCGACCAGATTTCCGACGCGGTTCTGGACGCGATCCTTACCCAGGATCAGCGCGCACGCGTGGCGTGCGAAACCATGGTCAAGACCGGCGTTGCCATCGTGGCCGGCGAGATCACCACCAGCGCGTGGATCGACCTGGAAGCCCTGACCCGCAAGGTCATCCTGGACATCGGCTATGACAGCTCCGACGTCGGCTTCGACGGCGCGACCTGTGGCGTGCTGAACCTGATCGGCAAGCAGTCGCCGCACATCGCCCAGGGCGTGGACCGCAAGAAGCCCGAAGAAATGGGCGCTGGCGACCAGGGCCTGATGTTCGGCTATGCCACCAACGAGACCGACAGCTACATGCCGGCGGCGATCCACCTGTCGCACCGTCTGGTCGAGCAGCAGGCCAAGGTGCGCAAGAAGCGCAACTCGCCGCTGTCGTGGCTGCGCCCGGACGCCAAGAGCCAGGTCACCCTGCGCTATGACGAAAACGGCCAGGCCAGCGCCATCGACGCAGTGGTGCTGTCGACCCAGCATGCCCCGGGCATCAAGCAGAAGGACCTCATCGAGGCCGTCCGCGAAGAGATCATCAAGCCGGTGCTGCCGGCCAAGTGGCTGCACAAGGGCACCAAGTTCCACATCAACCCGACCGGCAAGTTCGAGATCGGCGGCCCGGTG
>JAAIGF010312699.1_pt1 | contig 21430 bp, 20 predicted proteins | sample 6487441 | NCBI WGS metagenome assembly JAAIGF01 (sample SAMN13974129, study PRJNA590717) | phyllosphere metagenome | biome: pepper field; feature: multiple bacterial spot infested pepper fields; material: pepper leaves; isolation source: leaves from pepper fields | host: Capsicum annuum ... | reverse complement strand
GCCGCCTACGTGGCGGTGCGCGACATGCTGGACCCGGCTCGCAGCACCACGCTGCCGCCAGCACTGGCCGCTCTCGCCGGGCAGGCACGCGCCCGCGACTCCCACTTGCGCGACACGCAGGAAAACGAAGCCTTGCTGGCGGGCCTGGCAGGGCGTTTCGTGCCCCCCGGCGCGGGCGGCGATCCGGTACGTGACCCCGAGGTTAGCAGCGGCCGCAACCTTTACGCCTTCGAAGCCGACAAGATCCCGGCCCGCGCCGCCTACGAATCCGGCGGCAACGCCTATGCGCAACTGGTGGAGGCCTTTCGCGCCGAGCACGACGGCGCTTTGCCCCGCAAGCTGGCATTCAGCCTCTGGTCGTCCGAAGCCATCCGCCACCTGGGCGTGACCGAAGCGCAGATCCTGCATGCGCTGGGTTTGCGGCCGGTCTGGGATGCCGGTGGGCGTGTCACGGCCCTGGAGATCATTCCTGCCACGGAACTTGGCCGGCCGCGCGTCGACGTGGTGGTGCAGGTCACCGGCGTCTACCGCGATCAATTCGACAGCTTCATGCGTCTGCTCGATGACGCCATGGTTCGCCTGGCCGCATTGGGCGAGGCCGGCAGCCCGATTGCCGCCAACAACCGACGCATTGCGGCGGCCCTGGTGGCACAGGGCATGACCAACGAAGAGGCCGATGCCGCCGCACGCCATCGCATCTTCGGCAATGCCCCTGGCGATTACGGCACCGGTGTCCCCGACCTCGCCATGCGCTCGACCGAATGGGAGGACGACGCCGTGCTGGCACAGAGATTCCTGGCCAGCAGCCGTCACGCCTACGGGTCGCGGAGCTGGGGCCAGACGCCAGCGCAGGCCAATCTGCTGGCCGAACAACTGCGCGGCACCGACGCCGCGGTCATGTCGCGCTCGTCCAATCTGCATGGCGTGCTGTCGACCGATCACCCCTTCGAATTCCTGGGTGGGTTGTCGGCGGCCGTGCGGCATCTCGATGGCAGCGCGCCGCAGTTGCTGGTGACCGATCTGCGTCAACCGCAAGCGCGTACTACCGGGCTGGCGCGCTTCCTGGCTGACGAAATGCGGGGCCGCTACCTGAATCCGCAATGGATCGGGGCCATGCAGCAGGAAGGGTATGCCGGCACCTTGGAGGTGCTGGCGGCCACCAACAACCTGTTCGGCTGGCAGGCCATGGACGCGTCCACCGTTCGCGCCGATCAATGGCAGGCGATGTTCGACACCTACGTGGCAGACACGCGCGGGCTGGGCACGCAGGAGTGGTTCGAACAGCACAACCCGACCGCCCAGGCCCAGATGATCGAGCGCATGGCCGAGGCCATCCGCAAAGGGTATTGGGATGCCTCGGACGCCACGCGCCAGGCGCTTGCCCAGCGGTGGCAGACGCTCGAATCCGATTTCGACGTGAATACCGGCGCACCGCTGACGCGGCAGTTCATTGCCGAGCTTGCACAGGGCGCCGGACTGAACGCCGGCCCGCCGCCTGTCGAGGCAGCGTCTCCCGCGCAAGCCGACCTGCCTCCGGCTGCCGAGCCCGATGCGTCCGCGTCCAGCGAGACCCCACTCGAGACCGTGAGCGGCCAGGTGATGCAGGCCGTTGAAACGCCCCCCGCCGAAGACGACCATTCGCTTTGGGTGCTCGCCGTAATGCTGCTGTTCATCGCCGCCGGGGCGATGCATCAGACGCGCGCCAACCGCCCTTTCACTTCATCGAAACCTGCCTGATCCATGACGTTCTTCAACGACATCGAAACCCTGCTCTACGCCGTTTCGCGCGTCTTTCTCATTCCAGTCATGCTGCTTATTGCCGCCGCGCTGGCCTATGCGCTGATGATGCTCGGCGCGTTCGTCGTCGAGGGTTGGCAGCGCCGTCGTGGCAGGCATCCGCAAGCCCTGGCCCGCTTCGCGCAAGGCGCCGGTGTGCCCGCGCCCGCCAGCGACGATCTGGAACTGTGGATCATGCGGCGCCTGGAGGGGCTGCGCGTGGTGTCGCGCACTGCACCGATGCTGGGCCTGATCGCGACCATGATCCCGATGGGGCCCGCTTTGCTTGCCTTGGGCAACAACGACGCCGGAACGGTCGGCAAGAACATGGTCGCCGCGTTCTCGGCGGTGATCCTCGCGCTGATCGCAGCGAGCATCTGCTACGTCGTGCTCACCGTGCGCCGCCGCTGGCTGCTGCAGGATCTGCGCGACATCGAACGTCAACGCGGGGAGCCGCGCTGATGCGTTTCCTGGATGAAGAAGATACCGATCCGATGTTGTCGGTGGTCAATCTGATCGACCTGTTCCTGGTCATCATCGGCGTGCTGATGATCGTGATCGCACAGAACCCGCTCAGCCCGTTCTCGCAAGAGAAAGTGGTGGTGATCGAGAAGCCCGGCGAGCCGGACATGCGGATCACCATCAAGGACGGCCAGGAGCTGACCCGCTATGAATCCAGTGGCGAGATGGGTCAGGGGCAGGGCGCCCGCGCCGGTGTGACGTACCGGCTGGACGATGGAAGGATGATCTACGTACCGGAGTGAGCCGCGCCAAGCGGGATGCTCCGCGTGCATCCCGCTTGGGGGTTACCGCAAGAACAACCGATAGGCCGGATTCTCCGTCTCATCCCAGTGCGGATACCCGATTTCCGCCAGAAACGCCTTGAACGCCTTCTTGTCGCTGGTAGGCACCTGGATGCCGACCAGAATGCGTCCGTAATCCGCTCCCTGATTCCGGTAGTGGAACAAACTGATGTTCCAGTCCGGCGGCATGCATTCCAGGAAGCGCATCAGCGCGCCGGGGCGCTCGGGGAATTCGAAGCGGTACAGCAGCTCGTTTTCCGCCAGCGGCGAGGCCCCGCCGACCATGTGCCGGACGTGCGTCTTGGCCAGTTCGTCGTGCGTCAGGTCCAGGGCCTTGAAGCCTGCCTTGCGGAAGCCCGCGGCAATCTTCTCGGACTCGCCCGCCGTGGCGATCTGTACGCCGACGAACACGTGCGCTTCCTTCGTATCGGCGATGCGGTAGTTGAACTCGGTCACGTTGCGCTCGCCCACCTGCGCGCAGAAGCGCCGGAAGCTGCCGCGTTCCTCGGGGATGGTGACGGCGAACACGGCTTCGCGGGCTTCACCCACTTCGGCGCGTTCCGCCACGAAGCGCAGCCGGTCGAAGTTCATGTTGGCGCCGCAAGCGATCGCTACCAGCTTCTTGTTCTTCCACTTGTGTTCGGCAACGTACTTCTTCAGGCCGGCAACGGCCAGGGCACCGGCCGGTTCCAATACGCTGCGCGTGTCCTGGAAGACGTCCTTGATACCTGCGCAGATCGCGTCGGTATCGACCCGGATGAAGTCGTCGACGTGCTTGCGCACCAGGCGGAAGGTCTCGGCGCCGACCAGCTTGACCGCCGTGCCGTCGGAGAACAGGCCCACATCGGTCAGTTGCACGCGTCGGCCCCGCTCGACACTGCGGATCATGGCGTCTGAATCTTCGGTCTGCACGCCGATGATCTGGATTTCCGGCCGCAACTGCTTGATGTAGGCCGCCACGCCCGCGATCAGGCCGCCCCCGCCAATGCCCACGAAGATGGCATCGATGTGGCCCGGATGCTGGCGCAGGATCTCCATGGCGATGGTGCCCTGGCCGGCGATCACGTCGGGGTCGTCGAAGGGATGGACGAAGGTCAGCTTCTCTGCCTTCTCGATCTTCTGCGCATGCTCGTAGGCATCGCTGAAGCTATCGCCCGCCAGCACCACCTCGGCACCGCGCTTGCGCACGGCATCGATCTTCACGGCAGGGGTGGTCACCGGCATCACGATCACCGCACGGCAGCCCAGGCGTTGCGCGGCCAGCGCCACGCCCTGGGCATGGTTGCCGGCCGAGGCCGCAATGACGCCCCGCGCGAGCTCGCGCGGCGTCAGGTTCGCCATCTTGTTGTAGGCGCCCCGCAGCTTGAAGCTGAAGACCGCCTGCGCGTCCTCCCGCTTGAGCAGCACCTCGTTGCTAATTCGTGCCGACAGTTCCGGAGCGCGTTCCAGGGGGGACTCGACGGCGACGTCGTAGACCTTGGCGGTGAGGATGCGTTTCAGATAGTCGGCAGACATTTGTGCTTGTAGGCGGCGCGCGGCCGCAGTTGGTGAGAAAACCTGATGAGGAATCATCAAGTGTGACACAAAGGCTTGCCGGGGCTGTGGCGCCGCTACACTTCCTCCCCATGGAAGCATGGCTCAATCACTCAATCGCCTGGCTGCTCGCAGCCATGGCCCTGCCCGGCGTCGGTCTGCCGGCCATTTTCATCGTCAGCCTGGTCTCGGCGACGCTGCTGCCGCTCGGCTCCGAGCCGGCCGTCTTCGGCTACGTGAAACTGTCGCCCGACATGTTCTGGGCCGCCGTGCTGGTGGCCACCGCGGGCAACACGCTGGGCGGCATGATTACGTACTACATGGGACGCGGCGCCCACAAAGCGGTCGAACACGTGCGCGAAGCCCATGAAAGCCATCACCCGCACACCCACCATCCGCACCCCGAACACCACAAGTGGCGGCGCGCCATTCACGACTGGCTGGTGCGGCTGGGACCGAAGATGCTGCTGATGTCGTGGCTGCCCATCGTGGGCGACCCGCTGTGCGCCGTCGCCGGCTGGATGCGCTGGCCGCCGCTGCGCTGCACGGTGTACATGGCAGTGGGGAAGTTCCTGCGGTATTTGACGATGACGGCAGGGTTGCTGTGGGCGTTTCCGGGGGCGGCGGTTTGAGGGGGGGCTGACCCTTTTTTCTGGCGGGGTGGGGGAGCCCAGGTAAATCAAGGGGTTGGTGGGGGCGGCTGAAAAAAGGGTCTGGAGAGGGTTTTGGGGGGAAAGGCTTTGTGATTCAATGGGTTAGGTGGGTTTTGGTCTAGTTCACTGCCGTACAGGCAGCTCAGAAAGCAATCGATTCTGGCGAGCCAGTGCCTCCTCCGTTCACTGCCGTGTAGGCAGCTCAGAAATGAACGAAGAGACGCAGAAGACGTTGGAGCGAATTCACTGCCGTACAGGCAGCTCAGAAACACACCGCCCAGACAGGGCACATATCCGGCGTTCACTGCCGTACACGCAGCCTCCACCCCCCCCTCACTCCACCCAAACAAACTTCTCCGCCCCCAACTCCCGCTCCCCATCGAACCGATACGCACACAGCTTCCCCGCCTGCCCGCCAACATGCTGCGCGGCGATGCTGTAGTCCACGCATGCAATATGCCGATTCAGCGGCTTGGGCTCGGTCATCAGCCAGTAATGCCCGATGAAAAGCGGTTTCTCTCCGTCGTACCCTGGCAGCACATCGGCGGCGATCGGCTCGTGCGGAATCAGCGGGATGACATCCTCGGGCACCATCGCCAGATCGCGATATGTCAGTCCGTCCAGGTTCCACCATTGCGTGCGAATGTTGCGTCGTGGGTTGCCGTCCTTGTCCGCAAACTCGCTGCCTGAGGGCAGGGCAATCTCCAGGCCTTTCAGCACGGTCTCCAGGGCTTCATAGGCATCGGTGCCACGCTGGCAAAGCAATGGCCACGACGCCGGCAGGATGCGCTGGCGGTCATCCAGGAAAGGTTGCAGCGTCTGCATCGCGCGCGGATGCCAGCACGCATGGACGACTCGTAATCCATCCAGGTCCAAGTACAGCGGCAAGGTCTTGAACCAGTCGATCAATTCGCGGTGCAGGGCCGAGCCTTCGCCCACCTGATCCAGAAATGCACGATGCTGCCGCCGGTTCTTGTCCTCGTGTGGACGCAGGAATTGCCCTGGCGTGGCGTCATCGGGCGTGGCCCATGCCACGGCGTTGAACTCGTGATTGCCCATGACGCTCAGTGCGGCGCCTGCACGGACCATGGCGCGTGCGATGCGGATGGTCCGCACCTGTTCGGGCCCACGATCGACGAAGTCGCCGAGAAAGATGACGCGGCGGGTGGCGTGGCGCCAGACGCCGTCGACTTCCTGGTAGCCGAGCTTGTCCAGTAGCCGGGTGAGGGCGGTCGCGTGACCGTGGATGTCGCCGATGAGGTCGTACACAGATTTCCTTTCCGTTGTTCGTGCATTGCGAGGAATGCGTGGCCTTCGAAACTTGACCTTAATTCAAGCTGTAAGCATGTCCCGTCATTTGCATCCGGGTCATTGCGGGCAGACGTATAAGCCCTGGTCGGCATACGGAGGCTTCATGGCAGTACACCAGGATCGCATCGAACGTCTTGGCCGGATTGTCGAGGTAATGGAGAAAGAGGCGCACGGCGGGATCGAGATGACCGCGCCCTTGCTGCTCGAACGGCTTGCCCATCATTATCCGTCCCCCAATTTCAGTGCTGCCCTGCGCGCGGTGCAACGCGATCTGTCCGATCTGGAGCAGCGCGGCGACATCGTGGCGTGGCCGGGCAGCGGCAAGCCCAAACGCTACCGGCTGGTCGATCAGGGCAGCGCGCGATCTGGCCCGCGGCTCGCGCGCGAGGTTGCGTCGGGCGGCACGGGAGAAAGCATTTTCCTGCCTGTTCCGGCGCCTTGCCTGCAGGCTGGCATCGTTCCGTTGCAAGCAGACTTCAAGCCCGATGAGCCCATCGACCTGGCCCTGCGCGTACGCGGGTATGTGACCGATTTGTTGCGCGATAAACCGTTGGGCGAGCGTCAGCGCATGGAACGCGAGGACGCTGGCTCGGCCTTCGATGCGCGGGTGTATGCGCGGGTACCGGGCTCGGGTCATTTGCTGCGCTGGCTGCTGGCCGCCGGGGATGGCATCGAGGTGCTCAAGCCACCCGGCTTGCGCGCCCTCATCGCCTCGCAGGCGCGAAGCATGAACGCGCTGTACTCATCCACGCAAGGCTGAAGATCCTGGACTGACGTCGCGCAACTGCGATGCGACAGACCCTGTCGCCTTACCCCGCTACGCTGCGCGTCTTTCCGACCTCGGAGACTGGAATGGACTTGCCGCCTCGCAAGCTCGCACACCTCTACGCACATTTTCCTGCGTGGTTGCAGCTTGCGCGCCAGCTCATCGAGCGCGGGGCGCGGGATGACCGCTTCATCATCCTGCCGTCGAGTGTGGATGCGGCGCGTCTGCTCGAGCGGCTGGCCATGTCCACCTTGCTGTATGCGGACCTGGTGGAGACGTGCCATGTGTGCGACCAGCGCCTGCAGGTGGTCTACCAGACCGACGCACGCGAGGCGGACCGCTATCTGTTGCTGGCCAGCGGCCGCTTCATGCTGGAAGTGTCGCTGGACAGGGCGGGGCAGCCTATCACCCTGGTGCTGCTGATCTTCAACAGCGACCGCGATGGGATGCCGTACCCATTGGTGCCCTGGGGGCGAATGGTCGAGCGGGTCACCGATTACCTGTGGACGGGCAATCGGGTGTTTACGGTAGAGGTCGAGTAGCTGGTGATGAGGATCGCGTAAGGCCCGCTTTGTGGCTCGTGCGATGCCGTTCTGGATTGATCACGCACGTTGCACTGGACCTGACGCTGCTCGTGCCCGCCGCTCGGAAGCCACGAATGCACTTCCGAGCTGCCAGCCGGCTCAAGGCCGTCGCGACACGCTCTCCGGCAACCGCGTCCACGGCAGATCAGCCGGATCCGCCGCCATCGGCCCTGCTGCCTTGCCGACCAGAATGCGTTCGGCAATCGGCGTGAAATCAGCGCGGAAGTGCACCGAACTCTTGTTCACCAGGATCTTCATCTGCTCGGGCTCGACGCCCACGTAGCGAAACAGTTCACGATCCAGCATCTGGCTCTTGGCGCTGGAAACGGCGATCAGCACGCCATCGATCTCCAGGCAGGCGCTGCGCCCGACGGCCATGCTCACGCCGTGCATCATCGGTCCTTTGATGATGACCGGGCCGTCTGCCAGGGCGCGCACGGTGAAGCGCCCCCGCAACGGTTCGTCGCTGACCTGGCCGCCCCAGGTGGGCACCTGCTTGCCCACGCTGATGTCGATCTGGGCGCCCACGCCCGCCGCGTGCGCGGCCTCGGCTGCATGTGCATCGCTGATCAGGCCGATGGCCACCCGGCCCGGGAAGCGCTTGCCGGCGCCTTCGGCCAGCAGGGCATGCAGCATGCCGGTCGTGTTGCTGTCGCCGCCCGCACCGGGGTTGTCCTGCGTGTCGGCAATGACGACAGGTTTGTCCGCACTGGCAGCAATGTCGATGGCCTGCGCGATGGCGTCGCGAGCATCCAGCAGCGACAGCCGCCATTGTTCGCGGGGCTGGTCGATGCGCTGGTACAGGGCCTCGACCGCGTTGCGTGCTGCGTCGCCATAGCCCCAGACCACGGGGCCGCATTCGGGAAAGTCGGCTGCCGGAAAGCCCGTGGCGAAGCTCAACACCACATCGTGAGCCTGATCCAGTTTCGTCAGGTACGCATACACCGATGCCGCCGGTTCGATCATCGTCGACTGCACGTTCAAGGGCAGGAGGAAGGGCAGGCGCATGGCGTGCAGGGTTTCGCGCTGGCCGCGTGCAATACGGCGCTTGAGCAGTTGCGCGGCGCGGCGGCCAGTGTCGGCCATGTCCACGTGCGGATAGGTGCGATAGGCCACCAGGGCATCGGCGCCGTCGAGCATGCCTTGCGTGACGTTGGCATGCAGGTCCAGGCTGGTCACCACGGGCACGTCGGCCCCCACCACGGCGCGTACGCGCGCGATCATCTCGCCTTCCGGGTCGTCCACGTGTTCGGCCACGGCCGCGCCGTGCAGATCGAGGTAGACCGCGTCAACGCCTTTGGTCATCGCCGCCTGCAGGTCCTCAATCAACGGTGCACAGATGCGCTCGAACGCATCGCGCGTGACGTGCGCCGATGGCGCGGCGCCCGCCCACACCGACGGAAACAGCGTCCAGCCTTCCTCGCGCGCTGCATCGATGAAGCCGCCCATGGGCATGTTGCGTCCCGCCATGCGAGCAATCATCTCGTCGCCACGCACATACGCCGGCAGGCCCGAGCCGGAATTGAAGGCTGCCCAATCGGCGGGGGTGGGCGCGAAGGTATTGGTTTCGTGCTGGAAGCCTGCGACGAAGATGTTCATGGCGGGTGAAGAGTTCCAGAAATGGGTGAGCCGTGCTGTCGAGACAGAATCTGTACCATGCGGCGACCGTCCTTCGACGGCAGACCGATCATTTTCCACATCGACACGAGCGCATCATCATGGCCGACACCCTCATCTACGGACTGAAGAACTGCGATACCTGCCGCAAGGCGCGCGCATGGCTCGACGCCCACGGCGTCGCCCACCAGTTCATCGACTACCGCGACGAACCCGTGCCGGCCGAGGTGCTGGTGCGCTGGGCAGGCGAGGTCGGTGGTTGGGAAAAACTGGTCAACCGCGCATCCACGACCTGGCGCGGGCTGGACGACAGCCGCAAGCAACCGGCCGATGACGCGGCCTGGACGGCGTTGATTGCCGAGTATCCCGCACTGGTGCGGCGACCGGTGCTGGTACGCGAGGGGCAACCGGCGAGCGTGGGGTTCAAGGAAGCGGTGTGGGCGGGGTGGTTTGCTTGAAACTGTTCAAGGGAATGCGCCGTCCACAATCGGCACTTGTGACCCGTATGCAGCGGCGACGATTTGTCGGTGCAAGCGCCCCGTCGTTGCTTGAACAAGTGGGACCCTGAGGCCGCGTCGCATCTTTCCGATTCCGCTGTCGAACAGGCAGATGCAATGGTGAAACGGATGCTGAGCCGAGGCATAGATGATGCCGTCCAATCCCATGGAACGGTATTGGGCGGCGAAGTCCTGGGTGGTCTCATACCGCAAGGATTGCAGCACGGGATAACGTTCTTCCAGACCGCGCAGATCTGCGAGGCGAAGCGCGCGACGATTCTCGAACGAAACCAGCTCGCGCTCGCTCAGTTGCTGCAACGTGCAAGCGCGTGCCTCGCGGCGGAACAGGGTTTCGTAGAGCGCAGTCAGTTCACTGTCGCTGAGGTAGGCGGTGATCTCATCGGAAAGATCGAAGCGCCCTGCAAGTACTCCCGCCGGAGGAAGAATGAAGCCGTTCTTGCGAGCGCTGCCCCGCAGTGCGATGAGCCGCTGAATCCGGAACCAGGTTCTGCCTGTAGGCAGTTCGATGACCAACGGTTCCTGCGAAAAAATTTGCATGAATGGTCAATGTGCGTCGGCTTTAGCAAGTGACACGATTCGATCCCCTGCGACGCCTTGTTCAAGCGCTTGGCGCGGTGTCATGCCGTCGAGCGCGCTCAGCGGCGTCTCGAAGAAGCTGAGCAGACGCCAACCCTCTTGCGTGTTCAGTGCCTGTGCGACTGGGCCAATCCAGTCCCAGATGAAAGGCTCGAACTGCCATCTGGGCACTTTGATGCCTCGCCGCAGATGTGCGACACCGATACAGCGTCCCGCCTTCACCCAAGCATGAATACTGACGCGGCTGACACCCGCCAGCGCAGCGGCTTCATTGCTGGTCAGCATGTCTGACGCAGCGATGCGCTGTCGACGATAGTCAGCGCCCCGCGTGATGACTGCTGCGGACTGTTCCGAAGACGCATAGGGATCGGCCATGGTGGAAGATTCGATGTTCTCCGGGAACAGAAGTCGAGGGAAGGTGGAGGTAGTCATCTTTGTCCTGCCGATGGGGAAACGGGCGCATTTCAAATTCCATCGTAGCCATCTTGGTAAGGTTCGTAAAGTTGGTTTGCTTGCGGCTGCTTTGTGAGGAGTTTGACCAAGCGTCTTCACAGCCCAATGCGCAGGCGACAACGTTGATTCGGTTGGTCCAGAAGTATCCCGAGACCGTCGAACACCTGGCTTCACTCGACTGAACAGTCCCCACCTGCAAACGTCTCGCCGTTGCACCCCACGCCACCCAATGTGGCGTCCAGTGCAACATCCGGCACCCGTTTTTCCGGGTTTTCCCTGGAGTTCAGCGACGTTCAGCTAGAATGTCTGCCCTAGAAACGGTCTGAAGCCATGGACGCGCCGCTTCCCCCCACCGCCTTCGTGCCCCCGCAAGCCACTGCCCGCTTGCGCGAAATTCCCTACAACTACACGTCGTTTTCCGACCGCGAGATCGTGCTTCGCCTGCTCGGCGAAGACGCGTGGTCGTCGCTCGATGAACTGCGCGGGGAACGCCGCACGGGCCGATCGGCGCGCATGCTGTTCGAGGTGCTGGGCGACATCTGGGTGGTGCGCCGCAATCCGTACCTGCAGGACGACCTGCTGGACAACCCGAAGCGCCGCGCGCAACTGGTCGAGGCGCTGAATCACCGCCTGGGCGAGATCGAGCGCCGCCGTGACCGGGCCGACGCCGCCCGCGACGACAAGGTCGCGCAGTTGCTGGCCGCCGCCCGCACGGCCGTTGCCGCCTTCGAACGCGATTTCCACGACACCGCCGAGCTGCGCCGCCGCGCGCAGAAGCTGCTGGGCCGCATCACGGCTGCCGACAACATCAAGTTCGACGGCCTGTCGCGCGTGTCCCACGTCACCGACGCCACCGACTGGCGCGTCGAATACCCGTTCGTGGTGTTGACCCCCGATCGTGAAGAAGAAATGGCTGCGCTGGTGCGCGCCTGTATCGAGCTGGGCCTGACCATCATCCCGCGTGGGGGCGGTACGGGCTATACGGGCGGTGCCATTCCGCTGACCTGGAAGTCGGTGGTCATCAACACCGAAAAGCTCGAGACCATCGGCGACGTCGAACAGAACGTGCTGCCTGGCCTGGCCGAGCCCTGTGCGTCGATCTTCACCGGCGCGGGCGTGGTCACCAAGCGCGTGTCCGATGCGGCCGAAAAGGCGGGCTTCGTGTTCGCCGTCGACCCCACGTCCGCCGAGGCGTCCTGTGTGGGCGGCAACGTGGCCGTCAACGCGGGTGGCAAGAAGGCCGTGCTGTGGGGCACCGCGCTGGACAACCTGGCCTGGTGGCGCATGGTCGACCCCCAGGGCAACTGGCTCGAAGTCAGCCGCCTGGAACACAACCTGGGCAAGATCCACGACGCGCCGTATGCACGCTTCGAACTGAAGTGGTTCGACGGCCGTCAGGCCCCGGGCGCCGTGTTGCTGCGCACGGAAACCCTGGAGATCGAAGGCAAGCGCTTCCGCAAGGAGGGGCTGGGCAAGGACGTCACCGACAAGTTCCTGGCTGGTCTGCCGGGCGTGCAGAAGGAAGGCACCGACGGGCTGATCACCTCGGCGCGCTGGATCCTGCACCGCATGCCGAAGTTCACGCGCACGGTCTGTATGGAGTTCTTCGGGCAGGCGCGCGACGCCATCCCGTCGATCGTCGAGGTCAAGGCCTACCTGGACGGCGAAGGCCGTCAGCGCGGTGCGGTGCTGGCCGGGCTGGAGCACCTGGACGAGCGCTACTTGCGCGCGGTCGGCTACGCCACCAAGAGCAAGCGCGGCATGTTGCCCAAGATGGTGCTGATCGGCGACATCGTCGGTGACGACGAAAACGCGGTGGCCGTGGCCGCCAGCGAAGTCGTGCGCCTGGCCAACACGCGTCATGGCGAAGGTTTTACCGCCGTTAGCCCCGAGGCCCGCAAGAAGTTCTGGCTGGACCGCTCGCGCACGGCCGCCATCGCGCGCCACACCAACGCCTTCAAGATCAACGAAGACGTGGTGATCCCGCTCGATCGCATGGGCGAATACACCGATGAGATCGAACGCATCAACATCGAGCTGTCCACGCACAACAAGCTGAAGCTGGTCGCCAAGCTGACCGCGTTCTTCGATGGCGAACTGCCGGTGGGCAAGAGCGAGGATGCCGACGGCGCCAAGCTCTCGCGCGAGGAATTGCTGGGCGACAAGCCGGCGCAAGCCCTGGCCTTGCTGAGCAGCGTCGGCGCTCGCTGGAAGTGGTTGCTCGACAACCTCGACCTGCCGCTGGGCGATGCCTTGCCCGCCTTGGCCGAACATGGGTTGAACGACACGCTGCCGGCGCTGCAGCAGCGTCTGGCCACGCAGCCCGATGCGCGCGTGTTCGACGTGGTGCAGGATCACACCATCCGCATCTCGTGGAAGACCGAACTGCGCCTGCCGCTGGAGCGTCTGTTCTCGGGCGCGGCCCTGGCCTGTGTGCTGGTCGAGGCGCAGGCCATCCACGACAAGGTGCTGAAGGGCCGCGTGTTCGTCGCGCTGCACATGCACGCGGGCGACGGCAACGTCCACACCAACATTCCCGTGAACTCCGACGACTACGAGATGCTGCGCGAGGCCAACGAGGCCGTCGAGCGCATCATGCAGATCGCGCGCAACCTGAACGGCGTGATCTCGGGCGAGCACGGCATCGGCATCACCAAGTACGAGTTCCTGACCGAGGCCGAACTGGCCCCCTTCCAGGACTACAAGCGCCGCGTCGACCCCGACAACCGCTTCAACGCCGGCAAGCTGATGCCGGGCGGCGACCTGCGTCATGCCTACACCCCCAGCTTCGGGCTGATGGGCCATGAATCGCTCATCATGCAGCAGAGCGACATCGGTGCCATCTCGCACGCGGTGAAAGACTGCCTGCGCTGTGGCAAGTGCAAGCCGGTGTGCGCCACGCACGTGCCGCGCGCCAACCTGCTTTATTCGCCGCGCAACAAGATCCTCGCAACCTCGCTGCTGGTCGAAGCCTTCCTGTACGAAGAACAGACCCGGCGCGGCGTCAGCATCAAGCACTGGGAAGAGTTCGAAGACGTGGCCGACCACTGCACGGTCTGCCACAAGTGCGTGAACCCCTGTCCGGTCGATATCGACTTCGGCGACGTGTCCATGAACATGCGCGCGCTGCTGCGTCGCATGGGCAAGAAGTCGTTCAACCCGGGCACCTCGGCGGCGATGTTCTTCCTGAATGCCAAGGACCCGCGCACCATCAACGCCACCCGCACGGCGATGGTGGAAGTGGGCTACAAGGCGCAGCGCTTCGCCAACGACCTGCTCAGCAAGGTCGCCAGCAGGCAGACCGCGCTGCCGCCGGCCACGGTCGGCAAGGCACCGCTGCGCGAGCAGGTGGTGCACTTCGTCAACAAGAAGATGCCGGGCGGCCTGCCCAAGCAGGCGGCGCGCAAGCTGCTGGACATCGAGGACGCCAAGTACATCCCCATCATCCGCAACCCCAAGACCTCGGCCGAATCCGAAGCCGTGTTCTATTTCCCGGGCTGCGGATCGGAACGCCTGTTCTCGCAGGTGGGCCTGGCGACGCAGGCGATGCTGTGGCACGTCGGCGTGCAGACCGTGTTGCCCCCAGGCTATCTGTGCTGCGGTTATCCCCAGCGCGGCAACGGCATGGAAGACAAGGCCGAGAAGATCATCACCGACAACCGCGTGCTGTTCCATCGCATGGCCAACACGCTGAACTACCTGGACATCAAGACGGTGGTGGTGAGCTGCGGCACCTGCTACGACCAATTGGCCGGGTATGAATTCGACAAGATCTTCCCCGGCTGCCGCCTGATCGACATCCACGAATACCTGCTGGAAAAGGGCGTGAAACTGGAGGGCGTGACCGGCACGCGCTACATGTACCACGACCCCTGCCACACGCCCATGAAGCTGCAGGACCCGATGATGACCGTGCGCTCGCTGGTCGGTCCCGAGGTCGACAAGAGCGATCGCTGCTGCGGCGAATCGGGCACCCTGGCGGTGACCCGGCCCGATATCTCGACGCAGATCCGTTTCCGCAAGGAAATCGAGATCCGCAAGGGCGCGGACAAGCTGCGCGAAGACGGCTTCAACGGCGATGTGAAGATCCTCACGTCCTGTCCGTCGTGCATGCAGGGCTTGAATCGCTACAACGAGGATGCCTCGGTGCAGGCCGACTACATCGTGGTCGAGATCGCCCGCCACATGCTGGGCGAGGCGTGGATGGAGAACTACGTGAAGCAGGCGAACACTGGCGGCATCGAGCGCGTGCTGGTGTAAGAAGGCGACGGAGAATTTGGCCGCTAAAAAATTTAGCGGCTAAATTCAGCGTATGAGCACCTTGCGCGTCCTTCTCATTCTGGCCATCGTTCTGGGCGTCGGCTACGTGAACGCTGCCGTTCTGCTGGACGCGTACGGCAGCGGCGCGCCTTACTACGGACGCACGACCAACATGGACAAGTGGGAGAACCCGTTGCCGTGGCTGGTCGTGGGCGACCTGGTGGCGTTGGGGATTTGCTGGGGAGTGTGGAGGCTGGGAAGGCGTTGAATCAGAGCCATCGCTCAGTTGGTTGCCTGAGACCAGTCTTCAAGCCGCAATCCCGCTACGCGAGTAAATTCGCGTAGATTGTTCGTCACCAGGACCAGCCCTTGTGATCGGGCATGTCCCGCAATCATTGCATCGTAAGGTCCGATTGGTGTTCCAGCTCGTGCCAACTCTGCGCGGAGCTGTCCCGTATTGGCGGCTGCAGCCTGGTCGTAATCGAGTACGTCGAGCCTTGCCAAAAATCCCTCGACCACCGATTGATTGCGAGCTGGGGAGGCAGACTTTTCCGCACCGTAGATGAGTTCCATGGCAGTGACCACGCTGACACACAACATGTCTGCGTGGCGATTGAAGGCCAGCCGGACAGCTTCAGGTTTGTTCTTGATTGTGAAGATGCAGATGTTCGTGTCGAGCATGAACTTGCGCATCAGAAAGTTTCCCGGATTTGCTGAGCAGGTTGGTCGCGATCTGTCAGAAAATCATTGGTCACGGACTCGCCATCAAACCAGATGTCCCATGCTTCGCCTGTTGGAACCAGGATGCGTGAGCGGCCCACCACCAGTACATCTACACGGGTGACATTGGAGGGTAGTGCGGCTGCCTTCGGCAAACGTACTGCCTGACTGCGGTTACTCTTGAAAACGGCCCCTTGTTCCATACGATTCTCCTGGGATATGCCGAATGTATATCCCATTTTGCGTATTTTTTTTGGGACTGCCAAGTCCTCTGTGTGAATCACGCGGCTAGGATTTTTCTATGCTGTCGGCCGCTTGGCCACCGCCAGCACCGCCCCGAACGCAATCATCGTCCCCCCACTGATCCGATTGATCCATCGCAGCCCGCGTGCGTGTTTCATCACGCCTGACAGCCGCGTGCCTGCGTAGGCATAGATCGCGATCGCGATCACTTCGAGGATCAGAAAGGTGATGCCCAGCACCGTGAAGCTGCCCCAGTAATCTCCGGGCGCCACGAACTGAGGAAAGAACGCGGTAAAGATCAGGATGGCCTTGGGGTTGCCGATGGCGACCAGGAATTCCTGACGCATGAAGCCGCGAACGCTGTCGCCGCCCAGATCGGCCTGCGCCGCAGACACATCGGGCCGCGAACGCAGGATGCGTATCCCCAGATAGATCAGATACGCCGCGCCCAGCACCTTGACCACCGTGAACGCCAGGGCCGATGTCATCAACAGCGCGCCCATGCCCAGGGCTGCAATGGCGATCATGAGGGTGAAGGCCGCCAGTCGTCCGATCGACGCATGCAGCGCCGTGCGCACACCGTGACGGGCGCCGATGGTCATGGACAGCAGGTTGTTGGGTCCGAACGCCATGTTCAGGGCGAAGCAGGCGGGGATGAAAAGAAGAAGGGTGTCGATGGACATGCCTGGCTGCGCCTATTGGAGTTGCCCAGCGCATGTTATCCAAAGAGAACCGGGCCGGGGCGTCGTGCATTGCACACGTTATCCCGGCCCGGCGACTTACCTCATCAGCAGATCACATCTGCCCGAATCGTCGTCGGCAATCCGCGCACCGCCTTCAGCGCGTCGTCGCCGATTCCACCGTTCACGTCGGTGATCACATAGCCGATACCGCCACGCGTGTGCAGGCGCTGGCTCACCACGTTCAACTGGCGATCCGCCAGCAGGTTGTTCAGCGCGGCCAGCACGCCCGGTTCGTTGCGGTGGACGTGCAGCAGGCGGCAGGCGCCGTCGAAGTCCTCGAACGGCAGTTCGGGGAAATTGACCGAGCCCTTGGTGGTGCCGCTCTGCATGAAGCGCACGAGCTTTTCGGCCACTTCGACGCCGATGTTCTCTTGCGCTTCCATCGTGCTGCCGGCGATGTGCGGGGTCAGCAAAACGTTGGGCAGGCCGATCAGCGGGCTGGCCAGCGGCTCGTCAGCGCTCTTGGGCTCGACCGGGAACACGTCGAGCGCAGCGCCGGCAACGTGCTTGGACACCAGCGCGTCGCGCAGGGCGTCGATGTCGACCACGGTGCCGCGCGAGGCGTTGATGAAGATCGCGCCCGGCTTCATCTTCGCCAGGGTCTGGGCGTTGATGATGTTCTCGGTGCTGCGTCCGCCCGGCACGTGCAGGGTGACGATGTCGGCTTCGCCCAGCAGCTGGTTCAGGTCGGGGTAGGCGCGCGCGTTGCCCAGCGGCAGCTTGGCTTCCACATCGTGGAAAATGACGCGCATGCCGACGCTTTCGGCCAGGGTGCCGACTTGCGAGCCGATGTTGCCGTAACCGATGATGCCCAGCGTCTTGCCGCGGGCCTCGTAGGCGCCGGTGGCGGTCTTGTCCCAGTGGCCGGCGTGGACGCGGTCGCTTTTCTCGGGGATACGGCGAAGCAGCAGGATGGCTTCGGCGATGACCATCTCGGCCACCGAGCGCGTGTTGGAGAAGGGCGCGTTGAAGACTGCGACGCCACGGTTGGCCGCGGCAGCCAGGTCGACCTGGTTGGTGCCGATGCAGAAGCAGCCAATGGTGCGCGCACGCGTGGCAGCGGCCAGCGCGGCCTGGTCCATTTGCGTACGCGATCGGATGCCGAGAACGTCAGCGTCACGCACGGCCTCGTGCAGCGCCTCGGGCGACAGCGCGCCGCCGTAGGTGGTGACGTCGGTGTAGCCGGCGCGCTCGAATACCTCGCGCGCGCTGGGATGGATGTTCTCGAACAAAACGATCTTGGTCATTGCGTTGCTCCGCTCCTGGTCGAACAAAAAAGCTATTGTCTTCCAAAGCCGCGCCGTGCATCGGTAATGACCGTGCTGGCGGTGGGGGTAGCTCAGCCGGCGATGCGATCGGGCGGGAAGACCAGCGAGAATTTGCTGCCCTTGCCGACCTCGCTGGTGAACTGCAGTTCACCGTCATGGCGCATGGCAACATGCTTGGTGATGGCCAGGCCCAGCCCGGTGCCGCCCGACTCGCGCGACCGGCTGCGGTCGACGCGGTAGAAGCGCTCCGCGAGGCGGGGCAAATGATGGGCAGCGATGCCGATGCCGGTATCGATCACGCGGTAGCGCGCATTGCCGTCGCCATCGCGCTGCCAGGAAATCGTGATGCGTCCGCCCGCTGGCGTGTATCGCACCGCATTGACCAGCAGGTTGGTCACGGCCGAGGCCAGTTCAGAGGCCGTACCCAGGATATCCAGCGAGTCGTCCAGTTCCCAGACGAAGGTATGGCGGCCGTTGGACAGCGGCTCGGCCTGCTGGCGAGCGCCATCGATCAGTTGCATCATGCCCACCGGCTTGGGCTCGGCCGAGGGCGAGGCTTCCAGCGTCGACAGGGTCAGCAGGTCGGCAACGATGGCCTGCATGCGCTGCGCCTGCTCCAGCATCATCGTCATGTACTGCTCGCGCTGCTCCTCGCTGATCATGTCGGCGGGGATGTCGCGCAGGGTTTCCAGGAAGCCGGCCAGCACGGTCAGCGGGGTGCGCAGTTCGTGCGAGACGTTCGCCACGAAGTCGCGGCGGGTGGTTTCCAGGCGTTCGATCTGGGTGACGTCGCGGGTCAACACCATGCGCTGGTTACGGCCGTAGGCCACCAACTGGACCATCAGCAGACGTTCCGAGCCCATCGAGCTGCGTACCAGGATCGGTTCGGGCCAGGTTTCCTGGGTGGCATACCGGGCGAATTCCGGGTCGCGCACCAGGTTCAGCAGGTTGTGGCCTTCGTCGGCCGGCATGCGCAGTCGAAGATGCTGGCGGGCGATGCGGTTGCACCAGAGGATGTGGAAGCCGGAATCCAGGGTGACGACCCCGTCGGGCAGCGCCTGCCCGGCCGCCACGGCGCCTTGAAGCGCTTCGTCGGTTTCGGAAAGCGTGCGTTCCTGGGTGCGCTGGTGGCGGTAGAGCCGGGCGACGATGTCGTCCCACGACCCTGCGGTGACCGGCGGCGGCTGGCGCAGATCCTGGGTCCACTTGGACACCCGGGCCAACTGCAGCACGTGCCAGTGCAACAGCAGCAATACGCCACTACAGAAGAAAACCCATGCGCTGGTTTCGCCCATCGCATGGCGGCTGACCCACGCGATGCCCGCGAGAATCAGGATGAAAATAAGATTGCGCAGCCAGACCATGGGGCGGATTGTCGCATTGTGTCGACGCCCGCCCAAAAAGCGGGGTCAGGCAGGCCGTCGTCAGGCGTCTTGCGTGTTGCTGTGGATGGGCGTGGCGGTGAACCGATAGCCACTGCCGCGCACGGTTTCGACGTGAACGTCGTGACCGCTGGGTTCCAGCGCCTTGCGCAGGCGACGGATGTGCACGTCGACCGTGCGCTCTTCCACGAAGACGTGGTCGCCCCAGACATGGTCCAGCAACTGCGAACGCGAGAACACGCGCTCGGGGTGGGTCATGAAGAAGTGCAGCAGGCGGAATTCGGTCGGGCCGATCGACAGCAGCGTGGTGCCGCCGTTCAGGCGATGCGTCACCGGGTCCAGGCGCAGGTCGCCGACGACGATGACGTCATCGGTGAGCTGGGGGGCGCGACGGCGCAGCACCGCCTTGATGCGCGCCATCAGTTCCTTGGGCGAGAACGGTTTGGTGATGTAGTCATCGGCACCGGCTTCCAGGCCGTCGACCTTGTCCTGTTCCGAGCCTTTGGCCGTCAGCATGATGACCGGCACGCCGCGGGTGCGTTCTTCGGCACGCAGACGGCGCGCCAGTTGAACGCCCGAGGCGCCGGGCAGCATCCAGTCGAGCAGGATCAGGTCGGGCAATTCGGCCCGAATCAGGGTCTCGGCCTGCTCGGCATCAGCCGCTCGCAGGACCTTGTGGCCCGAGAAAGAGAGATTGACTGCGATCAGTTCCTGAATCGCGGGTTCGTCTTCGACGACGAGAATGGTGCTGGACATAGGATGCGCGGCCGCACTTTACTGAGTGATGGCGATAGTATGGCGCTGCTATTGCAGGTATGTGACAGATACGAAGCATTCCTTGTCCGCAGCGGTTGCAAGTGGCGGCGTTATACTTGAGAGTTCCGCATACCCACCGGCGTGCATTCCCGGTTTCAATGGCTACATCCGTCCAGGTCGTCTCGAATATTCCGCTCTTCAACGGAGTCGAGTCGCGCATTCTCGAAGAGATTGCGGGATTGATGCAGTTGCGCTTGTTCGCCCGTCGGGAAGTCGTGATCGCCAAGGGCGCCACCAGCGATTCGCTGGCTTTCCTGCTCGAAGGCGCGTTGCAGGTCGTCGACTTCGGCGAGGACGGCAGCGAGATCGGTCTGCACAACATCCGCCCGGGCGATTACTTCGGTGAGCTGGCGCTGATCGACAACCAGCCGCGTTCGGCCACCGTCATGGCGGCCGTGCCGTCCACGGTGGGCTTGTTGCCCCGCAAGGCCGCCCGGCAGTTGTTTTTCGGCTACCCCCTGATTGCCGAGCGCGTCATGGTGCGACTGGCCGGCGTGGTCAGGCAGTTGTCGCACCAGCGCACACTGCTTTCCATCAGCAACGCCCAGCAACGCGTCTACCTGCAGTTGCTGGCGCTGGCGCGGCAATCGGGCGCAGGTGCCGACAGCACCGCCACGGTCATCAAGGACCTGCCCACGCAGCAGCAACTGGCCTTCAATATCAATACCAGCCGGGAAACCGTCTCGCGCGCCATCCATGCCCTGCAGAAACGCGGCATCCTGAAGAAGGACGGTCGCGCCATCGTCGTGCTGCAGCCTGATCTGCTGCGCAAGCTGGCCGAAGAAGGCCCCGATGCGCTGGAGCGACGGACCGACGCTTCCGCCCTGCCTGTTCCCGAGGCGGACTAGCCTTGCGCAACGCAGGTGGCGTACTTCAGACAGCATGTGTGCTGGCGGCATGGAGTGTGTCGCTAGCGGTCGCGTGGTCTGCGTCGGACTGGGCACGGCGCCTGAGCGACAGTGTGCACGACCAGTTCGTGGCGTTCTCGGCTACGCTGGGGGACGAACGGCGCCTGGCCATCGTCGATGTCGACGAATCCAGCCTTGAGACGATCGGGGCGTGGCCGTGGCCGCGCGAACGGCTGGCCGACATGCTGGCCCAATTACGGGAGCATTACGACGTGGCCACCGTGGCGCTCGACATGGTGTTTCCGGAAGCCAAGGACGGCGATGCCCGTCTTGCGGCCGAACTGCGCCACGATCATGTCGTGGGCGCTGCCGTGTTCGAGCAGGACGCCCGCCGCACGCTGGGTGCCTTGCCCGCGCCAGCCTGGCCCGTTGCCTTGCCTGCGGGCCTGTCGGTGCCCCTGCCGCTGGCAGCCAGCTATCTCACCAACAATGCCGGTTTGCCGGTAGACCGGGTGGGCCACATCAACCCGGTGATCGACCATGACGGCCGGGTGCGCAGG
>JAAIGF010080161.1_pt1 | contig 21465 bp, 15 predicted proteins | sample 6487441 | NCBI WGS metagenome assembly JAAIGF01 (sample SAMN13974129, study PRJNA590717) | phyllosphere metagenome | biome: pepper field; feature: multiple bacterial spot infested pepper fields; material: pepper leaves; isolation source: leaves from pepper fields | host: Capsicum annuum ... | reverse complement strand
GCCAGCGCCACATCGATCACCTTTTCGCCCACGGCCAGGCGTTCCATCGCGGCCAGCAGCCGTGCCTGCTGCCGCCACTGGCCGAAGGTCATGCCCAGTTCGCTGGCGAAGTGGCGCTGGATGGTCTTGACGTCCACCGCCAGTGCTTCGGCCCAGTCCTGCAGCGTGGCTTCGTCGCCGGGATGCTTCTGGATGTGTTGGCAGATGCGCTGCAGGCGCGGGTCGGCCGGCGTCGGCAGGTGCAGCGGCAGCACGTCCATGCGATGCAGTTCATCCAGCAGCAGGCGCACCACGCGGCCATCGCGGCTGTCGTCCTCGTGATCGCCTTCGATGAGGGTTGCTGCATGCAGCAGCTCGCGCAGCAGCGGTGCCACCTGCACCGCGAAGGCCTCGGTGGCCAGCTGAGGGGCAAATGCCGGGTCGATGTAGAGGCTGCGCATGTGCACATCGGCGATGCAGTCCACCGCGTGGGCCATGCCAGCCGGCATCCAGATGGCGCGGGTGGAAGGCACCACCCAGCGGCCGACTTCCGAACGCACCACCATCAGGCCGGACATGGCGTAGACCAGCTGGTGGCGGCGATGGCGGTGCGGCGACACCCGGGTGCCGGCCGGGTAATCCTTGACCCGGCAGGTCACCGGCCGGTGGCCGGGCACCTCGTTCCAGGGCGCGGATTCCCGAATCGAGCAGGAAGTGTCCTTTTTGCGATATGGCATGACCAGAACGCGGCGGAAGGGAGGGGGAGGGCACCGTAGCATGCACGGCTCGCCCCCAACCTGACTGCGCACCATGTCCAGCCTGGCTACACCCGCCCCCACCGTCCGCAGCTCGACCCGCGGCGTGCTGGCGGCGATTTCCACCTCCCACATGGTCAACGACATGATGCAGTCGCTGATCCTGGCCATCTATCCGGTGATCAAGGGAGGCTTCAACCTCAGCTTCACGCAGATCGGCCTGATTACGCTGACCTACCAGCTGACCGCCTCGATCTTCCAGCCGCTGGTCGGCCTGGTCACCGACCGCAAGCCGGCGCCGTATTCGCTGCCGATCGGCATGGCCTCGACCCTGTGCGGCATGCTGCTGCTCGGCTTCGCGCCGAACTACGCGATGGTGCTGCTGGCCGCGGCGATGGTCGGCATCGGTTCGGCCATCTTCCACCCGGAAGCCTCGCGCATCGCGCGGCTGGCCTCCGGCGGCCGCCACGGGCTTGCCCAGTCGGTGTTCCAGGTCGGCGGCAACTTCGGCACTGCCCTGGGCCCGCTGATCGCTGCGGCGGTGATCGTGCCATACGGCCAGCACGCCGCCTCCTGGTTTGCCGGCGCCGCGCTGATCGGCATCGCCCTGCTGACCTATGTCAGCCGCTGGTATGCGCTGCACCTGGGCGCCCCACGCCCGGTCGGGCAGGCCACGGTCGCCCCGCGTCATCCGACCCGCACCGTGGCCAGGGTGATGGCGATCCTGCTGGTGCTGATCTTCAGCAAGTACTTCTACATGGCCAGCATCGGCAGCTACTTCACCTTCTACCTGATCCACCACTTCGGCATCCCGGTGGCGCAGGCGCAGCTGCACCTGTTCGCGTTCCTGGTGGCGTCGGCGGCCGGTGGTTTCCTCGGCGGCCCGCTGGGCGACCGCATCGGCCGCAAGCCGATCATCTGGACCTCGATCCTGGGCGTGGCGCCGTTCGCGCTGGCGCTACCGCATGCGGACCTGTTCTGGACGACGGTGCTGGCGGTGTTGATCGGTTTCGTGCTGTCCTCGGCGTTCTCGGCCATCGTGGTGTATGCGCAGGAGATGATGCCGCACCGCATCGGCATGGTGTCGGGGCTGTTCTTCGGCTTCGCGTTCGGCATGGGTGGGCTGGGTGCTGCGGTGCTGGGACTGTTGGCGGACAAGACCAGCATCGAGTACGTGTACCAGCTGACTGCGTTTCTGCCGCTGCTGGGCATCATCGCGGCCTGGCTGCCGCCGTCGCGTCCTGCTGCTCACTGAGGGGTTGGGGTTTGCAGGGCTTGCAGCCCTGCACCTGCTTCAAGCCAGAGCGTAAGCAACAGCAGAAGCTGGTTTCCTGTGGGTAGGCGGGGTGGGTCCGGTTGAGGGGGACGCTGCAAGTACGTCCATGTAAGCTCGGTCGCCGCATCCATGCGGCTCACGTCCCCTCAACCGGACCCACCCCGCCTTCGACAGACTTCCGCGATCTGTCGGAACAGCTCTCTGCTTTGGTGGGTGCCGACCGTTGGTCGGCACGGGGTTGGATATCGATGTCTGACAGACGTGTCGACCAACGGTCGACACCTACCAACAGCCGCAGTTGCCAGTAGAGCCACGCCATGCGTGGATGAATTCATTCGATATCCGACAGATGTGCCGACCAACGGTCGGCACCCACCAACAGCCTCCTTTACCAGTAGATCCACGCCATGCGTGGATGAATTCATTCGATATCTGACAATTGTGCCGACCAACGGTCGGCACCCACCAACAGCTGCATTTGCCAACAGCCGCGGGAAACTGTCAGAGGCGGGGCGGTGTGGGTGGGCAGGACCGCAGGCGCCATGGATGGCGCCTACGAGCCCCCATGGGTGAGGGCGCTTTGCTTGCGAAGCACTGCTTCGCAAGCGCCCGAACGCCCAGCCGCCACCGGCTGGGCCGGACCCCGGAGGGGGGTTTACGGCGTGTCCTGACCACCTACACCGCCCCGCCATCCCACGGATAGCCCGCTCTGGCTTTTGACGTTGACGTTGACGTTGACGTTGACGTTGATTCTGCAGGTGCAGGGCTGCAAGCCCTGCCGAAAACCCCCTTGGGCGTAGAATGCGGGCATGAGCGAATCCCTCGACAACCACCTGCTCCACGGCCGTCGCCAGCGCCCCGACGGGCCCTCGCCGATCGACGTCATCTCCGTCCAGTCGCAGCTCGTCTACGGCCACGCCGGCAACAGCGCCGCCGTCCCGCCGATGCGCGCCCTCGGCGTGCGCGTGGCGGAAATCCCGACCGTCCTGCTCAGCAATGCGCCGTTCTACGACACCACCCGCGGCCGCGTGCTCCCCGCCGACTGGTTCGCCGATCTGCTGCTCGGCACCCGCGAGCGCGGCCTGCCGCAGCGGGCGAAGATGCTGGTCTCCGGCTACTTCGGCAGCGCCGCCAACGGTGCCGCCTTCGCCGACTGGCTGGACGAGATCCTGCCGGCCTGTCCGCAGCTGCGCTACTGCCTGGACCCGGTGATCGGTGACACCCACACCGGCCCCTATGTGGAGCCCGGGCTGGAGACGATCTTCGCCGAGCGCCTGCTGCCGCACGCCTGGCTGGTCACGCCCAACGCATTCGAGCTCAACCGCCTGACCGGCATGCCGGCACTGGCCGAGGCCGATGCCATCGCCGCCGCGCGCGCGCTGCTGGCGCGTGGTCCGCAGTGGGTGATCGCGCACAGCGTTGGCGGCAACCCCGGCGAGCTGGTGACCCTGGCCGTCGGCCGCGAGGAAACCTGGCGCTGGACCTCGCCGCTGCTGCCGGTGGATGTGGCCGGCACCGGTGATGTGCTGATGTCGCTGGTGGTGTCCTTCCTGCTGCGCGGCGAGACGATGCAGCAGGCCATTTCGCGCGCCATCGCCGGTACCCACGCCGCGCTGGAAGCCACCCTGGCCAACGGCTTCGAGGAGTTCGACGTGATCGCTGCCGCGCCTGCCGCGCTGGCGGAGGCCACCCGCTTCCACGCCGAACGCGTGGCATGAGCGGACTGCAGACGCGCACGCCGCGCACGGTCGGCATCGTTGGCAGTGCCGGCGCCTACGGGCGCTGGCTGGCCCGCTTCTTCCAGCAGCACATGCAGTTGCAGGTGATCGGGCATGATCCGGCCGATCCGGCCTCGCATACGCCCGAGCAGCTGCTGGCGCAGGCCGATGTGCTGGTATTTTCAGCGCCGATCCGGCACACGCCGGCGCTGATCGCCGACTACGTGCAGCAGTCGGCCGGGCGCGAACAAGATCGCCTGTGGCTGGACGTCACCTCGGTGAAGGATGCACCGGTGCAGGCGATGCTGGCCTCGCAGGCCGAAGTGGTCGGCCTGCACCCGATGACCGCGCCGCCGAAGGCACCGACCCTGAAGGGCCGGGTGATGGTGGTCTGCGAGGCGCGGCTGCAGCACTGGCAGCCGTGGGTCGACAGCCTCTGCGCGGCCCTGCAGGCCGAGTGCGTGCGCGCCACGCCGCAGCACCACGACCAGATGATGGCGCTGGTGCAGGCCATGGTGCATGCCACCCATCTGGCGCAGGCCGGTGTGCTGCGCGAGTACCAGCCACAGCTGGGCGATCTGGCCGCGATGATGCCGTACCGCTCGGCCTCGTTTGAACTGGATACGGCGATCATCTCGCGCATCCTGTCGTTGAACCCGGCGATCTACGAAGACATCCAGTTCGGCAACCCCTACGTGGCGCCGATGCTGGATCGTCTTGTCGGCCAGCTGCAGGCACTGCAGGCGCAGGTCGGGCAGGGCGACGACGCGGCCCGTGGCTGGTTCCGCGAGCAGCTGCTGGCCGCCAACCACGACGCCTTTGGTGAGCCCGCGCTGGCGGCGGGCAACTACACCTTCGAGCGTGTGGGCTACCTGCTGGCCGACCTGACCGAGCGCAACGCCTTGTCGGTGCACCTGCCGGAGGATCGGCCGGGTTCGCTGCGTGAGCTGCTGCACGTGTTCGAGCAGCACAGCATCAGCCTGGCCTCGATCCACTCGTCGCGTACGCCGGGCGGCGAGGTGCATTTCCGTATCGGTTTCGTGGCGGGCAGCGATCCGCTGGCCATCGCGCGGGCGGCGATGGCCGTCGATGCCAGCGGCATCGGCCGGGTGCTGGGGCAGGCCTAGTCATCCACAGGCGGTGTGGATGATTTCTGAGCAAACGTGTGGATAACCGCGCGCAGCCCTTGGCAGGCAAGGCTGTCAAGATGGTTGGTGAAAAATTGACCACACGATTTTTGTAGAGTCGAGCCATGCTCGACTGTCTCTCGCCGGACGACCTCAGCCAAGAGCGTGTCGACCAAGGTCGACACCTACCAAAGCGGGTCAGTAGCGCCGGGCCATGCCCGGCAAACCTCAGATCGTCAACCGCAGCTCGCCGCCACTGGTGGTGAACTCACGGCCATTGCGCACCAGATGACGACCGTCATCCAGTTCATAGCGCGGGCTGGTCTCCACCTTCTGGCCGCTACCGCTGGCATCGGGCTTGAACTCGATGATGATGTGGCTTTCGCCATTGGCGTCGACTGCAGGGAACTGACGGAACGACATCGTGCACCTCCTTCAGCGGATCCTTCGGTTTCGACGCCAGCTTGGGCCGGCCGGTGTTAGCCGGCCGTCAATCAATCGACGAACTGCAGTCGCGCCAGCTCCGCATACAGTCCACCTTCAGCCAACAACTGCGCATGCGTGCCTTCGGCGACGATGCGGCCTTGGTCCATCACCACGATGCGGTCGGCCTTGAGCACGGTTGCCAGGCGATGGGCGATCACCACGGTGGTGCGCCCGGCCATCAGCCGTTCCAGCGCCTGCTGCACGCTGTGCTCACTCTGCGCATCCAGAGCGCTGGTGGCTTCGTCCAGCAGCAGGATGGGCGAATCCTTCAGCAGGGCGCGGGCGATCGCCACGCGCTGCTGCTGGCCACCGGACAGGCGCGCGCCGCGCTCGCCCAGCTCGCTGTCGTAGCCCTGTGGCAGGGCGCGCAGGAAGCCATCGGCTTCGGCCGCACGCGCCGCGGCTTCCACCTCTGCATCGCTGGCCTGCAGTCGGCCGTAGCGGATGTTGTCGCGCGCACTGGTGGCGAACAGGGTTGGCTGCTGCGGCACCAGCGCCAGCTGCGCGCGCAGGTCGGCCGGATCCACCTCGCGCACGTCGTGGCCGTCCACGCAGATGCGGCCACTGGCCGGATCATGGAAGCGCAGCAGCAGCGACAGCACCGTGCTCTTGCCGGCACCGGACGGGCCGACCAGGGCCACCGTCTCGCCGGGACGCACGTTCAGGCTGAAGTGGTCCAGCGCCGGCTGGTCCGGCCGCTGCGGGTAGTGGAACACCACGTCGTCGAACTGGATCTGCCCCTGCAGCGGCTGCGGCAGCGCATGCGGCTGCGCGGGTGCACGGATCTCGATGTCTTCCTGCAGCAGCTCACCGATGCGGCCCATGCCGCCGGCGGCGCGCTGCAGTTCGTTCCAGACTTCGGCCAGCGCGCCCACCGAGCCGCCGCCGATCAGTGCGTACAACACGAACTGGCCGAGGGTGCCGGCACTCAGGCGGCCATCGATGACATCGTGCGCGCCGAGCCAGAGCACGCCGACGATGGCGCCGAACACCAGCAGGATGGCGCTGGCGGTGACCAGCGACTGCGCGCCGATGCGACGGCGCGCAGCGGTGATGGCATCGCCGAGCGCATGGTCGAAGCGACCGCGCTCGTAAGGCTCGCGGGCATGCGCCTGCACGGTGCGCACCGCGCCCAGGGTCTCGCTGGCCAGGCTGTTGGCATCGGCGATGCGGTCCTGGCTGTTGCGGGCGACCACGCGCAGCTTGCGCGCGCCGATGATGATCGGCAGCACCGCCAGCGGGATGCCCAGCAGCGACCACGCCGCCAGCCGCGGGCTGGTGACGAACAGCATGGCCAGGCTGCCGACCACGGTCACGCTGCTGCGCAGGGCCACCGACATGGTCGAGCCGACCACGCTGCGCAGCAGTTCGGTATCGGCGGTGAGGCGCGAAACCAGTTCGCCGCTGCGGCTGCGGTCATGGAAGCCGGCGCCGAGCTGGATCAGGTGTGCGTATAGCTGGCTGCGCAGGTCGGCGACGACCTTCTCGCCCAGCAGCGACACGAAGTAGAAGCGCGCGGCCGTGCCCAAGGCCATCACCACCGCCACCAGCATCAGCAGGGCGAACGCGCGGTTGATCTGGCCGCCACTGCTGAAGCCGTGGTCGATCATCTGCTTGACCGCCGGCGGCAGGCTCAGCGTGGCCGCCGAGGAGACCGCCAGGGCCAGCAGCCAGGCGGTGAACAACCCGCTGTGGCGGCGCACGAACGGCCACAGCGTACGCAGGCTGCCCAGGCGGCGCAGCGGCGGGGTTGCAGCGGACGTCTCGTCCTTGTCAGTCATCCTGGTCGTCATTTTCTATGCGGATACGGTCACGGGTGGCGTCGCGCAGGCGGATTTTCAATGCGTCGACCTGGTCGGCGGGCAATTCCACCCGCAGCCGCACACCGTTGGCATCGAACTGTTCATCGCGCTTCTCGGCGGCAAAGGCGGGCAGGGCGGCGTGCAGGGTGCCCAGATCCTCGAAGCCGGCCAGCAGCTGCAGGCGCGCCATCGCCACCAGCGGCAGGCGTGGGGCGGTGCGCAGGCATTCGGCGGCAGTGCCACCGTAGGCGCGCACGAGGCCGCCGGCACCCAGCTTGATGCCGCCATACCAGCGGGTCACCACCACCACGACGCGGTCGAAGCCCTGGCCATCGATGGCCGCCAGGATCGGCCGGCCGGCGGTGCCTGCGGGCTCGCCATCATCGCTGGAACGGTAATCCTGGCCGTGCCGGTAAGCCCAGCAGTTGTGGGTGGCATCGGCCACGGCCACCTGCTGCAGGAACGCCAGTGCACCCGCACCGCTGTCGATGGGCGCGGCGTGGGCGGTGAAGCGGCTGTGCTTGATGTCCAGCGTATGGCTGACGGGCTGGGCGAGGGTGTCGGGCATTCCCACCATTCTACGGGGTCGGCGCGGGCCTGCCTCAGTCGTCCAGCAGGGGGCGCAGGTCCTTGGGCAGGCGCGCTTCGGGATACAGCTGCAGGTAGCGCTCCAGGCTGGCACGGGCCAGATCGCGCTGGCCGTTGTCGCGGCGCTCGCGGATCTTCTGCAGCCACTGCCGGCGGGGCAGCGAGGCGTCGGCGGCCACTTCGGCGTGCACTGCCGTGGCACTGAGCGCGGCACCGCTGGACCGGCGCAGCATCACCCCCGGTGCGCTGGTCGGTGCGGTGGCGTTGGCCTTGGATGCCGCCGGTGCCGCACGGCGTCGGCTGCGCACCGCGTCGGCGCTGGCCGCAGCTGCGCCCTGGACCGAGTCCATTTCCATTGCAGCTGGGGCTGGAGCCGAGTACGCGACCGGCGCTGGCGGCGCTGCGGCGGGTGCAGCGGGTGCAGGAGGCGCTGGCGGCGCGAAGACGGCTTCGGCAGGGGGCTCGGCAGGCCGGCTGCGTGCGGCCATGCGCGGTGCGGGTTCGGCCGCTGGCGGGGCTGCGTGCGCCTCGGGCGCACGTGCAATGACGCCCTTGGCAGACGGCGCCGGTACCGCAGGCGCCGCCTGTGGTGCGGGCAGCGGCGAAGGCGGCGGTGGGGGCGCGATCTCGGCTGCAGCGGACATCGACTGCGGCGCCTGGGCATCGGCTGCAGCAGGTTCGTCGGCCACGGGCGCAGCGACGATCTGTGCTTCCTGTGCCGGCACGACCGGCGGCTCCGGCCGCATCTGCCAGGCGATGCCCACCGCAAACACCATCGAGGCGGCGATGCCGAACACGGCTGGCCAGCGCGGCCGTTGCCGGCGCGCGCGCGCGTTCGACGGCGTAGCGCTGTCGGCTGCTGCGGGCGCGCCACCTGCAGCAGCGTCACCGGCAGGCGTGGACACCGACGCGCGCGCGGCCGCCAGGATCGCTGCGTCCAGCGCAGCGGGCGGGGCCTGGTCGTGGCGGCGGCCGATCAGGCCGGCCAGCGCACGTTCTTCAGGCGACAGGGGATCGTCTCGGTTCATGCCTTCAGTCCCGCACGCAGCTTGTCCATCGCATAGCGCAGCCGCGATTTCACCGTTTCCCGGCCGACGCCGGTGATCTGGCCGATCTCCTCCAGGCTCAGTTCCTGTTCCAGCCGCAGCTGCAGCACTTCGCGCTGCTCGGGCGGCAGGTCGTCCATCGCCAGCTGGATGCGCCGGCGCTGCTCGAATTCAGACAGTTCAGCTTCCGGGGTCTGCTTGTCTTCCAGCGCGGCCAGGCGCAGATCGGCATCGGCCGGCGCGGCAGGACGGTGGCGGGCAGCACGCCAGTGGTCATTCAGGCGGTTGTGCGCAATGCGGAACAGCCACGTGCTGAATGCGGCGTCGGGCTGCCAACCGTCGCGCGCGCTGATCACCCGCTGCCAGACGTCCTGGAAGATCTCCTCGGCCAGCGCGGTGTCGCGCAGCTGCCGCAGCAGGAAGCCGAACAGGCGCTTGCGATGGCGCGCGTACAGGCTTTCGAACGCCTGCAGGTCGCCGCCGGCCCAGGCCAGCATCAGCGCTTCATCGGTTGGCAGGGCGGTCGCTTCCACGGCAGACAGGGTAAGGCCTGCAGGCGGTGGCGCATAGCCGGTGGCGGGGGCGGGCAGGGCGCAGTTCACGGCGATTCGTGGGTGGGGTTCCACATGAACAACGTCCGGGGGCACGAAACGGGGTTTGCGGGCTTCCATTGCCCCCCCTGTGCCGCGTTATGCTCGCGCACTCAGGGGAGGCGACGCAGCAGCGGCGCCAAGAGAACGTCATTTTGTCCACGCAAGCCGACCGTGTGTCATCGCTGTCACCTCACGAGGCCGTCTTGAGCACGGCGCTGGTGCGCGCGCTGCATGCGCTGCTGCCGGATACCGCGATCGTGCGGGTGGGCTGGGACGACCCGCAGCTGGGCCGTGGCCAGGACAGTTGGCCGCAGCGCGCCACCGACGCCGAGCTCGACTGGGATCAGACAATGTGGGAGCACACTGTCTGGGAGCAGACTGCCTGGGAGCATGACGGCGCACAGCTGTCGCTGCGGGTGCGCGGTGGGTCGCCGTCTGAGGCCTGGTGGGGGATGTCGCGGCAGGCAATGGAACTGGCGCTGCAGCGCGGCCGCCAGGCGGGGCAGATCCGCGCACTCGAGCAGGCTGAACGTCTTCAGCAGGCGCTGTACCAGATTGCCGATCTGGCCGGTGCCGACCTGGAGATGGGCGAGATGCTGCGCCACGTGCACGGCGTGCTCGGTTCGCTGATGTACGCGGAGAACTGCTACATCGTCGAGTACGACGATGTGCGCGATCAGATGCGCTTCCTGTACTTCGCCGACCAGGTGGATGAGTTCGTGGCCGACCCCACGATCAGCTATGACGCCGGGCAGATGCCACGCAGCCTGACCGTGGCCCTGCTGCGCCATGGCAAGCCGCTCAGTGGCCCGTCACGCGAGCTGCTGGCCGATGCCGAGGACGCGCACGATCCCGAGCGCGGCCCGGAAAGCCTGGACTGGCTGGGTGTGCCGATGCTGCGCGATGGCCGCGTCTGTGGCGCCATCGTGGTGCAGAGCTACGAACAGGCCGCGCTGTATGGCGAGGCCGAGCGCGCGCTGCTGGGCTTCGTCGCCCAGCACGTGCAGACCGCGATGGACCGGCGCCAGGCGCAGGTGCGGCTGGAGCAGCAGGTGGAACGGCGCACGCTGGAACTGCAGCGCGCCAACCGCAGCCTGCAGGACGAAGTGGCCGAGCGCCGCCGTGGCGAACAGCTGCAGACCGCCCTCTACAACATCGCCGAAATGGCCATGTCGGCCGACAGCCTGGCCCAGTTCTACGGCCAGGTGCACGGGGTGGTGGGCCGGTTGCTGGATGCGCGCAATTTCTACATCGCCCTGGTCAACGCACGCGGCGACGGCCTGGATTTCGTCTATTCGGTGGACGAGCACAACAGTTCGCGCGCACCGCGTGCCTTCAGCCGCGGCCTGACCGAATACGTGGTGCGCCACCGGCGCCCGCTGCTGGCCTCGCGCGCGCAGATCGACGCGCTGCTGGCCACCGGTGAAGTGCGTGAATCCGGTGCGCGCTCGCACTGCTGGCTGGGCGTGCCGCTGCTGCGCGACGACGAGGTGGTCGGCGCGATCGTGGTGCAGAGCTACACCGATCAGATCGCTTTCAGCGTGCACGACCAGCGCCTGCTGACCTTCGTGGCGCAGAACATCGGCACCGGCCTGGCCCGCCAGCGCGATCAGCAGCAGCTGCGTTCGGCGCATGCCGAGCTGGAAAAGCGCGTGGAAGAGCGCACCCGCGAGCTGGGCGAAGTGAACGACAAGCTGCTGGGACAGATTGCCGAGCGCCTGCGCGCCGAGCAACGCCTGACCCACCAGGCCATGCACGATGCGCTGACCGGCCTGCCCAACCGCCTGCATCTGCTGGACCGCCTGCAGGACGCGCTGGCCTTGGCCCGCCGCGACGGTGGCCCGGTGTTCGCGATGCTGTTCCTGGACCTGGACCGCTTCAAGCTGGTCAACGACAGCATCGGCCACGCGGCCGGCGACCGCATGCTGGTGGAAGTGGCCAAGCGCATCGTGTCCATGGCAGGCGACGGCGACGTGGTCGCGCGGCTCGGCGGTGACGAATTCGCCATCCTGCTGCAGTGCCCGCAGGGCCTGGCCCAAGCGTTGGATTTTGGCCAGCGCCTGCTCCTGGCCCTGCAGGAATCGGTGTGGATCGCCGGGCGCGAACTGTTCCCCTCCGGCAGCCTCGGCATCGCCCTGTGGAATCCGCACTACCGCACTGGCGAAGAGCTGCTGCGTGATGCCGACGCGGCGATGTACCGGGCCAAGGCCCAGGGCCATGACCGCTGCGCGATCTTCGACGAGGACATGCGCGAGCAGGCGATGCGCAGCCTGGACCTGGAAGCGGACCTGCGGCGGGCGATCAACAACCGCGATTTCGTGCCGTTCTACCAGCCGATCGTGCGCCTGTCCGATGGCGAAGTGGTCGGCCACGAGGCGCTGCTGCGCTGGCAGCACGAGCGCCGCGGCCTGCTGCTGCCCGGCGCCTTCCTGGAGCTCGGCGAGGAGAGCGGCCTGATCGAGCAGGTCGACTGGCTGATCTACGAGCAGGTCATCGCCGGCCTGGCCGACGGTGGCCGCGGCTATGTGTCGGTGAACGTGTCACCGCGGCATTTCCGCTCGGCCGATTTCAGCAAGCGCCTGTTCGGTCTGCTGGAAGCCAATGATGCCGATCCGCAGCGGCTGCGCCTGGAAATCACCGAAGTGGCGCTGCTGGACGATGGCCCGCATACGCTGCGCATCCTCAAGGGGCTGCGCGAGCGAGGCATCCAGGTGCAGCTGGATGATTTCGGCACCGGTTTCTCGGCGCTGTCCTACCTGCACCGGTTCCCGATCAGCACGCTGAAGATCGACCAGAGCTTCATCGCCGGCCTGCATGGCCCGGAGGCGCAGAGCACGCGCGCGCTGGTGGAGGGCGTGCTGTCGCTGGCGCGCACGCTGGGCATCGAAACCATCGGCGAGGGCATCGAGACCGAAGCCCAGCAGCAGAGCCTGTTCGAGCTGGGCTGCGACTACGGCCAGGGCTATCTGCTGGGCCGGCCGGCACCGTGGACGCGCGCGGTGGCCTGAGCCACCGCGCAGGTCCGGATTCACCCGGCCAGGTTCAACGCAGCGCGGCGCGGCGCTTCTCGTCGATCCACTTCGAGGCCTGGGCCGGCTCGTAAGCCTGCATCCAGGCAAGCATCTCGTCGATGTCCGAGCCGTACCACAGGTCCTGGCGCTGTTCCGGGTGCAGGAAGCGCTCTTCCACCATGCGGTCGATCATGCCGATCAGCGGGGCGTAGAAGCCGTCCACGTCGAGGAAGGCGCAGGGCTTGTTGCCGATGCCGAGCTGGCGCCAGGTGAGCATCTCGAAGATCTCTTCCATGGTGCCGAAGCCGCCGGGCAGGGCGACAAAGCCATCGGACAGATCGAACATGCGCGACTTGCGCTCATGCATTGAACCGACGATCTCCAGTTCGGTCAGGCCGCGGTGGGCCACTTCCCAGTCGGCCAGCTGGCGCGGGATGACGCCGGTCACTTCACCGCCGGCGGCCAGCACGGCATTGGCAACGGTGCCCATCAGGCCGACGTTGCCGCCGCCGTAGACCAGGCGCATGCCATCGCGGGCGATGCGGTCGCCCAGCGCCATGGCGCGTTCGGTGTAGACCGGCTTGCTGCCAGCGTTGGAGCCACAGTAGACGCAGAGGGACTTCATGGGGGATTCCTGTCTCTTGGTGCGGAAACGAAAACGCCCCGCCGGCAACCGGGTCAGCGGTCGCGGGCGGGGTGTTCGTCGATTATGACGCGTTGGCGCGGTTTACGCGGCGGCGGCCTGCTCACGGCGTGGGCCTTCACGCAGGGCGCGACCGACCAGGCCCACCAGCAGGTCCAGCTCGTCGCTGTCCATGCCGAAGTGCGGGGTGAAGCGCAGCGAGTTCTCGCCACCGTGGATCACGTTGATGCCGTGCTGGCGCAGCCATTCCTCGGTGGAACCGGCGCCATAGCACTTGAACTGCGGGGCCAGCTCGCAGGAGAACAGCAGGCCGGTGCCCTGCACCTTGGTGATCAGCCCGCCCAGCTCGCTCTTCAGCTGTTCCAGCTTGCGCACGGCCTCAGCGCCGCGTTCGGCGATGTTGGCGCGCACCTGCGGGGTCAGCTGGGCCAGGGTGGCGCAGGCCACGTCCAGCGCACGCGGGTTGCTGGTCATGGTGTTGCCGTAGATGCCCTTGCGGTACAGCTGCGCGGCATGCTCGGTCACCGCCAGCACCGACAGCGGGTACTGCGCGGCATTGAGTGCCTTGGAATAGGTTTCCATGTCCGGCGGGTCCAGGCCTTCGAAGCCCGGGTAATCCACCACCGACAGCACGCCGTGGGCACGCAGGCCAGCCTGGATCGAATCGAGCAGCAGCAGGCTGCCATGGGCGCGGGTCAGCTCGCGGGCCACCGCATAGAACGCCGGCGGCACCGAGCGGCCCGGGTCACCTTCGCCCATCACCGGCTCCAGGAACACCGCTTCGATGAACCACTGGTTGCGCTCGGCATCCTCGAACACCTTGCGCAGGCCGGCCTCGTCGTACGGCGCGACGGTGATCACCGAGTCCTCGCCACGGTAGCTGGCCAGGTGCTGCTGGTAGCTCTTGCGGCTGGAATCGGAATACAGCGCCGGGCGATCGGTGCGGCCGTGGAAGCTGCCCTTGATGACCACGCGCTTGATGGCCGCACCGGCATGGCGCGCGCCCGGGTCGGTCTGCAGCTTGGCGTTGACGTCGGCGATGCGCGCGGCCAGGCCGACCGCTTCGGAACCGGAATTCAGGCACATGAAGCGGGCGAACGGGCAGCCGCCACGACGGTGGCCGATCTCGGCGCGCAAGGCGGTGATGAAGCGCTGCTGCGACAGGCTCGGGGTCATGATGTTGGCCATCACCTGCGGGCGGGACATCGCTTCGAGCACCGCATCAGGGGTGTGGCCGAAGCCGAGCATGCCGTAGCCGCCCGCGTCGTACAGCACCGCGCCCTTCAGGGTGACCACCCACGGGCCACGCGCGGCCAGCGCCACGTACGGGGTCACCGCGTCATCGGCATAGAAATTGACGAAGCCGTCCTGCATCGCATCGATCTGCGCCTGCTCGTCCTGCGCCAACAGCGGCCCCAGTTCCTGCTGCACGCGCGCGAACTCGGCGGCGGCGGCGTCCACGGCGGCAACCAGCTGCGGGTGGCGGGCGGACAGTGCGGTCAGGGTGGCGTCGTCCAGGCCGGTGGTGAGGCGGGTGCCGGGCTGGGCGCGGAGGGGGGCGAGGCGTTCGATGAAGCTCATTGCAGATCTCCTGAAACGTTGGGTCGCACGGGCCTTCAAAAGCAAAACGCGCGTCATCACGCGCGCTTGGGGCGGACTCGTGCTGCGGACTTCCTTCCCGATGCTAGCATTTGTTTTTTTGCGCGATAACCCCGCAGAAACCTGCTGCATAGCAGCATATTGCCCGACGTTCGGCACGAAGCACGCCGGCTCGCAGGCGCTGGACGTACAATGCGCGCCATTGTCGACCTGTTGCCGATCACTGCCTTGAAGAAGTCCGATTTCCACTACGACCTGCCGGCCGAACTGATTGCCCAGGCGCCCCTGGCCGAACGCTCGGCCAGCCGTCTGATGCTGGTACCGCCGGCACCGGCCGCCTTCACCGATGTGCAGGTGCGCGACCTGCCGTCGCTGCTGCAGCCGGGCGACCTGATGGTGTTCAACGACACCCGGGTGATCCCGGCGCGCCTGTTCGGGCAGAAGGCCAGCGGTGGCCGCGTGGAGATCCTGATCGAGCGGCTGCTCGGCGCCCAGCAGGCCCGTGCCCAGGTCGGCGCCAGCAAGTCGCCCAAGGCCGGCAGCCGCATCGCCCTGGATGCCGGTGGCGAGGCCGAGGTGCTGGGCCGCGACGGCGAGTTCTACGTGCTGCAGTTCCACGTGCCCGAGTCGCTGGAGCAGTGGTTGCTGCATGCCGGCCGCCTGCCGCTGCCGCCGTACATCCAGCGCGAGCCGGGCCTGGACGACCGCGAGCGCTACCAGACCGTGTTCGCCCGTGAAGTGGGCGCGGTGGCCGCACCGACGGCCGGCCTGCACTTCGACGAACCGCTGCTGGCGGCGCTGAAGGCCAAGGGCGTGGAGTTCGGCCACGTCACCCTGCACGTCGGTGCTGGCACCTTCCAGCCGGTACGCGCCGATGACCTGAAGGATCACGTGATGCACCGCGAGTGGCTGAACGTGGGTGCCGAGCTGGTCCAGCAGGTGCGCCGTACCCGTGAAGCGGGCGGCCGGGTGATCGGCGTGGGCACCACCGTGGTGCGCGCGCTGGAAAGCGCGATGCGCGATGGCGAGCTGCTGCCGTTTGCCGGCGAGACCCAGATCTTCATCACCCCGGGCTACCGCATCCGCAGCGTCGACGCGATGGTGACCAACTTCCACCTGCCGGAAAGCACGCTGCTGATGATGATCTCCGCGTTCGCCGGCAAGGACCGCGTGTTCGAGGCCTACCAGCACGCGATCGAGCAGCGCTACCGCTTCTTCAGCTACGGCGACGCGATGCTGCTGTTCCCGCAGGCGGGCTGACCTCTGCCTGCGTGTGGTGGGTGCGCACCGTTGGTGCGCACTTCCGGGCCATGCCCGCCGGGCATGGCCCGGCGCTACCGGAGCAGGGAAGGCGGTTTTGGGAGACAATAGGCGACTATTTGCCTGAACGACCGCTCCATGTCCCGATTGCAGTTCCAGCTCCAGACCCGCGACGGCCGTGCCCGCCGTGGCCGCCTGACCTTCCCGCGTGGCACGGTGGAAACGCCGGCTTTCATGCCGGTGGGAACCTATGGCTCGGTCAAGGGCATCCTGCCGGACCAGGTGCGTGCGCTGGGCGCCGAGATCATCCTCGGCAACACCTTCCACCTGTACCTGCGGCCGGGCCTGGACATCATTGCCGACCACGGCGGCCTGCACGGCTTCTGCCAGTGGGATGGACCGATCCTGACCGACTCCGGCGGCTTCCAGGTGTTCTCGCTGGCCCACCGCCGCAAGATCACCGAGCAGGGCGTGACCTTTGCATCGCCCACCGACGGTGCCCGCGTGTTCCTGGGCCCGGAAGAGAGCATGAAGATCCAGAAGGTGCTCGATTCGGACGTGGTGATGATCTTCGACGAGTGCACCCCGTACCCGGCCACCGAGGACGTCGCCCGCCGTTCGATGGAGCTGAGCCTGCGCTGGGCGCAGCGCAGCCGCAATGCGCATGACGAGCTGGGCAATGACGCGGCGCTGTTCGGCATCGTCCAGGGTGGCGTGCACACCGACCTGCGCAGCCGCTCGGCCGAGGCCCTGCAGGCCATTGGCTTCGACGGCTATGCCATCGGCGGCCTGGCCGTGGGCGAGCCGGAGCACGAGCGCAACGCCATGCTCGACCACCTGGACCCGGAGCTGCCGGGCGACCGCCCACGCTACCTGATGGGCGTGGGCCGGCCGGAGGATCTGGTCGAGGGCGTGGCCCGTGGCGTGGACATGTTCGATTGCGTGATGCCGACCCGCAATGCCCGCAACGGACACTATTTCACCTCGTTTGGCACCGTACGCATCCGCAACTCGCAGTACGCGCGGGACATGGACCCGATCGAGCCGGGCTGCGGCTGCGTGGCCTGCAGCGGCGGCTACACCCGCGCGTACCTGCGTCACCTGGACCGCTGCAACGAGATGCTGGCGCCGATGCTGGGCACCCTGCACAACCTGTTCTACTACGAGAAACTGATGGCCGACATCCGCGCGGCCATCGAGGCGGGAACCTTCCAGGCCTTCCGCGAGTCCTTCTACGCAGCACGCGGGGCGGTCGCGCCGCCCCTGTAATGCCGTCGCACCCCTGCCGAACGGCCCAAGGACGAACGTCCGGGGCCGTGGCATACTTCAAGGCTGACCCAGATCCGCGGTCGACACCCTGCGCCCGTCAAACGGGCCTGAGCGCCGCCCAACCAAAGGACCAACGATGAACCTGCTTGCTTTCCTGATTCCCGCCGCCCACGCCCAGGCCGCCGGCGGCCAACCGCAGGGCATGGGCCTGACCACGCTGCTGTTCCCGATCATCCTGATCGCCATCATGTACTTCCTGATGATCCGCCCGCAGATGAAGCGGCAGAAGGAGCACAAGGCCATGCTGGAGAAGATCAAGCGCGGTGACGAAGTGCTGACCAATGGCGGCATCGCCGGCGTGGTCACCGACATCGGCGACAACTTCATCACCATCGAAGTGGCTGACAACGTGCGCATCCGCGTGCAGAAGGGCGCTGTCGGCAACGTGCTGCCGGCCGGTACCCTGAAGTCGGCCCAGTAAGCCACTCCCTTTCCGATGCACAACCGCGGCGCCGGGGATGGCGCCGCGCGGGACCCAAGCAATGCTCGAATTTCCACGCTGGAAGTACGTCGTCATCCTGATCGTACTGGCGCTCAGTGCCCTTTACGCGCTGCCCAACATCTACCAGAAGGACCCCGCCGTCCAGATCACCGCCAACCGTGGCGGTACGGTCGACGACGCGCTGCGCGACCGTGTGCTGGCCGACCTGAAGAAGGCCGGTATCACCACGATCGGCGCCGAGAAGGAAGGGGACAGCCTGATCGTCCGCCTGCCGGACCTCAAGGCCCAGTCCGCGGCCAGCGATGCGCTGCGTGACACCGTGGGCGAGAACTACACGGTGGCCCTGAACCTGGCCTCGACCGTGCCGGACTGGCTGGCCAAGCTGGGTGGTCGCCCGATGGTGCTGGGCCTGGACCTGCAGGGCGGCGTGCACTTCGTGCTGCAGGTCGACCAGAAGGCTGCGCTGGACAAGCGCCTGGACGCCTACACCGAAGACGTGCGCAGCACCCTGCGTGACGCGCGCATTCCGTACCAGTCGGTCGAACGCCGCGCCGACAACGCCATCGTGGCCAACCTGAGCCCGTCGGCCGGTGAAGATGCTGCTGCCAACGCCCGCACGGCGCTGGTCAAGTCGCAGCCCACCCTGGGTTACGACGTCAGTGGCAGCCGCATCACGGTGACCATTCCGGAGGCGGAAATCACTCAGATCGCCAACGGCGCCATCGAGCAGAACATCAACACCCTGCGCAACCGCGTGAACCAGCTGGGCGTGGCCGAGCCGATCATCCAGCGCCAGGGCGCCGACCGCGTGGTCGTGCAGCTGCCGGGCGTGCAGGACACCGCCGAAGCCAAGCGCATGATCGGTGCCACCGCCACCCTGGAATACCGTGCAGTGGTGGAAGGCAATGCGCAGGACGCGATCGCCTCCGGCCGCATCCCGCCGGAAGCCAAGGTCTACCAGCGGCGTGATGGTCTGGGTCCGGTACTGCTGAACAAGCGCGTGATCGTCACCGGCGACCAGATGGTCGGCGCGCAGGCGGTGACCGACACCAACAGCGGTGCCCCGGCGGTCAGCGTGACGCTGAACAACGTCGGCGGCCAGCGTATGTTCGACTTCACCAGCGCCAACGTGAACAAGCCGATGGCCGTGGTCTACACCGAGCGCGTGCCCACGGTGACCGAAGTGGATGGCAAGGAAGTGCGCGGCTTCAAGGTCAACGAGGAAGTGATCTCGGTGGCCAACATCAACGGCGTGTTCGGCAAGAACTTCCAGACCACCGGTCTGCAGAAGAAGGAAGCCGAGGACCTGGCCAAGCTGCTGAAGTCCGGCTCCCTGGCGGCGCCGATGGACTTCGTCGAAGAGCGCGTGGTCGGCCCGAGCCTGGGTGCGGAGAACGTCAAGAACGGTATCACCGCGGTGGTCTACGCGTTCCTGTTCACCCTGGTGTTCTTCACCGTCTACTACCGCATGTTCGGCTTGATCACCTCGCTGGCGATGCTGTTCAACCTGCTGATCGTGGTGGCGGTGATGTCGCTGTTCGGCGCGACGATGACCCTGCCTGGCTTTGCCGGCCTGGCGTTGTCGGTCGGTCTGTCGGTGGATGCCAACGTGCTGATCAACGAGCGTATCCGTGAAGAGCTGCGTGCCGGCGTGCCGGGCAAGACCGCGATCGTGACCGGTTACGAACGTGCGTCGGGCACGATTCTCGACGCCAACCTGACCGGCCTGATCGTCGGCGTGGCCCTGTTCGCCTTCGGCACGGGCCCGCTGAAGGGCTTCGCCCTGACCATGATCATCGGTATTTTCGCGTCGATGTTTACCGCGATCACCGTATCGCGCGCCCTGGCGACGCTGATCTATGGCCGTCGCAAGAAGCTCCAGAACGTGGCCATCTGACGGGACGACTCGCACATGAAAATTTTTCCGCTGCACATCCTCCCGAACGACACCCAGATCGACTTCATGCGCTGGCGCCATGTCGCGATGGTCGTCACGATCATCGTGTTCCTGGCATCGATCGGCATCATCGGTTTCAAGGGCTTCAACTACGCCCTGGACTTTACCGGCGGCACCCTGATCGAAACCCGTTTTGAAAAGGCCGTGGACGTCGAGCAGGTACGCGACAAGCTCGAGGAGGGTGGCTTTGACGGCGCCCAGGTCCAGAGCGTGGGTGGCAACACCGACCTGCTGATCCGCCTGGCCCCGCACGGCGAACATGCACCGGGTACCGGTGCGGCCGCCGACGAGGACAAGGCCACCGCTGCGGCAGTGGTCAAGGCGCTGTCCACCGCTGACAACCAGGCCACCGTGCTGAGTACCGCCTTCGTCGGTCCGCAGATCGGCAAGGACCTGGCGATGAACGGTCTGTACGCCACCATCTTCATGCTGGCGGGCTTCCTGATCTACATCGCGGTGCGCTTCGAATGGAAGTTCGCGGTCACCGCCAGCATCGTGGCGATGTTCGACCTGATCGTGACGGTGGCTTACGTGTCCCTGCTGGGGCGTGAGTTCGACCTGACCGTGCTGGCCGGCCTGCTGTCGGTGATGGGCTTTGCGATCAACGACATCATCGTGGTGTTCGACCGCGTGCGAGAGAACTTCCGCAGCCTGCGCGCCGAGCCGATGGAGGTGCTGAACCGTTCGATCAACCAGACGCTGTCGCGTACGGTGATCACCGCGGTGATGTTCTTCCTGTCGGCACTGGCGCTGTACCTGTACGGCGGCAGCTCGATGGAAGGCCTGGCCGAGACGCACATGATCGGTGCGGTGATCGTGGTGCTGTCCTCGATCCTGGTGGCGGTGCCGATGCTGACCATTGGTGCGCTGCGCGTGACCAAGCAGGACCTGCTGCCGAAGGCGAAGGACGTCGAGGCGCTGGCCCGTCGCCCGTAAGGACCCGCTGCACGCAGTGCACAGAGAACCCCGCGCAAGCGGGGTTTTTTGTTGGCAGGGCTTGCAGCCCTGGTACGCGTCATCGCATGCGCGCTGTCGCTCCCACGCTTCGCTGTGCGAACCGTGGGCCCCACTTACCAGCTCCCAGACCCCCGCCACTTCGCGGCCGCCCCCTGACTCAGGGGGCTTTGCCCCAGACCGGTTCCGCGCGGCTGATGGTGGGTGCCGACCGTTGGTCGGCACATCTGTCAGATATCGAATGAGTCATCCACGCATGGCGTGGATCTACTGGGGCGCGCGGCTGTTGGTGGGTGCCGACCGTTGGTCGGCACATCTGTCAGTTATCGATTGAATTCATCCACGCATGGCGTGGATCTACTGGGGCGCGCGGCTGGTGGTGGGTGCCGACCGTTGGTCGGCACATCTGTCAGCTATCGAATGAGTCATCCACGCATGGGGTGGATCTACCGTGTCGACCTTGGCCGACACATCTGTCAGATATCGATATCCGACCCCGTTCCGACCAACGGTCGGCACCCACCAGAGCAGAAAGCTGTTCCGGCAGATCGCGGAGAACTGTCGAAGGCGGGGTGGGTCCGGTTGAGGGGGTGTGAGCGGCATGGATGCCGCGACCAAGCCCCCATGGGTGAGGGCGCTTTGCTTGCGAAGCACTGCTTCGCGAGCGCCCGAACGCACAGCCGCCAGCGGCTGGGCCGGACCCCGGAGGGGGGTTCACGGCGTCCCCCTCAACCGGACCCGCCCCGCCAACCCACGGAGAGCCAGCTTTTGACGTTGACGTTGATGTGGCTTGAAGCAGGTGCAGGGCTGCAAGCCCTGCAAAAGAAAACCCCACCCTACGCCAGCGTCGGTTGTGCAATCTTCCCCCGCGCACTACGATCCTGCGGTTCGCGCGCGCCT
>JAAIGF010185146.1_pt1 | contig 21496 bp, 17 predicted proteins | sample 6487441 | NCBI WGS metagenome assembly JAAIGF01 (sample SAMN13974129, study PRJNA590717) | phyllosphere metagenome | biome: pepper field; feature: multiple bacterial spot infested pepper fields; material: pepper leaves; isolation source: leaves from pepper fields | host: Capsicum annuum ... | reverse complement strand
TGCCATTGGAGCGAGTCCGGTCCTGATAAAAACAGTATCTATATGCAAGCAAATGGTTATTTCGCCTATATCGAAATCGACCAATCAACCGCTGACGGCTGGTGGAATGAAACGCCGGGTGGCACCCATGCACATTCCAAGTTGGGTGAAATGAAACGAGACGGTCAATGTTGGAAAAATAAAAATGTTCGCCTTTGTCCTGGCGATTAATATCAAATGTTAGGCTCAGGCAGCGACTTTTGGAATTTAATACCGATACGCCCCGTAATTGGGTGAGCGGTTCAAATGACGCTTGTGAGATTTCGATTCGATTGTCGTTAATTCAATCAGGTCGCCTCACCAGTTCCGCGAAATTAGGCGGATCGATGTTCTCTTGACCTTGCCCTGGGAGTGGTTTGAAAAGAGCGTTGAGCATCAACCCTCTCTCTTCTGGCGAAGCTTTGCCATTCTCAACTAAATGGAAGTAAGTGTCCATCGTGGTCTGTCTCTGCCTCGCATCGTCCATGAGAACCATAGAGCGCGTATTGAAACGGACGATAAGCTTGATTGCCCAAAAATACATCGCCAGAGGCGCTGACACGATTACGACGCGGCTTATCGTTGCTGCGGTAAGTTGGGCAGCGCCTGCATCTGCTGGCAGACCTTGAACCGCTGCGTCGCCAATACGGCGCAAAAAACTCACCACGTTTTCAATATGGGTGAAAGCCCAGTAGGGAGGGAGGATTATTGCAAATGCGATCACGCTAGCTGATGCCCAAAAAGCTACAGCGCTACCGAAAGCACGTCGGCTCCAAAGTTTTTTTGTAGCATCGACCTTGAGTTCTTCTCGAAGCGCCGTTGCGAAGGCGTTGATGTTTTCCTCTGCGGTCGAAACATCAGAGAGAAGCTTTTCCACGATTATTCGATGTTCTACGATATCCGAATGCTGTGTGGTGATGTCGGCTTCAATTTTCGCTATAGCCTTAGCATTGTCAGAGACCTGCTTCTCACCTTCGGTCGTAAGTTGGTTTACAGCATCCCGAGTTGTGTTGAAAAGCTCTTGCATTTCAAGAACGGTTTTTCCGTTTTGTAGAACCGCCTGATTAAGCCTCCCTGCTTGCTCTTGGGTAAAGGCTTCTATCGCTTTCCTAGTGCCAAAAACATCTACGCCATCTATTTCACTGCTTTGCATCGTCTTCCAGAAACTGTAACTTTCGAGTTCGAGCATCAAGTTGAGAGGCAGCAGTTCCATGTGTCGATGGTTAAGCTCTCTGTCAGCGGCCCATAAAAGTCTTGTTTCGTAGAAAAATCCCGCAAATGCACAAACAGCCAGCATGTGCCGATTTGTAGCGTTGAAAGACTGCTCACGAACTGTGATGTCTTCCTTCCACTGATTGACCCCTTCAGAAGTTATCAAGGGCACCACAGGACGTTCCACGTGCCCAGGCTGAAGACAGTAACGCATATGTTTCTCAAGCGATGCCGACACGGCGTCAAATACAGTCAGCATATTGCCAGGCAAATTTCCGGCGATCAGGCCGCGAAGCGATACGGCTAAATTTGAATATGCTACAATGACCGATTCAATCGTCATTGGTGAGAGATTTGTCTCGATGAACGGCTCAACAAACGGCTTCCTTAGCTTGTTGAACAGATCTACTTTCATTGCCAAACCTTCCATCATAAGTCGCACCCTAGCTCCTTAACCACGGCTAACTAAAGGGTGTCAATTTATGTCGATGAAATTCCGCGCAAGCGGTTTGCCCTGAGTCCACAACTGGTAACGTGTGGTTTTGAAGTTAGTATAGACCGTCAGATACAGTCGCCAGCGTGGCTGTAAAAGCTTTTCAAAAACCGTATTTTTCTCGCCTGAGTCGGAAGGCATTCTCACCACCTTCCATGATCTGCTTAATCGCGTCGCGTGCGTCTGGCATATCTATTGCACCAACTCCCTTAATCGTGCCCCGCGACTGGTCTCCTGCGATACGATAATCGAACCACGCTACAAGCTCAGCATCGCCATTTACGACTAGGTTAGCATTGTGGCTGGCAAAGACAATTTGCCGTAGTCGTTTAGCATCCCATAATTGGCTGACAATCTCCAGCATTACCGGATTATCGAGATCCTCTTCGGGCTGGTCGATGATGAGAGGAGCTCCGGGTTGATTAAGAAGCGTTTTTAATAGTGCTGTTGCCTGCTGTCCTGCTGAAGCGTTCTTAAATGGGATGTAATCACCTTCGCGCGCACGGAACTCGTAAACAGGCTGAGAGTCGATCGGAATCAAGGACAACGCGAGCCAGCTTTCTGGTGTTAGATGTTGGGCAATCCGATCGATGTCGCCAACGTTCAATCCGTACCTGATAAGGATAATAGCCCCTGGCCGCGTATCTGCTGGATTCCTTTCAATGTCATAATTTGCAAGGGTTTCAAGCTCCGAAACTACTGCCAGCCACGATGCCTTTGGATCATCAGCACCTACAATAGCTTCACCTAAAGCATCCAGCTTCGCCGATTGCACTCTCGAACCTTGTAGCGCAGAACGCAAGTTATCAACAAACATCTCAGCGTTAGCGTAACGTTTAACAGCGACGCGAATAAGCCCACCGGAACGGTTGGTGAGAGCGGAGCACTCACCGTCCACCAGTTCGTCATACTCAGCTTGTGCGCGTAGCCATCCGTCGCGAGCGACCTCGTAGTTTTGATCAGCAGTGGCAAGGGTCGCGAGTAAATCACGCACACGCGTCGTTTCGTTTGCCAACTCAGCTACTCGCGATTCGAGAGCTTGAAGCTGCCGCAACTTTTCGGCATGAGACGAAGACCGCTCCATCGCCTCAATATACGCAGCCTGAAACGCTTTATGCCCAGATTCCCATGCGCCCCATGGGCCTTGTTCTTCTCCTCGTCCTTCAATTATACTTGACGCCAAAGCGATTTCATTGAGAGAGGAGATCGCAGCCTGCAGCATTGCATCATATTGTGTTCTCGCCTGATCAAGCGCGTCCTTCACAGTTGCCGGCTCTGATGGCACGGGAGGAATGGCAGCACGTTGGTTTTTTACAAGTTGGATTAGTTCCCTTGCTTTTTGGTTTACGGTGTTAGCACCCACCTTCCATGCTGCTATGAGCGAAGCGGCTGCGTTATAATGCTGACCCTGCCTTAATATTACATGGTCATCTTCAGAGAGCCCAGCCAGAGAGTTTCTGATCATATTGGCCTGCTCAGTCGTCGATGCTTCTTCGAGTAGGCGGTTGTGTAGCGTTTTAGTTAGATCACTAAAACGCTGCCTAGTTGCATATGCTTCCCGAATACGATTCGCTCGGTCCTCAGCCTCTCGCTGTAGACGTCCCAATTCACCCTTTATCGGCAAAGTGATGAAGCGCGTAAGCTCCTCGATCCTAACACTCACGTCGCTAAGCTGCTTTTGACTGTATGCCTGTATAGGCAACAAAGTTCTTACTTCTTCCTCTGTACACCGCTGCAATGCCCCGTCGCCGATTTTCATCTGGACGGTACCATCGGCACTCGCCCTTCTCACCAGATGTGGCACGCCATTCAAGATATACATCACATCAACCGTCGCCCCGTGAGGTTTCAGCGTGCCCTCAATCAGACGCCGACGTCGAGCTTGATAGTTTGGAGTTTCATCTTCATCCCCTCTGGGAGGTTGATCGCAAAGCGCCCAGCGAATGTATTCCAGCACAGTTGACTTGCCTGTACCTCGTCCACCAATCAACGCGCTGTATTGCGGGTTCAAGTTGAGATCGGTTGGCCCAAGAAACGTAGAGTTGCTGATGTTAATTCCAGCAATGTAGGTTTCCGGCACCTGCGGCACTTCGTGCGAGATACGAGATTCCTGTGCGAGACAAGCCTGCCTGAGAGCCTCAGCAGTTGGCTTAGCCCATTTCAACCACGTTGATGGTACACCTAGAGTAGCGTGATCATCTCTGCGACTATCAGACGTTTGGATGCAAGCAATTCGCTTATTACCCCAAGCTCGATCTCGGCCAGAAAGTCTATTCTTCGTACCTTCGCGAAGATTTGCGTAAGCTCCATCAATATATCCGCCCACACACGGCATCTCGATATACTTATCGGCTTGGCCAGCGCGCAGTAGCGAAAATTGCCCCTCGTTAGTTACGTTAGGAAAAATGATATACCTACCACGTAAATATTCATGGACGTCGAGCCTATCTTTAAGCTCTGAGAACGTAGTAATGTTACTGATACGCTGTACTTGGCAAGTTTTCGATTCCGTGGGGCCGTTTTGGTTGATCGCTAACGCGTTCAAAGCCAACGAAAACATATCATTTGGAAAGTCGGCATCAAATATCAAGATCGCCTGACACGGCACCCCCAAGGTGAGTTCCATACCTGGGAAGACAACAAGCCGCTCTTCAGGCGCAAAATGTTTCCCATCATCAGCTAACTCTTCTTCGGCAGCCTTTCGAATAAATGGGATGAACGTCATACAATGATGATCGGTGATCGCCACGGCCTGAATGCCTTTTTGTCGACAGCCAGCAACAAAACGTCTGGCGTAGGCTAGCCGTTCTCTCTCAGTTACCGCTTCCGGGCCGTTCCATTGCAGATCTCGGGGAGTGTGGACTTGAAAATCGCAGTTATAGAAATGAGCCCCATTATCCACTCTTTTTCTCCATGCCCAATCGAGTTCGGTGCCTAGTTGCGCGCTTGGCCTTGGCTCATGCGGGCAATCAAACTCACCACAGGAACTTCGGAGCAAATAACCGATGGTTGAAAAACACCAATATGGCAAGCCGCCTCGGGTCGAAAATTGCTAATTACGATCTACTTGGTTCATTGGCCTATTACTCATCGCGTGACCTCACACAATAGCAACTTCAGGGTATACCCTCGAGTTGCGCGATGGGGTTACATTGTTCTCTATAACATCTGGGTTGACAGCGACTATTTGTTACAAGGTAGCTTAGGGCGTAAAGCTCGAGGTTACACATGGCCCGCATCGGTTACGCCCGCGTCAGTACAATTGATCAGGATCTGCAGGCGCAGCTTGACCGCCTTCGAAGAGAGGGGTGTGCGATTGTCCGCTCAGAAAAGGTGTCTGGCGGCAGCCGCGAAGGCAGAACTGAGTTAGCAACGATTATCGAGTTCTTGCGGGAGGGCGATGAAATTGTGGTGACTCGCCTTGACCGACTGGGGCGAGATACCCGCGACGTGCTCAATATCATCTACGAGTGCAGTCAGCGGGGTGCATATGTAACCGTGATCGATCCGCATGTGTCCACGCGGGGCGAAATGGGGCATGTCATATTAACTGTCCTAGGCATGGTCGCTCAAATGGAACGCAGGTTTATTAAGGAGAGGCAGCGCGAAGGTATTGATCGTGGTAAAGCACTGGGAGCCTACAAGGGTGGAAAAGTGCGACTTGACCACGAGCTAATACGAAATCTCCACAGTCAGGGCGCTGGAGTTACTGCGATAGCGAAGCAAGCTCACTGCTCGCGAATGCAGGTGTACAGGGTCCTACGAAACGGTGCCTGACGGTCCTAGTTTTTTAGCACAAGAATCAATTCTTCTGATGCAGCACGTGCATTGCGATTTCGGGAGTTGCCACCTAGCGTCGAGAACCGCCCACTCACCTTCGCTAGATTAATTTTGAAATACTTCGCCGCAACTTCTCGAACGATATCACCGCTGAGACCATTAGATGCGGTGCCTGCCGGGAAAGTGACAATCGCATTAGCACCAACCTGCGACAAAGCTGCGAGGGCTTGCTCCAAAGCTTGGGACGAGGTGGTCAGCATAGAATATCGTGATTTTGGTCGCATGTCCGGCGGCGGGTATCTACCAGTTCCCGAAACTTCAACGCGTTCGTAGACGACTAACGTTTCTAAAACATGATAAAATCGACTGTAATGCACCCCCGAATAAGGCGGGTCTAGAAACGCCAAATCACCCTCTTGAAGCTTAGAAGCGAGGGCATTAGCGTCCTCTCGGACGGCACATCCTATGCTTTTAGCTGTAATACCGTTTATTCTGTTGAAGGCAGAAGCGGCATAATCCGGCACCGACTTCCTCCAACTCTCAGCAAGAAACTTGCCTGCGGTTGCGTTCGGCTGAAAAGGTTGGGCTGTGTGTCCTGGGGAAGCCGCACAGTTGCTCGCCGCCCAGATTAGAGATGCCTTACAAATCGCACTAGACCCGGTATCGAGCGGTATTGTCGCTCTCAGCGCATCAAGCCACATAGCCTGAAGCGGGCTGAAATAGTAACCTCCGTACGCTCTGGCCAGCACGCCTGAACTTTCGCCCGACAGCGCGCGAGCTGCTTTGGCTACATTTTCAATGGGTTCGTCATCCAATCGCGATTGAATCAACTTTGCTTCCGAGACCAGTTCGTTCTTACTCAATTCTCTTTGAGCGCGACAAATCCAGTCTTCTAGAACGGCAAGCTTCTCCATCCTCGTTCTTGACAGCACACCCTGTGCCAATGCAACCGAGAAGTGCTGTAGGTCGGCTGCCAGAACGGGAACAGAGTAATTCATCGCCACGTGCCAGGAAACGGACCCCGAGCCTGAGAACATGTCGACAAAACGAGTGTGACCGGGTATGGTGTTTCGAATTGTTTCTCCTAAGCCGTTCGAAAGCATCGATCGCTTCGATCCCATGTACTTCACGAAGTGAAACTCCACACGCCAATACGCTCAGCTTCACTTATAATAGGCATCCCTGTACGAGATTTTCTAATCCACTCGTTAAGACTTGAGGGAGCTGGCTTTTTCGACGCAGCAAGGTCCTCTAAAGCCAGCCGTATATCCTCCCATAGATCAATGGTGTCTATTAGCGGATCTGCAACTCGCCAGAACCCACGCGCCTCTGCAATCGGGTCGATCCAGGGTCGAAGTTTCCCATCGCTTAGTTGCACTCCAGCATCGGAGAAATTCGACACAGTGAACGCGGTCGCGGCGCGAAGTAGCAGAAAAGCCCGTGCTACCATTTGTGTGGGGAGCGATGGGGCAGTAGTCATACGAGCGACCCTCAAAAGCTTAGGGTCCCGGGTTTCAGTCACCCCAAGCAAAAACTCTTTCGAGGCTATTGCACGTACACTCGCGGGAAGCTCGTCATATCGACGAGCGATCGAGCCATCCGATCTGGCTACGCCAGGACTCAGCATCGAATGCTGCTGCCAAAAAAGCGAACGAAGTAGACTGCGATCGAGTTTGTCAAATTTTGAGGCCGAAGTTGGCTCAAACAGTTGCCAGATGTTTTCGACGAGATTTAATCTATCGGCCGGGTCGTCAGGCATTGGCTCGAATGCCTGAGGGTTGTAGCTAGACATGTTGCGAGCACGATGCTCGCTCTCGCCGCGTCTGAGGTCTACACCCCAAGCCGAAACTAATTGACCTGCTATTGCGGTCGATGAAGACCCGGGCCAAATTGCTTCAAGACATGTTTTGAGCGACACCGGCCCAATTCGAACGAGGCTCAAAAACTCCTTCGCAGTTGCCGGATCGCTGACCCACATCTGAAGGGCTTGCCACACCGCTTTATGTGTTCCAAGGGTGGGCGATCCGTCATCAAGCTGGGTGACGGCGCCATGTCGATCAACGGCAAAATTACTGCCGTTGAAAATTCCTATGCCGAGATGACTGAGCATGCTCAGCCCTGCACGGAGCTGCGCATAATAAGCGAGATGTCTTGCTGCGTGAAGGTCTCCCGCCAACAAGGAGCTTACGGCTCTCGACGCATAGCTCCAGCCATCAATACAGTGGTTTGGCGCAGATATCGCAATTGCTTCGATTAACTGCTTATCCGTGAGCTTTCGTACATCGTTCCACCTAAGGGGCAGAGCTCCCTTCGAAGCTGGATGATTAACTGGCAGCCATTGACTCGGCGTCTTGCCTGCAAACGTTGCTAAAACTTGAAGAACATGTCCTCTGTCCGCGCTAGTTAGAGCAGATTTGATGATCGTCATCGCCTAGCACGCTCTTCGAACAAAAGGTCTTTGGCGACGTCAGAAATCTCATCCTCATGGCTATCTGCGACCGCATCGAGTACATCCAGGCGCAAGCTGGCATAGCCACCACTACCTCTGTATGATCGTTTTCGTACGGCCTCATCGGTTCCATCAACGATCCCAGGAGCTTCAAGCGATCGCCAATCGAAAGTCGCTAGAGCGCGTGCCAACGAGCGAATTTGTTCACGAAAAGGAGCCTTCTCCAAATGTTCTGCTGCCAGCTCGATCTGTCGGTGATCGAGATCCAAGTTTGGATCTAGCGGAGGATACCAGACGTCTAGTTTCCAATCCTCAGCCGCACGATAAAATATGTCGTTGGCGACTGCGAGGAGCGCACGGAGACCCATGTCTTGATTAAGCATGGTGTTCTTGCCCGTGAATGCATCAGCTCGCTTCTTATATTGCTGCACCCAAAAATGGCGAGGCCCGTTCAAAACTTGATCCGCAATGTCATTCCAAAGCGCAATTAAAAATGCCGATTGCTGCGCGCGGGTCCATTCTAAGGGCTCCTCGTCACGTAGGAGATTAGATTGGAACAACCCCGGTCTAGCCACACCGCGTCCCGTTGATAGCACAGTGGAGAGTAAAGTCCTGACCCATGCTGCCTGCGTAACACCGTGGGACGTGCCTCTTTCCCCAAGCATGTTAATACGGTTATGCCATGCACTGGCAGGGTGCGTGTAAAGGATTTCCGTGAGTTCCTGCGCTCGTGCCTCTCGATAGACCGGGAGTTCGCCTACGGTCTCAAGCCACTCTTGAGTGCGTAGCAACGGGTACAAGTCGAAAGCATGGCTTGGATTGATTTTTTTTGGCGACACGTTAATCGACCAGAATAGGTAAGCCTGCCAAGCTATATCCAGCCCGTTGAAAGCGACGACAGGCAATTCGAAATCATCTGGAACCGGCTCGTCGCTGGTCTCTGGGTCAAATGCCCACAATCGATGCTGACCATCGATAACTTCTAACGGCGCGAGTTGGCTTTCGTCCACGTCACGTGACACCGGCATCGAAAGAGCAAAAGATCCGTCATCATTCTCGATGACTTGAACGATCTCATCATTTTTGACTGATTTACCTCGACGAACGTCGCCGCTGGTTAAAATGTTTACGACGATCGCCGTTGGCAGCCAACCCGGCTTCCGGAGTGGCAATTTATCGCTGGTGCGCTGAGGCGGCTTAAGGTCTCCGTAGGGATAGCCGTACCGAACGTAATTCTGGATCCGCGCTGTGCGGCTGTTATCCCTTATTCTTTGGATCCCCTCAACGTTTGAACCGTCCCGCTTCCTGCGATAAACGTCGCATAGACGCCGCAATTCAGCTGCTCTCATTGAAAAGACGAATATGTGTTGGTCAGGCTTTTTCCTATGTTGATCGGCGCTGAAGTCATATGCATCCCAATCCGCAAGCCATTGCTTAAACCGCAAAGCTGGTACAAATTTTCGGTCATTGGCTTGATCACTCATCAATCGTTCCCAGAATTTTTAAAATTTCAACGTTGAATGCCGCATCAGGACAACTTTTACGCTACGTGACCACTATCAACTGGGCGTTAACACTAAGCAAACAATCGGTCCAGTGCCACTCTATCGCTTTCGCTGGCGTTCCTCGTCTAACATGTCTCCCCACCACTGCATCATCCGAACGCGTTCAGACCAGTAATTTGCGCGGTTGTATACTCGCCGTACCTTAGAGCTGTCCAAATGCGCGAGTTGTGCCTCAATAACGTCTGGATTAAATTTGCCTGACTCATTTAAGATCGTGCTGGCTGAAGCCCTAAAACCATGTGCGGTATGCTCGTGGCTGGCTATGCCCATCCGTCGTAATGCGGAATTCATCGAGTTTTCTGAGAGAACCTTTTTTCCGGCCATCATCGACGGGAAGACGTACTGACCTTCCCCGTACATCTCCTTCATTCGCATTATCACGGCAACCGATTGGCGAGATAATGGCACGTGGTGCTCACGACGCATCTTTGCTTTTGCAGCAGGTATCGTCCAGACTGCATTCAACAGATCAATCTCGACCCACTCCATCGAACGCGTTTCGCCAGGACGCGCAAAGCACAACGCTTGAATTTTTAACGCACCCGCCAGCGAAGGCCAACCGTCATAACCGTAAATCGCCCGCATAACCTCTCCCATGCCGCCACGCGTGGTCAAAGCAGGATGACTGACAGGCACATGACGTTGAAGCGCGCCACGAAGTGCGGATGTAGGATCGTTCTCCGCACGCGCGGTCGCTATGGCGTACCGAAAAACCCGTCCAATTGTTGCGCGAGTAGCTAACGCACTCTCTACCCTGCCACTCTTCTCAATGCCGGTCAGCACGGTGAGGATATCTTTCGCGGTTATTTGAGTGATTGGGTACGGTCGAAGTTTTTTTGCAAGCTCGTTCAGCATCCATTTGTTCTTGGTGATAGTGGGTTCGGCGCGCCTGTCCCGCGCAAGCTTCTCGACAAACTCGTCAGCGATTACTCCAAACGTATTCCCCGCATTAGCTTTCGAAGCCAACTGATCTCGCTTCTTTGCGAGAGACGGGTCGAGACCTTCGGAAAGATTTCTCTTTGCTTCATCCCGCAATCTCCTGGCATCGGCGAGCCCTATTTGGGGGTACGCTCCAATCGTCAGAGTTTTCCGTTTCCCGAAGAACTCATAGTCTAGCCTCCAAGACTTGCCTCCGGCCACAGACAAGTAGAGGTAAAGCCCCCGACCATCAGGAAGCTTGCGAGGCTTGCTACCGGCTTTAGCGTTTTTAACCTGGATGTCAGTCAATTTCATTTTACGGTATCAACTTCCGACCGCCTTCACGAATACCGTAATTATTACCGACAAAATTACTGGATGTCACTGCATACCGTTGCACAACCTCATACGCGCGCGAGGCGAAAACGCCGATAAATCAGCGCTTGTTGCACGTCGTTGATCTCTTTGGAAAGGTCGTTGGAGCGGGTGAAGGGAATCGAACCCTCGTATTCAGCTTGGGAAGCTGCTGCTCTACCATTGAGCTACACCCGCGACGTCCAAAAACTTCCAATAGAACGCCGCGGCTGTCAAGCGCGGCAGCGACGTGTCCCGCTTACTCCGCGCGGAAGTGTTTGGAGAGCTTGAGGCCCTGGGCCTGGTAGTTGGAGCCGAGGCCGGTGCCGTAGAGGCCTTCGGGGGTTGTCAGCATGTGTTCATAGACGAGGCGGCCGACGATTTGGCCGTGTTCCAGGATAAAGGGCACTTCGTGGCTGCGGACTTCCAGCACCGCGCGGCTGCCGGTGCCGCCGGCGCTGGCGTGGCCGAAGCCGGGGTCGAAGAAGCCTGCATAGTGGACGCGGAATTCGCCCACCAGCGGGTCGAAAGGCGTCATTTCGGCGGCGTAGAGCGGGGGTACGTGCACGGCCTCGCGGGAGACAAGGATGTAGAACTCATCTGGGTCGAGGATCAGTTCGGCGCGACCGCGCGAAAAGAGCGGCTCCCAGAAATCCAGCACGTCATGCGCCGCCTTCTGGTCCACATCCACGACAGCGGTGTGATGCTTGCCGCGATAGCCGATCAGGCCTTCCTTGCCGAAACCTTCGAGATCAATGGAAAGCGCAATACCGCCGCCGGAGACGTTGGGGGTATCGCTGGCAACCAGGATTTCGTTTTCATGCAGCGTCTGCAACTGCCCTTCGCTCAGCACCGAATGGCCGATGCGGAAACGGATCTGCGACAGGCGCGAGCCCTGCCGAACGACGATCGGGAAGGTGCGCGGGCTGACTTCCAGATAGAGTGGCCCTTTATATCCCGCCGGAATCTTGTCAAACTCCTGCGCGCAATCGGTGATGACGCGGGTGAAGATATCGAGACGACCGGTGGAGCTTTTCGGGTTTGCCGAGGCAGACATCTCGGCAGGCAAAGCCAAGGCCTCCATCAGCGGCACGATATAGACGCAGCCGGTTTCCAGCACCGCGCCTTCGCTGAGATCGATCTCATGCAGGCGAAGCCGGTCGAGCTTTTCGATGACCTTTGTCGAGGGGCCGGGCATGAAGCTGGCGCGCACGCGATAAGCCTTCGCGCCGAGACGCAGGTCGAGGCTGGCTGGCTGGATCTGGTCCACATCCAGCTCGCGCTCGCTTGTCAGGTGGCCGGAAGCGAACAGCTCTCTGATTGCGCCATCGGCCAATATGCCCGTCGTTCTCGTCATTTTCATCATCCCTGTTCAGCGCGACAAAACCAAAAGGAAAGCATTGACGCAAGTCGTTAACGGAGTTAAGGCAAGCTTATCCCGTGGTGATTTGGCCGGTCGGCTTGCAGCCACGTTAAACAAGTGGCTAAAAAGACCGGGTGCTTGTAACCGGTCTGCTTTTGCGGCCGGTTTTTTGTTTTGAAGGTGATGACATGAGCAAGAAATGGCGCCCGGCAACCCAGTTGGTTCACGGCGGAACGCAGCGCTCCCCTTACGGTGAAACCTCGGAAGCACTCTACCTTACACAGGGCTTCGTCTATGAAAGCTCCGAAGCTGCCGAAGCGCGCTTCAAGGGTGAGACCGAAGGCTTCATCTATGCGCGCTATGCCGGTCCGACCAACGACATGTTCGAAAAACGCATGTGCCTGCTGGAAGGTGCCGAAGACGCCCGCGCCACCGCGTCCGGCATGGCCGCCGTCACCGCTGCCATCATGTGCCAGTTGAAGGCGGGCGACCATATCGTTGCCGCCCGTGCGCTCTTCGGCTCCTGCCGCTGGGTGGTCGAGACGCTTGCGCCGAAATACGGCATTGAATGCACGCTGGTCGATGGCCGTGATCTTGCCAATTGGGAAAAGGCAATCCAGCCGAACACCAAGCTGTTCTTCCTCGAAAGCCCGACCAACCCGACGCTCGAAATCGTGGATATTGCAGGCGTTGCCAAGCTTGCCAATCAGGTCGGTGCGAAGCTGGTCGTTGACAATGTGTTCGCCACGCCGCTCTTCCAGAAGCCTCTGGAACTCGGCGCACATATCGTCGTCTATTCCGCCACCAAGCACATCGATGGTCAGGGCCGCTGCCTTGGCGGCGTGGTGCTTTCCGACAAGAAGTGGATCGAGGAAGAGTTTCAGGATTACTTCCGCCACACCGGCCCTGCCCTTTCGCCATTCAACGCCTGGACGCTGCTGAAGGGTATCGAGACCATGCCGTTGCGCGTGCGCCAGCAGACGGCAAATGCGGGCAAGATTGCCGACTTCCTCGCCGATCAGGGCAAGATCGCCAAGGTCATCTATCCGGGTCGCGCCGACCATCCGCAAGCGGATATCATCGCCCGCCAGATGACCGGCGGCTCGACGCTCGTCTGCTTTGAGCTGAAGGGCGGCAAGGAAGCGGCGTTCAAGCTGCAGAACGCGCTGGAAGTCGTCAAGATTTCCAACAATCTGGGCGATGCGAAGAGCCTGATCACGCATCCGGGCACCACCACGCACAAGAACCTGACCGACGAGGCGCGCGCCGAACTCGGCATTTCCGGCGGCACGCTGCGCCTTTCCTGCGGTATCGAAGATACCGACGATCTGCTGGAAGATTTTGCGGCGGCGCTGGCGAAGGTCTCCGCCTGACAATCGAAAGCCCGGCCTCAGCGCCGGGCTTGTCTTCTTCTGGAGACGACCTGAGGTCGCGAGGCCTTTTCTTATGCGCCGTGATTTTCGCGCAGAAGATGCGCATTCTTCTACGATCTTTTCACGATTTTGTGTGTATTGGGTGTAGCAACAACCCGGATCGCCAGACATTCAGCGCTCTAACACATTGAAACTACGCATCACCTCACACGAAATCGATTCCGATTTGCGCGCCAATGCGCTAGTGTAGATTGGTGAAGGCGAAATTACTCAAGGCCGCGTACATGTATCGTGCATTGACGAGAGAGATAGAGGTCACAGTCGACCCTTATTATCTTGAAGAACAATCTGACCCGGACGACAATCGTTACGTCTGGGGATACACGGTCGTCATCTCGAACAACTCTGGCAATGCCATCACACTCGTCAACCGTTATTGGCACATAACCGACCAGAATGGACAGGTGGACGAGGTTTCCGGGCCGGGCGTGGTGGGGGAGCAGCCGCATCTCAAACCCGGCGATACCTATGAATATTCATCCGGCTGCCCGCTGGATACGCCGTCCGGCATGATGTTCGGCCATTACGAGATGCAGTCCGACACCGGCGAAGTTTTCATCGTCGCCATTCCCGCCTTCTCGCTGGATAGCCCCGGTCTTGCGCGTGTGCTAAACTGATCTAGCCAACAGCTTTGGTTATGAATCGCGCCCGTTTCGTTATTTGTCCTTGCTGAAACCTTGCGGCACTCTCGGTCCGTCACAGGTTTCTCGGGAGGAAAACACATGACGCGATATTACTTGCTGGCAGCCACTGCCATTGCAGGCCTATTGGTAGCAGCGCCGTCCATGGCGCAAAATCGAAGCAGCTTTATCGATCAGGACGGGCGAGACGATCTGAAATCGGCAACGGTTTCGGCGAACATCTCCTGTGCCATGCTGAACAATCGTCTGCTGGACGAAGTGACGACGCTTAGTGCCCGACATATGGAGGCGACCGACAAGCTTCCAGGCTATTGCCATGTGACGGGATATATTCGACCGCAAATCCGTTTCGAACTCGCTTTTCCCGACCAGTGGAACCGACGTGTCTACATGTTCGGCAATGGAGGTTACGCGGGCGAAGACCTCGCTGCGCCGTCGCGCATCGAAACCCGCAATGCAGCACTTGCGCGTGGTTTTCTCACGGTCCAGCAGAATACGGGACACGACGCGCAGACCTATAATCTCGGCGATTTCGCCTCCGATATGGCGCTTCTGATCGATTACGGCTCGCGCGCGGTGCATGTCACCGTCAATACGGCGAAGGAACTGGCCGAAATCTATTATGACCGGCATCCGAGCTTTTCCTACTGGGATGGCTGCTCCACCGGCGGGCGGCAGGGGTTGATGGCGGCGCAGCGTTATCCGGGGGATTTCGACGGCATTCTTGCGGGCGCTCCGGTGCTGCGCTTCAGCGATACCGGGCTGTGGAACATCTGGAATGCGCAGGCGCTTGCCAAAGCGCCGATCAGAAAGGCGCAACTTCCCGCATTGGCGAAAGCGGTGATGGAGAAATGCGATGCCATCGATGGCGCTAAGGATGGGCTTATTGCCGATCCGCGCCAGTGCACATTCGACCCCGCTGCCAACCTGAAAATCTGCGAGACCGGCAGCGACGACTGCTTCACCAAGGCGCAGGTGGAAACCCTGAAGACCATTGCGGGCGGTGTTCAGGTGAATGGAAAGAAGGTCTTTCCCGGTGTCGTGCCTGGAACCGAGGGTCTTGACCCTGCCGGGGTGAGCGGTTGGGAAGAATGGGTGATCAGCGAAAAAGGCCCCAGCCGACAGCTGGCCTATGGCGAAACCTTCGTGAAGAACATGGCGCTCCTGCCCGCCTCCGGCAAGCAGCTGGACTGGAAGACCTATGATTTCAACACACAGTTCGAAACGACGGGCATCGTCAAGGGACTGGTGGATGCGGACAATCCCGATCTCAGTGAATTCCACAGGCGCGGCGGTCGGATGATCACCTATTTCGGCTGGTCCGACCCGGCGCTGAACCCGCTGATGGGCGTGGAATATTATGAAGCCGTGCGCAAGGCGATGGGCGAGAAGGAAACGGAGAATTTCTACCGTCTGTTCATGGTGCCCGGAATGTTCCACTGCCGCATGGGGTACGGCACCGATACGTTCGATGCGTTTACGCCGCTGATGGATTGGGTGGAGAACGGCAAAGCGCCGGAGGTTATTCAGGCCAAACAGGTCATCGCTGGCAAGACAACGATGACCCGACCGCTCTGCCCCTACCCCCAATCGGCCAAATATTCCGGCAGTGGTGACGTGAAGGATGGCGGCAACTTCGCCTGCGCGGCTCCTTGATCTCAGCGACAAAAGCAAAGGGCGGGATGATGATCCCGCCCTTTGCCTAAGTTGGAACAGGCCTGACGCTCAGGCCGTCAACTCTTCCACCGGAAAGCGGTAGGTGGTGGAGCAGAATTCGCAGCTCACTGCCACGACGCCGTCTTCCTGGCTGTCTTCGATTTCCTCTGCGGAGAAGCCGGAGAGAACGCCCTTGATCTTGTCGCGCGAGCAGCTGCACTTGTCGATGATGGCCTGCGGCTCGTAAACGCGCACGCCCTGTTCGTGGAACAGGCGGAACAGCAGCCGCTCCACCGGCACCTGCGGGTCGGTCAGCTCGTCCGTGTCCACCGTGTCGATCAGCGTGACGGCTTCGGTCCAGGCATCGTCTTCCGACTGTTCGAAGGTGCCTTCATCGCCATCGCCGCCGTGAAGATCGCGGTTGCGCAGGCGCTCCGGTGCCTGCGGCAGGAACTGCGCAATCAGGCCGCCCGCACGCCAGCCATGGCGCGGCTTGCCTTCGGCGTCGCGGTCGAAGAACTCGGCCACACCGAGACGCACCCGTGTCGGAAGCTGTTCCGACTGGCGGAAATAAACGCCCGCAATTTCCTCCAGCGAAGAGCCGTCCAGCGGCACGATGCCCTGATAGGGCTGCATGCCAGCACCCTGATCGATGGTGAAAGCAAGGATGCCGGTGCCCAGAAGCTGTTCCGGCGAGGTCTGCCCTGCCGCTGTCGCTTCCGCCAGACGCTCCTCATCGAAGCGGGCATAGGCGCGCATGTTCTGCGGCGCGCTGAAATCCGCGACCAGCAGATCGACCGGGCCATCGCCCTTTGTCTGCACCGTCAGCTTGCCGGAAAATTTCAGCGAGGTGCCGATCAAAGCCGTCAGGACAAGCGCCTCTGCCAGCAGGCGGGCGACGACCGGCGGATATTCGTGGCGCTGAAGAATGGCGTTCAGCAGCGGGCCGACCTGTACGGCGCGACCGCGAACGTCCAGCCCTTCCACCTGAAAGGGGACGACTTTGTCATCGCCAGCGAAGTCGAGATCGTCCAGTTCTACGGTTACGTCTGCCATGGTCCTACTCCTTCACGCCTGCTTTCCGATATTGCGGAAAACGGCCGCTGCTATAAGCAGCGGCTCTCAGGCTCTACGCGTCAGTTTTCGCAAAGATAGAGCGGAGACTGGCAAAACAAAACCACTCCCGGCTCATTTGTCACGATAAACAATGGATGAAAGGCTGCCGAAGAGACCGGCAGCACTGCTTGGCCTAGAAATGGGGAGCCGTACCGGAAATTCAAGTTTCCGGCTCGGCCTAGCCTCTAAGGCAAAGCGAAGCGTCAGATGACGCCCATGCACCAGGCGATGACGGCCTTTTGTGCGTGCAGGCGGTTTTCCGCCTCGTCAAAGACCACAGACTGCGGGCCGTCGATCACCGCATCCGTCACTTCCTCGCCGCGATGGGCGGGAAGGCAATGCATGAACAGCGCGTCGCCATTGGCCTTCTTCATCAGCGCATCATTGACCTGGAAGGGCTGGAAGATGTTGTGGCCGCGGGCCTTGTGTTCCTGGTTCATCGAAACCCAGGTATCCGTTACAATGCAATCGGACCCGGCAACCGCGCGGTCGGCATCATGGCACAGCATGATTTCGCCGCCATTGTTGCGCGCCCAGTTGAGATACTTGTCCAGCGGCTCCGACCCCATGGGCACGGCCATGTTCATCTTATAGCCGAAGCGTGCCGAACCTTCGACCAGCGAATGCAGCACGTTGTTGCCATCACCCGTCCAGGCAATCGTCTTGCCCTTCACCGGGCCGCGATGCTCTTCGAAGGTCATGATATCGGCCATGATCTGGCACGGATGCGTCTCGTCCGTCAGGCCGTTGATGACGGGTACTGTCGCGTGTTCAGCAAGTTCCAGCAGACGCGAATGGTCCGTGGTGCGGATCATGATCGCATCGACATAGCGCGACAGAACCTTGGCCGTATCGCCGATGGTTTCGGCGCGACCGAGCTGCATTTCGGTGCCGGAGAGAAACAGTGTCTCGCCGCCCAGCTGGCGCATGCCGACATCGAAGGAAACGCGGGTGCGGGTGGAGGGCTTTTCGAAGATCATGGCCAGCATCTTGCCCGCCAGCGGCTTGTCCGCCGTGCCGTTCTTCGTTGCAATCTTGCGTGTCTTGGCGTCTTCGAGAATGACCCGCAGGTCTTCCGAACCGACGGCCGAAAGGTCTAGAAAATGCTTTGCAGATGCCATTTCAATATAGTCCCATGGATGCGGGCCACCCTATGCCGGCCCTCGCGCGCCTCTTTGAAAAATCAGGCGCTCTTTGCCAGTTTGGTGGTGAGTGCTTCGGCGGCCTTTTCGACGCGCGCCAAGCCCTCGCGAGCCTCTTCTGCGGTTACGACCAGCGGCGGTAGAAGGCGGATGACGTTATCGCCAGCCGGAACGCCCAGCAGATGCTCCGCACGCATGGCCTGAAGCAGATCGCCCGAAGGCACCTTGGCCTTGATACCCAGCAGCAGACCCTCGCCGCGGATTTCCTCGATCACGTCCGGATAACGGTCCTTCAGCGAAGCGAGACCCTGACGGAAGACGAGCGCGACATCGCGCACATGCTGAATGAAACCATCGCCCAGCACGATATCCAGCACTGCATTGCCAGCGGCCATGGCAAGCGGGTTGCCGCCATAGGTCGTGCCATGCACACCCGCCGTCATGCCCGAAGCCGCTTCTGCCGTTGCAAGGCAGGCGCCGAAGGGAAAGCCGCCGCCGATGCCCTTGGCAACGGCCATGATATCCGGCGTCACACCCGACCATTCATAAGCGAAGAACTTGCCCGTGCGGCCAACGCCGGTCTGGACCTCATCGAAAATCAACAGCAGGCCATGCTCTTCGCACAGCGCGCGCAGCGTCCGCAGGAATTCCGGTTCAACGACGCGAATACCGCCCTCACCCTGAATCGGCTCGATCAGCAGCGCTGCCGTCTCCGGCACAATGGCCGCCTTCAGCGCTTCCAGATCACCGAACGGCACCTGATCGAAGCCTTCGACCTTGGGGCCGAAACCTTCCAGATACTTCGCCTGTCCACCAGCCGCGATGGTTGCCAGCGTGCGGCCATGGAAGGCGCCTTCGAAGGTGATGATGCGGAATTTTTCCGGGTGGCCGTGCGTATAGTGATAACGACGCGCGGTCTTGATGGCGCATTCCAGCGCCTCTGCGCCGGAGTTGGTGAAGAAGACCTTATCCGCAAAGGTTGCATCGGTCAGCCGCCTGGACAGCACTTCCTGACCCGGCACTTCATAGAGGTTGGAGAGGTGCCAGACCTTCTCGACCTGACCTTTGAGCGCCTCGACCATGTGGGGATGACTGTGGCCGACGGAGGTGACGGCAACGCCTGCGCCGAAATCGAGATATCGCTCGCCGCTTTCCGTGATCAGCCATACGCCTTCGCCTCGGTCGAAGCGCAGGGGGGCTCTGGAAAACGTATCGAACAACGACCCAGTTTCGGGCGAAGTTTCGGCCATGGCTGCATCACTCCTTACGTCAGGTCGGTCAAGACCTCTGTCAATAGGGCCAAGGGGTTATCCCTGCCCTGAAAATCAAAAATGCCGCCTCGCGGCGGCCTGCATGTTCTCTTCACTGCAAGCGCACTATTGTCACTTCGCCGTCGGATGTCAACAAATCTCGGCACTTGAGCGCTTTCTCAAGCCGTAGTAGAGGCTGGGCGCCGAGCCACCAACTGTTGCCTTTCTGACTCACAGACCAAGCAAGTTGGGGAAAACCGAGAAATCGATTCCAGATGATTCCTGCGACTCTTGTCACGGAGTCAACCGGCGATTAGGTTAATCGTCAATTACTAGACTGCAATGCGGCGGAACTAGTCACCTACAATCTGGCAGATGCTCTGCGCGTGGTTTGCTCCACGGCATTGGAGACGGATTCTGCCTGAGCGACGAGCGGAGAAGCGGTATGAACTGGACGGATGAACGGGTTGAAAAGCTCAAGAAGCTATGGGCCGAAGGCCTGAGCGCAAGCCAGATCGCAGCACAGCTGGGCGGCGTCAGCCGCAACGCCGTCATCGGCAAGGTGCACCGGCTGAACCTGCCGGGCCGCGCCAAGGCTGGCGGCACGGTTGCAACCTCCCGTCCTGCGGTAAAGCGCCCGGCCTCCGCGCCAGCACGCCCGGCCAACTTCGCCGCCGCCCGCCCGGCAGCAAACCGCCCGGTTCCAGTGCGCACATCCGGCGCCGTCGCCTTCAAGGAAGACATGGACATCGACGCGGTCGAGACGCTCGAATATGCGCGCCCTTCTTCCAACGTCATCATCCCGATCTCCCGCCGCCTGACGCTGACGGAACTGACCGAACGCACCTGCAAGTGGCCCGTCGGCGACCCGCTGAAGGACGACTTCCACTTCTGCGGCTGCGAAGCTTCCGAGTCTTCGCCCTACTGCAAGTTCCACGCCAAGATGGCGTATCAGCCGGTCAGCGAACGCCGCAAGGCCTGATGGATTTGGCGACATTTTGAGTTTTGGAGAGCGGGCTTCGGTCCGCTTTTTTGTTGTGTGGGTGGTGGATTTTGTTTTCGTGGTGAGAGGATATCTGGTGGCAAAAGGTATGGGTTCTATTATCAAACCCGGCGTCCTATTTTGCTATGGATGCCGTGAAGCGAAACCCCTCACTTGCAATTTCTAACACTTAGCCTTTGGCTAAGATGTTGAAGTTGCTTTCTCTCCCACTCCTTCGGCGGGCTCAGGATGATGGGGGAGAGATAACCTGCCGCACCCTTGCGGCTTTCTCTACGGTTATGTGGCATCGAAACGGCGCTATCTTTTCCTCTCCCCTTGTGGGAGAGGATAGAAAACCTCGATCTTCGCAAGGCGAAGTCCTAGGTTTTCTTGGTGAGGGGTCGTCCCTCGCTCAGCTAATGTCAAAAATCCCGATCAGCTTCATTCCAAGCTTCGCCGTTCACGCGGCAGCATCTGCCCGTGGCTTGATCTTCTCATTCTCTCCATCGCCTTGTTCGGGCCATGGCATTTCGGACGGGGCGCAGAAAGCTGCCTCGTTTGGTAGTTTAGTATGTGGCACCTCTCAGCGCCCCGTTCGGCTCTTTCGGCAGAGCCGCAATCCTCTTGCCACGGCCGGCATAACCCGGATGGCAAGGGTTAAAAACCTTGCCGGAGAACCGGTCGGACTTGATCAAGGCCCAACCCTTCCCATCCGGGTGCGATGATGGTTGCCCGCCATCGCCCTGCCAGTTCAGCCACATCTGCCTTCGGGAGTGAGGGCGCCGAACATCTCGTACAGCCCGCAGTCCCGATCCGTTCTCCGCAAGGCTCCCACTCGCCAGCACGTTTCGAGTGCTGGCCAGATGGTTGCCTTACGATCCGTCCGTTCACCTTTTCGGGGTAAACGGGGTAGATGCAGCGTCATCCTGTGTACCGCCTGACTTTCGCTTCTATCTTCATGATCGCGTTCGACCATGAGACGATGAGCTGTCGGTACACCCGGCGGCGAAATCCTGACGGATGGATCGAAACCCGGCAGCCGTTGTTCGCACCGCCGCTTGTCGATCCGGCCAGGTCGGGCATCGGGAGAACTGCGCCAGCCGGTCCGAAACCGACGCCATGTC